>ERZ1032924.145-NODE-145-length-8811-cov-4.633508_pt1 | contig 8811 bp, 6 predicted proteins | sample MGYA00516956_ERZ1032924 | MGnify/ENA primary metagenome ERZ1032924 (study PRJEB33719, sample SAMN04262513) | wastewater metagenome | biome: rural village; feature: composting latrine chamber; material: composting feces with ash | place: El Salvador | collected... | reverse complement strand
ATTTGGCATGAGTTGTATAATTCTTTTTAGTTCACCATCCAATGAAGGGTCTACAGCTTTTGTTATTTTTATATTTGATACTTCACCATTGGAATTCACATCATAACTAGCGCGTACTACTCCAGCAATACCGTTTTCTTGTGCAATTACTGGATATTTTATTCTTTGCGAAATAAACTCATAAAACTTATTATCTGTCTTCTAGTCTCTTCTAGAAACTATAGATGGATCGCTTTGCAACTCTTTGATATCATCACTGTTCTTGTCACCTTCCAATCTAAATGTAATAGGCAGTGTAAACCTCACATTTACAGCTTTACCTCTCTGCATTCCAGGTTTCCATTTTGGCATAGTTGAGATTATTCTGATGGCTTCGGCATCCAATGATGCATCTTGACCACGCACCACTTTCATATCAGAAAGACTACCATCTTTGTTAACTACGAAGTTAACAATCACTCGTCCTTGAATTCCATTTTCCTGTGCTTCTTTAGGATACTTGACATTTTCGCCTATAAACTTCATGAGAGCTTCTGGCCCACCTGGAAATTCTGGTTGGTCTTCTACTACAACAAAAATATCTTCTCCTCCTAATTTCTCTTTTGCAGCATCCATGAGAGCATCTTTAGTTACAGTTGATTTTGTAATAATTTCAATCACTCCATCTTTCCCTTCTTCGCCGTATTTTTCTATTGCAGATTCGTTTTTCAATACAGACATAGATTCAATAGTTTTTGGATCAATATTTTCTATATCCTTTACTCTCTTGCCGTTTAAAACATAGATAGGCTTGTCCTTTCCAAATTTTTCGGCTAATGTTTGTGGTGTTACATCTTTAGTTTCTCCAGATCCTATCACCCAAACCTCACTGTCACTATCTTTGCTTGGATGTTTAACTCCTACAACAGTAGATGCTGTTACACCTTCTGGAAGGCTAAACACAACAGGCAAAGTGTATCTTACTCTCACTCTTTCACCTTTTTGTAATCCAGGTGTCCAATTAGGCATGAGCGGAATAACCCTGGTGGCTTCGGCATCCAGCAGTGGGTCTTGACCACGAACTACTTGTACATCCGCTACACTTCCATCTTTTTCAACAACAAAGCTTAAAATAACTCTTCCCTGAATCCCCTTATCTTGGGCTTCTTTAGGATAATCAATATTTTCGCTTAAAAATTTCATCAATCCTGACGTTCCACCTGGAAACTCTGGTTGTTTTTCCACCACTACAAATACTTCATTACTCTTGCTCTCTTTCTTTTGAGGCTGTTGTGGAGGTGGAGGTGGAGGAGGCACCACTTCTTTTGAAGACCCCTGCACTTCATTTGTTTGAGCGTACATACTATTTGCTGTTATGAACAATAGTACTAATGGTAGTACACTCAAATACTTTGCCAGCTTTCGCATGGGCGATTTATTTTTATTCATCATAATAATTCGTTGTTTTAGTTGTGATACATTAAAGTTATTCACTATCTGAACTGCAGTTTCATGATTAGTCAATTGTAATAAATGGTATTGGTATTCGGTGGTTTCTACCCCTTCTTGCAATACGGCCTCATCAGCCAAGTATTCGAGGTTTATGGCAATATCTCGCTTCATAAACCACACAATAGGGTTCCACCAAAATGCTATACGAAGCATTTCTACCAATAGTATATCGAGTGAGTGCCACTGACGGGCATGGGTATGCTCGTGCAGTAGTATCTGTTTCAGTTCTTTCTCATTATGTGCATCAGTATTGACAAATATCCAATTGAAGAACGAAAAAGGAGTTATTTTATGCTTTAGGTGATAGAAGAGGTATCCAAAAAGGCTTCTCTTCTCGCTACGCGATTTAATGCTTATAATTGAGAAGAGTTGCCACAATAGGCGGATACTTAATAGGAGTGTGCCCACTAGCAAGATATTTTTTACAACTACTGTCCAGTCAATGGGCGTTGCTATCTCTTCTACATCATCAAAAATCATTTGCCCCATTGTCATTTCACCAATATACACTGATGTTTCAATTGCAACAGGTTCTTGTCTCCAATCAATTATGTTTCCCAATGCCGACACAGTAAAGAGGGGATAGAAGAGTGAGAAGATAATTGCTGATAAAAAGTAATATCTTCTCAGTCTAATAAATGTGTCTTTACGAAAGAGCAACATATAGAGCAAATAGAACACAGCAAGTGCTATATTTACTTTTACGATATATATAAATAGTGTTTCCATTGCTAATGGTTTTTAAGAAAGTATGATGAACTTGTCTTTACTTCCTGTTTTTCTCAATAAGCTTTATAATCTCCGATAACTCCTCTTGCGTTATTTTTTGATCTTCTGCAAAGAAGGATACCAATTCTTTGTACGAGTTGTCGAAATAACTTTTTACCAATCCCGATAGGAAATGACGTTTGTAGGAAGGTTCTGAAATTTTAGGCTTAAATACCTTCACATTTCCAAATCTACGCATTGTGAGGTACTCTTTGTTTAATAAGTTGTCGAAGGTGGATGCTACAGTAGTGTAGGGCGGTTTAGGCTCTTCCATTCTGTTTACAACGTCCTTTATTGCGCATTCACCTATTTCCCAAACGTGAAGCATAATTGTCTCTTCTTGTGGTGTTAATCGTTCCATAGTTTTTTTATTAAAGTGTTATTTAGTTATATGTTCAACGCAAAGATACGTAATTTGCGTAGCTAGCAAAATGTTTCGTACATTATTATAGTTAAAAAACAAAAAACGCAGTAGAAATTCAATTCTACTGCGTTTTATAACTGATAAAGTTGCTGTTTATCCGAATATTATCTCAATTCAGCTATCATCTACTTTTTGTAAGATTTTGCAACTCCTCTATTGATATCTGCTTTGTTTCTAACAGGAATGAAGGTAAAACCCCATTCGTAGTCTTTGTTTGCAGGTAGGCTTTCTTCAGCTCTTGGACGATCGCCCCAGCTGTTGTATCCAGCTACTCCTTGCTGTTTCAAATCTAAGCTTACTTCCACAAAGTCTTGTGGTATAATATCATTAATGTGTGTGTGACGACGCAGCTTGTTTTTTGCAGCCTCTTCGTCTTGTACTTCATCTTCTGTAAAGTTGTGCCACTGGTATGGACGATTCTTTGCCTCTTCAGAGTCGAAGTCCTCAATGCTATTTCTAAGCGAATTGAAGCCAATTGTTTCGTCTGCAACAACAAGTAGCCCCCTGCCTCCAGTTGTGAAAGCAACCCAACGTGTGTCGGTTCTGTGCCCATTCTCTTGTGGTCTTACATAAGGATAGTACATATCTTCAGCAGTTGTGCTATAAATACCCACTTTGGAACCTGCTAAACGGTCGAGGTAGTTCTCGCCTGGACCACGACCATAGTATTCTACTTTGTTCATATTTACAGGAAGTCTAAATCTAACTCCAATACGTGGAACATTAAGCTCTGACGATGATTTGCGTGCAGCATCTGCTCCAGGAGAGAATGTTGCAAGTTTTGTAGCTTCAGATACTTCTGTTTCTGCAGCTTCCATATCAGTTGATGTAAATTTAATGTCTGCTTTTAATACACCTGCTGGGTCTATTGTATATTTTACTATATATAGATTTCCTGCTGCAAGCAGATAGTTAGCTTCTATTACAACGCTGTTGCCTTCGTCATATGCTTTAGCTTCAACTACATTGAAGTTTTTGCTCGATTGTTTCCATACTTGCAAACGACTTGGCATTCCGTTGGCATAGTCATTATCATTTGGACCTCTCCAAAAGTTTGGTTGAAGACCGAATCCTTTATCAAAATACTCTGTTCCGTTCACTCTATAAGAGGTAACTAAGCCGCTCTTTTTGTCGAATACAAAATTAACTGCAGATGATTTCACCGTGATTTCATTGTCAGTTGTTGTGCTGTTTAGTTTTGCTCCTCTCGATGCTGTGTACAGTGGTTTTGCAGCTTGAGGCTTGTTTATTTTGAACTGCTCAATTGCAACAATATGACCACTTGGAACAAGGTGTGTAGCTTTCTTTTGGATAAACTCAAAGTTCACAAAGTACTCATCGCTACTGTCTGCCTTTATTGCAGGAATGTCTATGGTAACTTCTTTAGTCTCTTGTGGGTCAAGCTGTACATTTACTTTACCACTTTTTATTTTTACACCATTGCGTGTAACGTTATATTGAATATCGTATCCTTCTGATGTAGTAAAAAAGAATCGATTGGTAATATTAAATTTACCTGCTGCTGCATCTACTTCTTCTACTGCAAAATCTTGGTGAACATATTTCACTTCATTCATTGCTGGGTGGGGGTTTCTATCAGGATTTACAACTCCATTAATAAGGAAGTTTCCATCGCTAGGCATGTTTTCACCATAATCGCCACCATAAGTCCAATACATCAGTCCGTTTTCGTCAATCTCTTCAATGCCTTGGTCTACCCAGTCCCAAATATAAGCACCTTGCAGGTTTGCATATTTATAGATCTCCTCCCATTGAAGGGCAAGTTTACCATTCGAATTACCCATTGCATGAGAATATTCTGAAGGAACTATAGGCCTGTCAGAACCTTTTTTACCAATCTCGGCCAACCATGGCGCACTTGGATATTGAGGAACATACATATCTGTATTCCACTCCCATAGAGCGCGTTCGTAGTTAACTGGTCTGTTCATCCACTCCTTGTCTTGTTGTTTTACCCAAAGGTAGGCTTGGTAGAAGTTATATCCATTACCGGCTTCGTTACCCAACGACCAAATTGTGAGTGAAGGGTGGTTTTTGTTTCTCTCATACATGTTCTTAATGCGATCCATGTGTGGATTAATCCAATCTGGATTGTTACCCAATGTACCACCTTTGCTTAAATTGTAATACATACCGTGCGACTCTATGTTCGCCTCGTCGTATACATATAGTCCATATATGTCGCATAGTTCGTAAAAACGTCTGCTTTGAGTGTAGTGAGCCAAGCGTACAGTGTTGATATTGTGAAGCTTCATCAATTCGAAGTCTCTTATCATCAACTCTTCTGTCATATAGTGGCCAGTTTTAGGATTGTGCTCATGCACATTCACACCTTTAAGTATTATTGGTTGTCCGTTTACTAAAAACAGGTTGTCAACACGTCCAGTTTTATCTGTAACAGGCTTTATCTCAATTGAGCGGAAACCTACCGTAAATGGAACAACTTCGGTAACTGCACCATTCTCCTTCACAGTCATAACTAGGCTGTACAAGTTTGGTGATTCTGAAGTCCATTTCAAAGGGTTGGTAATTGTTTTACTGAATAAAGCATCTTTCTCTTCACCAGCTTCCAAAGCAATTAATTGCTTATCTGTTGCAATTACTTTCTTAGTATTGTCCAATAGTTCGTACGATACTTCAACTTCGCTTTTTGTAGCATTGCTGTTTTTTATCATTGTTTTCAATGCAAAGTTTCCATCTGTATAGGTCTCATCTAGATCAGATTTTACTACAAAGTCGCGGAGATGTGTTTTTGGTTGCGACCAAAGGTATACATCACGTTCTATACCAGATATTCTCCAAAAGTCTTGACACTCAAGGTATGAGCCTGTCGACCAGCGGAATATTTTGATAACCAATGTGTTGTTGCCAGCTTCAACATAGTCGTTTATCTTAAATTCTGCAGGGTTTTTAGAGTCTTCGCTATAACCAACTTCCTCGCCGTTTATATATACATATACACCTGCTTTAGCACCACCAATGTGTAAAAATACATCACGCTTTAGCATATCTGCTGTTATACTCATATCTCTGCGATATACGCCCACAGGGTTCATTTCTGGAAGGGTAGGGGGCTGAGGGTTTCTTGGTTGAAACTCATAGCCATGATTGGTATATATAGCTGTACCAAATCCCTGTACCTCCCAGTTTCCTGGAACTTTTATATCTGCCCAGTCTTTGGTTGAAACTGTAGGGTCTGTAATGTTTTCTGGAAGCTGTTTGTAGCCTTCAACAAAGAAAAATTTCCATGTACCATTCAACGATTGATAATATTTGCTCTCTTCAAATCTCTTAGTAAGGGCATCAGCTTTATTATCAAATGTCATAAAAGATGTACGAGGATATTCTTTGTTTACCTTTACAACTTCAACATCTTGCCAATAGGGCTTTTGCTGGCTTTGTGCATTCGCTGCACTTCCTGCTAGTAAGCCAATTGCGCATAGTAGCGTAATTAATTTAGTTTTCATTTTCAAATAATTATTGTTTATATCTTTTTTATATTTGTATTTCTTATTCTTGAGCTGCTTCTAGCAATATATTGGCTAGTCTGCTTGTTCCTATTCTAAATAGGTTAGAATTGCACCACTCTTCACCCAATACTTCTTTTACAATGGTATAGTAGTTCACAGCATCTTGCACAGTAGATACACCTCCTGATATTTTGATTCCTTTTCTTATACCAGTTTTCTTATGGTATTGTTTAATAGCCGAGCACATCACATAAGCAGCTTCAAGAGTTGCTCCAGGATACACTTTGCCTGTAGATGTTTTAAGGAAATCGGCACCCGAGTATAGTGATAGTACTGATGCGTTATTAATTTTTTCAGATGTTTCAAGTGCACCAGTTTCTAGAATTACTTTTAGTTTTGCACCATGACAAGTCTCTTTTATCTCGTCTATCTCTTCGCATAGCTCTTTTATATCATCGTTTAAGAAGAGTCCCAAATTGAGAACTATATCTATTTCCTCTGCACCATCCGATACAGCTAGCGCTGTTTCTGCAATTTTCACCTCCAAAAAGGTTTGTGATGAAGGAAATCCACCACACACCGATGCAATTCTTACATCTGCCGTGAGAGACTCTTTTACTGTTTTCACAAGGTTTGGAAACACGCATATTGCAGCAACATTGTTGATTAATGGGTTTGAACCCTCAAATTTGTTTACTTTATTAGTAAATTGCCATATAACTTCGCGTGTATCTGTTGTGTTTAGTGTAGTAAGATCAATAAAGCTATATATCTTTCTTAATACCTCTACTGTGTTGTTCTTTTCAGATTTCTCTGTAATTATCTTTTTTACCTTTTCTGCAACTGCTTCATCAGAAAGGTTAAAAGTATTTTCGTTGAGTGCTTGTCTATACTTGTCTACCATGTCTAAAAGTTTTATATGTTATTTTCGTTTTATTTGTGAAAGTTGTTTTAACAAATTTGTTTATTTGCTAAGTTTAGGATTGTTGTGATGTCTCTCGTTATCACGCAGAGTTTTTTTCTTAATATTCTCTATTAGAGCCTGTTCTAGGTCAACTCCTGTTTGATTTGCAAGGCATATCAGCACCCACAATACATCGGCCATTTCATCGCCTAGGTTTTGTGATAGCTCCTCGTTTTTAAACGATTGATCACCATAAGTACGAGCCATTATTCGTGCCAATTCGCCTACTTCTTCTGTCAATACAGCCATATTGGTAAGCTCGCTAAAATAGCGCACCCCATATTTTTTTATCCAACTATCAACAGTTGTTTGCGCCTCTTTTATTGTCATTTTCTTATTTATCTTTAGAGTCTATCCAAATTGTAACAGGACCATCGTTTATAAGCGACACCTTCATATCAGCACCAAACTGTCCTGTTTTCACCTCTATTCCTGACAGAACTTCTAGTTTCTTACAAAACTTCTCATATATAGGAATAGCTATAGCAGGTTTTGCTGCTTTTATATAAGAAGGTCTATTCCCTTTTTTTGTATTTGCATGCAATGTAAATTGCGAGATAACCATTAATTGACCCTCTTGCTTTAAGATTGATTCATTCATCACTCCCTTTGCATCGTCAAATATACGTAAATTAATAATCTTTTTGCACAGATACTCTATATCTTCATCTTCATCATCGTTTTCGATACCTACTAATATAAGAAGCCCTTCTGATATTTGACTATGTGTTTTGTTATCTATTGTTACATTAGCTTCTGACACTCTTTGAATAAGAACTCGCATTTTACTGTTTTTTGTTAAACCAATTATAAACTATTTTCCCTCTATTTTTTCCCAATACTTCTACAATCTCACTCTCTTTTGCTTCTCTAATTCTTTTTATACTTTTGAAATGATTTAGAAGATCTTTTTTTGACTTTGGACCTATTCCTTTTATTTTATCTAACTCAGATCCAACTTGAGCTTTGCTTCTTTTTTTACGATGGAAGGCCAATCCAAAACGGTGAGCTTCGTCACGTAAATATTGGATTAGTTTTAAAGTTTCTGAATTTTTATCCAGATAGAGTGGGATGGAGTCATTTGGGAAGTAAATCTCTTCTAATCGCTCTGCAATACCAATAATTGCGATTTTTTCGTACAAGTCCATTTTTCTGAGCATTTCAACAGCGGCGCTTAATTGTCCCTTACCACCGTCAACTACAATGAGTTGCGGTAGGTTTCCGCCTTCGTTAACTACGCGTGAGTAGCGTCTTTGAATCACCTCCTGCATAGATGCATAATCATTTGCTCCTACAACGCTTTTAATTGCAAAATGGCGATACTCTTTTTTAGCAGGCTTACCTTTTTTGAAAACAACACATGCTGCAACCGGATTTGTACCTTGAATGTTTGAGTTGTCAAAACACTCAATATGTATTGGGATTTCTTTTAAATGTAAATCTTTTTGTACAGTTTTTAAGAGTCGGGTAGAGCGTTGTTCAGGATTTAATATTTCTGCTCTTTTTAATTTATCTACTCTATACTGTTTTACATTTTGTTCCGAGAGCGCTAATAATTTTCTTTTATCACCTCTTTGTGGGATTGTGAATTCAACATTTGTCAATTTAATGTCAGGGATAAAAGGAACAATAATCTCTTTGGATTCACTTTTGTAACGTTGCCTCATTTCAAC
>ERZ1032924.143-NODE-143-length-8933-cov-3.810993_pt1 | contig 8933 bp, 8 predicted proteins | sample MGYA00516956_ERZ1032924 | MGnify/ENA primary metagenome ERZ1032924 (study PRJEB33719, sample SAMN04262513) | wastewater metagenome | biome: rural village; feature: composting latrine chamber; material: composting feces with ash | place: El Salvador | collected... | reverse complement strand
GGATCGAGAAGGAGTTCGGCGAGGCGCGTGCCGATTCCATCGTCAACCAGACCCGCAATCTCTGCCTCTACCCCAATGTCTACCTGATGGACCAGTTCTCCACGCAGATTCGTGTGATTCGACCGATTTCCGTGGATAAGAGCGAAGTCACCATCTATTGCTTCGCGCCCAAGGGCGAGTCGGCCGAGAACCGCCGTTTGCGTATCCGTCAGTACGAAGACTTCTTCAACGTCTCGGGCATGGGCACGCCGGATGACCTGGAAGAGTTTCGCAGCTGTCAGGAAGGCTACAACGGCGCCCTGGCCGAGTGGAACGACCTCTCTCGCGGTGCCAAGCAGTGGATCGAGGGCGCCGACGAGAACGCCCAGGCGATCGGCATGAAGCCGCTGCTCAGCGGTGCCTCACCCGAGGACGAGGGCCTCTATGTGCTGCACCACAAGCACTGGGTCGAGGAGATGCTGCGCGCCATCGAGAAAGAGCGCAGCCAGTTTATCGCCACCGCGTCCGCCTAAGGGGAGCATCGCCATGAGCATCAGTTATCAGGATATCCAGGCCTTTCTGTACCGCGAGGCACGCCTGCTCGACGAACGCCAGTGGGACGAGTGGCTGGAGTGCTACCACAAGGACGTCGAGTTCTGGATGCCGTCCTGGGACGACAACGACCGGCTGACCGAGGACCCGCAGTCCGAGATCTCGCTGATCTACTACCCCAACCGCGAGGGCCTCGAGGACCGGGTCTACCGGATCAAGACCGAGCGCAGCAGCGCCACCCTCCCGGAGCCACGCACCACGCACCAGGTCAGCAACATCGAGGTGCTGAATCAGGAAGGGGACAAGCTGGAGCTGCGCTTCAACTGGCACACGCTGGGTCACGTCTACAAGACGAACTTCAGCTACTTCGGGACTGCCTTCTATACGTTGGACGTGTCGGGAGAGCAGCCGCTGATCACGCGCAAGACAGTGCAACTCAATAACGACTATATCCACCAGGTCATCGATATCTATCACGTCTGAGATGGACGATGGCAGTGCGGCAGGGACGCCGCCTCAATAACAAGCAAAGGCCCCGAGCCTTCACCTCTGATCATCCGGAAAACCACAATGAAAACCACCTTCAAGAAGTGCGCCCTGACCTCCCTGATCGCCGCCGGCATGGCCGTGGGCAGCGCCGCCTACGCCAGCGACAACGGCGCCGTCAAGCTCGGCCTGATGCTGCCCTATACCGGTACCTACACCGCCCTGGGCGAGGCGATCACCAACGGCCTGGAGCTGGCCATCGCCCAGCATGGCGACCAGCTCGGCGGCCGCGATGTCCAGACCATCAAGCTCGACTCCGAGGCCAACCCCTCCAAGGCCCCCCAGAACATGAGCCGCCTGGTGCGCGGCGACAACGTCGACTTCGTGATCGGCCCGGTGCACTCCGGCGTGGCCATGGGCATGCTGCGGGTGGCCCAGCAGACCGGCGCCATCACCATCATTCCCAATGCCGGGCTGGGGGCGGCCACCAACGAACTGTGCATGCCCAACGTCTTCCGCACCTCCTTCAGCATGTGGCAGGACAGCTACCCCATGGGCAAGGCCGCCTACGAGATGGGCCATCGCCAGGTCGTGACCATCACCTGGGACTACGCCGGGGGCAAGGAGGACCTGGCGGGCTTCGAGGAGGCCTTCACCGAGGCCGGCGGCGAGATCGTGCGCCAGATCCTGGTGCCCTTCCCGAGCACCGAGTTCCAGAGCTACCTGGCCCAGATCGCAAGCGACAGGCCCGATGCGGTCTACACCTTCTTCGCCGGGGGCGGCGGCGTGAGCTTCGTACGCGACTACGACGCGGCCGGGCTCAAGGACTCCATTCCGCTGCTCGGCTCCGGCTTCCTGACCGACGGCAACCTGGCCGCCATCGGCGAGGCGGGGGAGGGCGTCATGACCACCCTGCACTACGCCGAGACCCTGGATACCCCCCAGAACCGCGCCTTCGTCGAGGCCTATCAGGAGGCCTACGGCCAGATGCCCGACACCTATGCGGTGCAGGGCTACGACACCGGCATGATGCTGGTCCAGGCCATGGAGGCCGTGGGGGGTGACACCTCCGACCGCGAGCGGCTGATCCAGGCGCTGGCCAATGTCCAGCTGGACAGCCCGCGGGGGCCGATGAGCTTCTCCGCCTCCCACCACCCCATCCAGAACGTCTACCTGCGCGAGATCCGCAATGGCAAGCATGAGGTCGTCGGCATCGCCCACGAGAACCTCGAGGTGCCGGACGAAGCCTGCCGCATGTAACGGCTGCCTCTTGGATAACGGGGCGGGCGTCGCTCGCCCCTTCATCGCGACTCTTGGAGGGGTCTCATGGATCTCGCATTCTTCGGCGTGCAGCTGCTCAATGGGCTGCAGTACGGCCTGCTGCTGTTCCTGATCGCCAGCGGTCTCACGCTCATCTTCGGCATCATGGGCATCATCAACCTGGCCCATGGCGCCATGTACATGATCGGCGCCTACCTGGTCTACGACCTGACCTTTCGCCTCGGCAACTTCTGGCTGGCGATCCTGGTGGCGATCCCCATCGCCATCGCGCTCGGCCTGATCATCGAGCGGCTCTTTCTCGATACGCTCTACAAGCGTGACCACCTCTACCAGGTGTTGCTGACCTTCGGCCTGATCCTGGTGCTCAACGAGATGCAGCGCATCATCTGGGGGGGCGACGTGCACAGCGTGCCGATCCCGGAGCTCTTCAGCGGGCGCATCCAGCTCACCGACAACCTGCAGTACTCCCACTACCGGCTGTTCGTGATGGGCGTCTGCCTGGCGCTGGCCGGGGTGATCTACTGGGTCATCCGCCATACCCGGCTCGGCATCATCATCCGCGCCGGCGCGGTCAATCGCGACATGGTGGAGGGGCTCGGCATCAATGTGCGCACCCTCTTCACCCTGATCTTCAGCGTGGGGGTGGCGCTTACCGCCTTCGCCGGGATGATCGCCGCGCCGCTCACCTCCATCGCCCCGGGCATGGGGGACAGCATCCTGATCACCTGCTTCGTGGTCGTCGTCATCGGGGGCATCGGCTCGATCAAGGGCGCCTTCTGGGGCGCGATCCTGATCGGCATGGCCGAGACCTTCGGCTCGGTCCTGATTCCCAGTCTGGCCAGCATGGTCATCTACCTGATCATGGCCGCCGTGCTGCTGGTCAAGCCACGCGGGCTGTTTGCCTGAGGGAGAATTGACATGTTGCATCGCTATCCCAAGCGCGTCGTCATCATCATGCTGGTGCTGACCGCCTTCGTTGCCATCTTTCCGCTGTGGGGGCCGCTCGTGTTCGGCGCCCAGAGCGACTTCATGATGGAAAAGATGACCCTGATGCTGATCCTGGCGCTGTTCGCCATGAGCCTGGATCTGCTGGTGGGGATCGTCGGCCTGGTCAGCCTCGGCCACGCCCTCTTCTTCGGCCTCGGTGCCTACACCCTGGCGCTGGCCAGTCCCGCCTTCAGCCCTGCCGCCATCTGGTGGATGATGCCGCTGGTGATGCTGATCTCGGCTGTGGCCGCGCTGGTGGTGGGCTTCCTGGTGATCCGCACCAAGGGCATCTTCTTCATCATGACCACCCTGGCCTTCGGCCAGATGCTCTACTACTTCGTCAACACCTCGCGACATACCGGGGGCACCGACGGAGTCTTCATCATGTTCCGGCCCAGCGTGGAGATCGGCGGCACCGTGCTGCTCGACCTCGACAACCCGCTGACCTTCTTCTACGTCTGCCTGGCCATGGTGGTGGTGGGCTACCTCTTCCTGCGCTGGCTGACGCGCTCCTTCTATGGCCAGGTGCTCGACGGCATCCATGACAACGAGCACCGCATGGAGGCGCTGGGCTATGCCACCAGCCACTACAAGCTGGTCGCCTTCGTGATCTCCGGAGTGATGGCTTCCCTCGCCGGCATGCTGGCGGCCATGCAGTACGGCTTCGCCAACCCGGCCCAGCTCGGCTGGCATACCTCAGGCGAGGTGCTGATGATGCTGATCCTGGGCGGCATGGGCACCATCTTCGGCCCCATCCTCGGCGCCTTCGTCTACGAGATCCTGCAGCACACCTTCGAGCACATGACCACCCACTGGCCGATTCTGATGGGCATCACCATCATCCTCGCCGTGCTGGTGCTGCCCCGCGGCATCGCCGGGCTGATCATCGACCCGCCGAATCGCGAGTCGCTGGCCAAGTCGCCGCTGCTGAAGTGGCTGAAGCGTGAGCCGACCGCCACGCCACCCGAGGCGGCCAAGCCTGCCGTATCTACCACCAGCAAGGAGGGCTGAGCCATGAGTTCCACCCCACAGCACGGTGCACTGCTGGAGACCCGCGGCCTGACCCGCCGCTTCGGCGGCCTGGTGGCGGTCAACGACGTCGACTTCACGCTCCGCCAGGGCGAGATCCACGCCATTCTCGGCCCCAACGGGGCGGGCAAGAGTACCCTGATCAACCTGCTCTCAGGGGAGTTCCCGCCCTCCGAAGGCGAGATCCTCTTCCAGGGGCAGCCGATCCAGGGCAAGAAGGCGCGCCAGATCGCGCGCATGGGCATCGGCCGCAGCCACCAGAAGACCAACATCTTCCCGCGCCTCACCTGCCTGCAGAACTGCCAGCTGGCGGCGCGCATCCACCTGGGCGGCGTCTTCGGCAGCTGGCGTTCGCGCCACCGGGCCCTCGAGGTGGACCAGCGCGCCCTGGAGGTGTTGGAGACCTGCCAACTGGTGCATCGCGCCCATACCCCGGCCTCGGCGATGAGCTACGGCGAGCAGCGCCAGCTGCAGATCGCCATGGTGCTAGCCACCGCGCCCAAGCTGATGCTGCTCGACGAGCCCATGGCCGGCATGGGCCGCGAGGAGACCGCCCAGGTCACCGAGCTGCTCAAGGGGCTCTCGGACCGCTACCCGCTGGTGCTGATCGAGCACGACATGGACTCGGTGTTCCGCCTGGCCGATCGCATCACCGTGATGGTCGACGGCTGCGTGCTGGAGACCGGGCCCACCGCCCAGATCCGGGCAAGCGAACGGGTTCGGGATGTCTACCTTGGCCGTCACCATGAGGAGTCCGCCGCATGAGCGCTCTATCCATGACCAATCCGCGGGCTTCCGCCTCGGGGGCTTCGGCCCCGCTGATCGATGCGCGGGGCCTGCACACCTACTACGGCGAGAGCCATGTCCTGCATGGCGTCGACCTGCGCCTGATGCCCGGCGAGACCCTGAGCCTGATGGGACGCAACGGCATGGGCAAGACCACCACCCTGAAGTCGATCCTAGGCTTCGTGCCGCCGCGAGAGGGGGAGGTCAGCATCAAGGGCAAGCCCACCGCCAGGCGGCGCCCCTGGCAGCTGATTCGCCAGGGCATCGGCTATGTGCCCGAGGGGCGCGGCATCTTCCCCGGCATCAGCGTGCGCGAGCACCTGATCATGGCCGCCCGTCCCAACGAGCGCGGCGAATCGCCCTGGACCCTCGAGCGGGTGCTGGACACCTTCCCGCGGCTCGGCCAGCGCATCAACCACGATGGCTCCTTCCTCTCCGGGGGCGAGCAGCAGATGCTCTCCATCGGCCGGGCGCTGACCACCAACCCCGACATGGTCATCCTGGACGAGGCCACCGAGGGCCTGGCGCCGCTGATCCGTGACGAGATCTGGAAGATCATCCGCGAGATCAAGGCCTCGGGCATCGCCAGCATCATCGTCGACAAGAACATCGACAACCTGCTGGAGGTGGCCGACAAGCACCTGCTGCTGGTCAAGGGCGAGGTGGTCTACAGCGGTGACTCCAAGGGGCTCAGGGAGGATCCGTCGATACTCGACACTCATCTGGGCGTCGCCTGACGCCCAGCCTGCTACACAACACGGAGCCAATGATGCAACTACACAAGGACTGGTCGATCCCCGCCGTCACGGCGGGCTTCGTGGCGGTGCTGATCTCCTACGCGGGGCCCCTGGCGATCTTCTTCCAGGCCGCCCAGAGCGCGGAGATCTCGACCGCCATGATGACCTCCTGGGTCTGGGCGATCTCCATGGGCGCCGCCGCCTCCGGCATCCTGCTCAGCCTGTGGCTGAAGGTGCCGGTGGTGACGGCCTGGTCGGCACCGGGGACGGCGCTGCTGGTTACCCTGTTCCCGGGCCTGTCGCTCAATGAGGCGGTGGGGGCCTACCTCACCGCCGCGGCGATTATCTTTGTGGTGGGCATCACCGGCTCCTTCGACCGCATCGTTCAGGCGATCCCGCCGGGCATCGCCAGCGCCATGATGGCGGGCATCCTGTTCCAGTTCGGCGTGGGGGTCTTCGTCTCTCTGGAGTCGGTGCCGGCGCTCGCCATCGGCATGGTGATCGCCTACCTGGCCTTCAAGCGGCTCACACCGCGCTACAGCCTGATCCTGCTGCTGATCGTCGGCGTGGCGCTGGCCGTTGTGCTGGAGGGCGCGAGCCTGCAGGGCGTGTCGGTGAGGATGGCCGAGCCGCAGTTCATCCGCCCCGAATGGACCTGGAACGCGACGCTCAGCCTGGCGATCCCGCTGGTGCTGGTCAGTCTCACCGGGCAGTTCCTGCCGGGCATGGCGATCCTGCGCACCTCCGGCTACAGCACGCCGGCCAAGCCCATCGTCACCGTGACCAGCCTGACCTCCTTTGCCACCGCCTTCTTCGGCGGGATCACCACGGTGGTGGCCGCCATCACCGCGGCGATCTGCACCAGCAGGGAGGCTCACGAGGATCCCGACAAGCGCTACGTGGCCGGGGTGGCCAACGGGCTCTTCTACCTGATCGGCGGCACCTTCGCCGGCACCATCGTGGCGCTGTTCACCGCCCTGCCCGGGACCTTCATCGCGGTGCTGGCGGGCCTGGCCCTGGTGGGCGCCATCGGCAGCAACCTCGAGGCGGCCATCAATGCCAGCGACCACCGTGAAGCCTCGCTGCTCACCTTCCTGGCCACCGCCTCCGGCATGAGCTTCCTGGGCCTGGGCTCGGCCTTCTGGGGCGTGGTGATCGGTGGTGCCGCCTACCTGGTGCTGCATCGGCCCTGGCAACTTGCCCCCGGCCAGACCCGAGACGACGAGACCCGGGCCATGCGGGCCCGGGTCTCGAGGTAATACGCAGGCGTGTCGGCGTTACTCGAGGGACTCGTAGGGCAGGCCCACGTAGTTCTCGGCGATGGTGGTCAGTCCCGCCTCGGAGCTCGTCACGTAGTCGAGCTCGGCCTGCTGCATGCGGGTGTTGAAGTCCTCCTCGTCCGAGAACTTGTGCAGCATGGAGGTCATCCACCAGGAGAAGCGCTCGGCCTTCCAGATCCGCTTGAGACAGGTCTCGGAGTAGTTCGGGATCAGGTCGGTACGCCCCTCCTGATAGACCTTCACCATCAGCCGGTAGAGGGTGTTGACGTCGCTGGCCGCCAGATTGAGGCCCTTGGCGCCGGTAGGCGGCACGATATGGGCGGCGTCGCCGACCAGGAACAGCCGCCCGTACTGCATCGGCTCGACCACGAAGCTGCGCAGCGGCGCGATGCTCTTCTCGATGGAGGGGCCGGTGACCAGCTTCTCGGCCACGTCATCGGGCAGGCGGCGCTTGAGCTCCTCCCAGAAGCGCTCGTCGGACCACTCCTCGACCTTCTCGTCCAGCCCCACCTGGATGTAGTAGCGGCTGCGGGTCGACGAACGCATGCTGCACAGGGCAAAGCCACGCTCGTGCCTGGCATAGATCAGCTCGTCGGCCACCGGCGGGGTGTCGGAGAGCAGGCCGAGCCAGCCGAAGGGATAGACCTTCTCGAACTCCTTGATGCGCCCTTCGGGGATCGACTTGCGCGAGATACCGTGGAAGCCATCACAGCCGGCCACATAGTCGCAGTCGAGACGGTGCGTCTCGCCATCCTTCTCGAAGGTGATATAGGGGCTCTCGCTCTCGAGGTCGTGGGGCTGAACGTTGTCGGCCTCGTAGATGGTGGTGCCACCGGTCGCCTCTCGGGCCTCCATCAGGTCGCGGGTCACCTCGGTCTGGCCGTAGACCATCACGGTCTTGCCGCCGGTCAGCCCGGCGAGATCGACGCGCACGCGCCGGTTGTCCAGGGCCAGCTCCACGCCATCGTGGACTTCGCCCTCTTCGTCCATGCGCTTGTCGACACCCGCCTCACGCAGCAGATCGACCATGCCCTGCTCCAGCACGCCGGCCCGAATGCGGCTCAGCACGTACTCGCCGCTCTTGCGTTCTAGGATGACGTTATCGATGCCCTGGCGGCTCAGCAGCTGACCGAGCAGCAGGCCGGAGGGGCCTGCACCGATGATGGCGACCTGTGTCTTCATGGGGATGCTCCGTTGTTATCCAGCTTGGTGTACAAGTGTTCGCTATGTGAATTGTATTTTTCAATGAATCAGCTATCAGAATAAGGCATGATTCGCTCTATCATCTGGACTTTCGGCAGATTCAGGTTCGACCTTGGTCGTAGCGAGAGGGACGACTCATGAGCACGACGCCCACCATTCCGGTCTTCAAGCTCTACGGTGAAACTCACCACTGGCCCACCCCCGACCTGCTCCACTGCGAGTCGATCCCGGAACGCAGCGCGCTCCACAACTGGCATATCCATCCCCACCGCCATGCCGACCTGGTTCACCTGCTGCACGTAGCCCGGGGCAGGGTCGAGCTCGAGCTGGAGGGCAGCGTCCATCCGCTCGAGGGGCCGCTGGTCATCGTGGTGCCGAGCATGAGCATCCACGGCTTCCGCTTCTCGCCGAATATCGAGGGCCACATCATCACTCTGGCACTTCCCCTCGTGGAGCACCTGGTTCAGACATCCCGGGGCTCGCTGCTGCACCAGGCCGGCTTTCATCGGCTGAGCCAGCCCGAGAGCGAGCGTCGCATCGCCAGCCTGGTGGCCCAGATCGACGAGGAGTATCGTCAGCCGGCTCCGGGACGGGCGCGGATGCTGGAAGCGCT
>ERZ1032924.138-NODE-138-length-9157-cov-4.298066_pt1 | contig 9157 bp, 7 predicted proteins | sample MGYA00516956_ERZ1032924 | MGnify/ENA primary metagenome ERZ1032924 (study PRJEB33719, sample SAMN04262513) | wastewater metagenome | biome: rural village; feature: composting latrine chamber; material: composting feces with ash | place: El Salvador | collected... | reverse complement strand
CAGAAATTGTTTCTGAAGACATACCAGGTTGGTTGGTCGAGAATCAAGACAAACTAACTGTAGCTCTTGATATTGAAATAACCGACGATTTACTGAAAGAAGGTGTTGCTAGGGAGTTTGTAAACAGAATTCAGAACTTACGCAAGGCACAAGATTATGAAATTACTGATAGAATAAATATCACAATTTCATCTAACAAAGAGTTAGATTCGGCAGTAGAACAGTACGCTGACTATATAAAAGCTCAGGTACTGGGAGACTCGCTAACCATTGCAAAAGATAGTGTAGGTACAGAAGTTGATATAAATGATGAGCTTGTAACTATCTGCATAGAAAAGAATAAATGTTAAAGATGCTGATTATAGCATGTTTATTGCTAAATTTGCAGCGAAATCATACTATTATTTATACGTAGAGTTGAATAAAAGTGATGACACAGTTTAGTAACACATTAAAAACTATGGCTATGAAGGAAAAAACAAAATATTCTAACGCTGAACTAGAAGAATTTAAAGAAATTATACTAAAGAAATTAGAGCTTGCAAAAAACGAGTTTGAGAACTTGCGCGCTGCAGTTACCAATGCTAATGAAAACGACACTGAAGACACCTCGCCAACATTTAAAAACATGGAAGAGGGAGCATCTACGCTGTCGAAAGAAGATGCAGGACGCTTGGCACAACGCCAAATGAAGTTTATACAAAACTTGCAAGCTGCACTAATTCGCATTGAAAACAAAACTTATGGTGTGTGTCGTGAAACAGGAAAGTTAATTCCTAAAGAGCGTCTGCGCGCCGTGCCTCATGCAACTTTAAGTATAGAAGCTAAAGAAGATCAATCAAGAAGATAGCGTTCGGAAAGCATTGAAACCTATGAGAGAGAGAATCCCTAAAGGACTTATTGCAGTTTTAATTATAATTTTTATATTAGTTGTTGATCAAGCATCAAAGATATGGGTTAAAACAAACATGGCTTTGTATGACTCTATTGAGATAACAAAGTGGTTTAAGATATACTTTGTTGAAAACAACGGAATGGCTTTTGGTATTGAAGCTATAGGAAAACTTTTCCTTTCAATATTCAGAATTATAGCCGTTGTTTTTATTGCAATATACCTAACAAAAATTATCAGAAAAAACTATAAGGTGGGATTCATAATATGCATATCGATGGTGTTGGCTGGAGCATTCGGCAACATCATTGATAGTGTGTTTTATGGCGAAATTTTTAGTGCAAGCTATCCAGAACATGTAGCTACTTTTGTTCCCTTTGGAGAAGGATACTCTTCGTGGCTTCATGGAAAAGTAGTTGATATGCTCTATTTTCCTCTTATAGATACAACTTTACCCAATTGGGTTCCTATATGGGGAGGAACAGAAGTACTGTTCTTCCGCTTTATTTTTAACTTAGCCGATGCATCTATCACCGTAGGAGTTGCTTTGCTACTCTTGTTTTATCGCAAAACATTGTCGCAATCTCTGCAAACGGAAAATAAGAAAGATAAGGCAATAATTAAACTAAATGGATAATCTATCCAAATATCTGTTTTTTTTGATTCTGACAATGCTGGGCTTTTCCTGTCAAAATAGACCTAGCGAGGTGATGCCACGAAAAAAAATGGAGAATGTGATGTATGATATGTACATTGCTGAATCTATAATAGACCATGATTATAAAAACTTCGACCTCCCTGAGAAAAAAGAGGCACTGATAAATCAAGTGTTCGATAAACATAACATATCGGAAGCTAGATGGGATACTTCTCTTTCGTGGTATTCAGATAACATTGACCAGTATTTACAGATAAACGACTCTGTGAAATCACGTTTAGAGCGCAATCAAAAGGTGGTGCAACAAATAAACATGCAGCATATTGCCTTGCAAAGAAGATTTGAGAAAAAACCTGACAATTATATTCCAAGCAACGTTCATATAGCTGGATTGGGTTGTGAAAGAGGCTTTAAATTTAAACTTGACTCTACCGAACTTGCAGAAAGATACTTAGATAATGACACTATGTTTTTCAGCTTCAAAGTGTTAGGACTATCTCCCGCTAACTCCTACTCACTTAAAAGTATGCTATCTGTTGAGTATGCTGACACCACAATACATCAAATGACAAAATTAGAGGAGAATAAATCTTACAAATTCCCTCTTTTAAGACATATAGAACAAGACACAATTGTCTCGCTTAATGCTTTTGTAAAATTAAGTGGCAAACTACCACTTATACCTTTACAATTGTATCAAATATCATTGGGAGACAACAATAAAAAAGACTCTACTCAGCTAGCAAACGATTTGAACAAAAATGAGTTGCTTGATATACCCATGGAGCTAACTGATTAGATGCTATATTAAAAAAACCTCATATAAAACTAATTTAAAAAGAGAACAAGAAAAATAAATCTAAAATAAACAAGAAAAGATGAAGAAAAAAAGAGTTTATAGTTTCGGTGACGGAACTGCAGATGGTAAAGCAGACATGAAAAATTTGCTTGGTGGTAAAGGTGCAAACCTTGCTGAAATGAACTTAATTGGTGTTCCAGTACCTCCAGGATTTACAATCACTACTGAAGTAAGTGCAGAGTATAATAAACTTGGAAAAGAAGCAGTTATCGAATTGTTGAAAGACGAGGTAGAACAAGCTGTTGCAACTGTAGAAAAAATTACAGGAACAAAATTTGGAGATAGAGACAACCCATGCTTACTATCTGTTCGTTCGGGTGCACGCGTTTCGCTACCAGGAATGATGGATACTGTTTTGAACCTAGGGCTCAACGATGATGCAGTAGAAGGAATTGCAAAGAAATCTGGAAACGAACGTTTTGCTTGGGACTCTTACCGTAGATTTGTACAAATGTATGGTGATGTTGTTTTAGGTATGAAACCTGAAGATAAACATGACAGAGACCCATTTGAAGAAATTCTTGACAAAGCAAAAGAAGAAAAAGGTGTTGAGTTAGACAGTGAATTATCAGTAGATGACCTAAAAGCTATAGTTAAAGACTTTAAAGATGCTGTTAAAAAACAGACTGGTCACGACTTCCCTGAGTCTCCATGGGAACAACTATGGGGTTCTATATGTGCAGTTTTTGATAGTTGGATGAACGAAAGAGCAGTTTATTACCGCAGAATGCATGGTTTCTCAGACGCGTGGGGAACTGCAGTAAACGTACAAGCAATGGTTTATGGTAACATGGGTAATACATCAGGTACTGGTGTTGCATTTACACGTGACTCTGCTACTGGTGAAGATATTTTCAACGGAGAGTACTTAATCAATGCACAAGGTGAAGACGTTGTAGCAGGTGTTCGTACCCCACAAGAAGTTACAATAGAAGGATCTAGAAGATGGGCTAAACTTCAAGGTGTAGACGAAGCCACAAGAGCTGCTAAGTTTCCATCTTTAGAAGAGGTTCTTCCAGGACCAGCTGCAGAGCTTATCGAAATACAACAAAAGCTTGAAGACTACTTCAAAGATATGCAAGACCTTGAATTTACAATTCAAGATAACAAACTATGGATTCTGCAAACAAGAAGTGGCAAGCGTACAGGTGCTGCAATGGTGAAAATTGCTATGGACATGTATCGCGATGGCGAAATTACAGAAAAAGAAGTATTAAGACGCATTGATGCTGAAAAACTTGATGAACTACTTCATCCTGTATTTGATGAAAAAGCTTTAGCTACAGCTGAAAGACTTACAAATGGTCTCCCAGCATCTCCAGGTGCTACTTCTGGTCAGATTGTATTTAATGCTGAAGTTGCTGAAGAGTGGGCAAACAATGGAAAAGATGTAATACTTTGTAGAATTGAAACATCGCCAGAAGATTTGCGTGGAATGAACTTGGCAAAAGGTATTCTTACAACTAGAGGTGGAATGACATCTCACGCTGCAGTAGTAGCAAGAGGAATGGGCAAGTGTTGTGTTTCTGCTGCGAACAATACAACTATTGACTATAGAAATCGCGTTATGAAAATAAATGGCGTTGAACTTAATGAAGGCGATTGGATTTCGTTGAATGGCACAACAGGAAACGTGTACAAAGGTAAAATTGCAACTCAAGACGCTCAACTTGGAGAAGACTTCAACGAACTAATGAAAATTACCGATAAGTACAGAAAGATGGATGTACGAACCAATGCAGATACACCACAAGATGCATTAGCTGCACGTAAATTTGGTGCTACGGGGATTGGATTATGCCGCACAGAGCACATGTTCTTTGAAGATGATAAAATTTTACCAATGCGCGAAATGATTCTTGCAAAAGATGAAGAGGGACGTCGCAAAGCATTAGCTAAATTATTGCCACTTCAAAAGAAAGACTTCAAAAGTATCTTCACTGCTATGAAAGATTTACCAGTAACTGTTCGTCTACTCGATCCTCCATTACATGAGTTTGTTCCTCACGATGAAAAGGGACAGCAAGAGATGGCAGGAGTTATGGGTATACCTTTCGAAGAGGTTCAAGAAATAATTTCGGGTTTGCTTGAATCTAACCCAATGCTTGGTTTGCGTGGTTGTCGTTTAGGTAATCTATATCCTGAAATTACTGAAATGCAAACCAGAGCTATTATTGAAGCGGTGGTTGAATTGAAACAAGAGGGAATTACAGCAATTCCAGAAATAATGGTTCCTCTTACAGGTATAGTGTATGAATTTGCAGCACAGAAAACTATTATTGATGAAACTGCAGCTAAAGTATTTGAAGAGAAAGGTGAATCGGTTGACTACAAAGTAGGAACAATGATTGAAATACCTCGTGCTACACTTACTGCTCATAAAATTGCAGCTGAAGCCGATTTCTTCTCATTTGGAACAAACGACTTAACTCAAATGACATTTGGTTATAGCCGCGACGATGTTGCTAAGTTCTTACCGTTGTATTTAGACAAAGGAATCCTTAAGCATGATCCATTTGCTGTACTTGACCAAAATGGTGTTGGACAACTAGTGAGCTTGGCAACAGAAAGAGGTCGCTCTGTTAAACCAGATTTAAAATGCGGTATCTGTGGGGAGCATGGTGGCGAACCTTCTTCGGTGAAATTCTGTCACAAAGTAGGGCTAGACTACGTTTCTTGTTCACCATTTAGAGTGCCTATTGCTAGACTTGCAGCTGCTCAAGCAGTTTTGGAAGAAGAGCAAAACTAAACTATGTGATATAATATATTACATATATAAAACAAAAAGTGGAAATCGTTGTGATTTCCACTTTTTTTGTTTCTATAGAGTAACTTTATTAATTGTGATACAGTTTTAAAACAACACTCTAGTTATTTCACAAAAGCATTATTCAATGCTACAACAGCATCCTCATAATGTTCTCTTCTTATTACAAATTGCATATTAACTTGATTGAGCGACTGCCCAAAACTCTCAATATTTATATTTTTCTCGTACAATGCTTTGCTAGCTTTGTACAAAAATCCAGGTAGTGCTATATTTGTGCCCAAAACGCTGACAATAGAACAAGGCAAAGCAGTAACAGCATAATAGTTGGCGCTCAACTCCTCTACAAGCTTATCAACCTTTGAGTTTTCCCAAACAACTGTTGTTATAGAGTTTGCATTAGTCGATTTTAGTATATAGCTTATATTGTATTTTTGAAAAACCTTCATTATACCTAAATCAAACCCTACTTCACCCACCATCATAGGGTCGTGTACCTCTATAGCAACAACTTTACGAGCTCCAGATACTATCTCTGCTCGTGGATTAGGAGAAATATAATCACGTGTAAAGAGTGTTCCAGGATGCTCTGGCTCAAAAGTATTCTTAATACGAATATTTATATTTGCCAATTCAAGAGGCTTTGCTGCTTTTGGATGAATAGCTTCCATACCAATATCAGCTAATTGGTCGGCTATAATAAAGTTGGTGTGTCCTACAGGAATAGAGTTTTCTATACCAACTATTTTAGGGTCGGCACTCGACAGGTGATACTCTTTATGAATAACAGCCTCATCTGCATTCACCTCCACTGCTATTTTACTAAATGTAACCTCTGAATAGCCTCTATCGAAAGCACGCATAATTCCCTCTGTACCCTTTGTATAGCCAGTAGCAACACAAAGCACTTTCTCAAAATCGATATCGCTAAATTCTTTGTGTATACGCTCGTCTATAGTGAGTGGAGCATTATCGTTAAAGCCACACAAATCTACAAAACGTGCATTTATTCCGTTGTTGTTAAGAATGTTCACTGAGTTCCAACCCGAATGAGCTTCTCCTATAGATGCTAATATTTCTCTTGCAGCAAGTGAAATATCCTCCATATTTACATAGCCAGATGCCATCACTTTATTTAAGCTGTAAAGCAATGTTTTAGTTTGATCTACACGAAAGCGAATAAAATCACGAGCTTCTTTCAAGTCTAAGCCAATATCAGCAAAGCCATCATTTATCAATAGCAGCCTTTTGGCAAAAGAGTCAAGTGCACTACTAAAATCCTCTCCATTCAAAAACTTATTGTATATACCTGGTTCACCTGTCTTTTTATGTTCTAGCAACCAGTTAGTTACATTGTTGTAGGCAGAAACCACGAAGATACGATTGTACAATTCATCGTTTTTGCGATTACCTATTATAATATTTTTCAGAACATCTTGAAATTGAGACATCGATGTTCCACCAATTTTTTCTACTGTAAGCATAGCCTATATAGTTACTTAGTAATTAAACTTTTAGATTCATAAATCTAATCAAAAGTTTTTCAACTCTCGATATAAACGCTGTATGGGCAATCCCATAATATTGAAGTACGACCCACTTAAATGCTCCACTCCTATATAACCAATCCACTCTTGTATACCATACGATCCAGCTTTATCAAATGGAGAGTAGCGGTTTATATAATATTCTATCTCTTCGTTACTAAGTTCTGAAAAGAGAACTTCTGAAGTAACAGAAAATGAAACTTGCTTTTCTAATGTGGCTAAACATACACCCGAAATCACCCTGTGAGCCTTACCAGACAAAGCGTTCAGCATGGCATTTGCCTCTTCTTTATTGTTTGGCTTACCAAATATTGCTCCATCAAGTATTACTACTGTATCTGCAGTTATCAGCAACTCGTCCTCTTTAAGATTATTGGTGTACGAACTTGCTTTTTTTTCTGCAATAAACTCAGCCACCTCCTCTACGGGTAAAGTTGCTGGATACGACTCGTCGATATCTGGTAGCACCTTTATTTCAAAATCTATATCTATCCCCTGCAACAACTCTTTCCTTCGAGGTGAGTTGGAAGCAAGCAATACTTTGTAATTGGTTATTTTCATAACGCCTCACGAAGATTCACCAGCTTCACCAACAATTGCTCTAGCTCGTCTAGTGGCAACATATTAGCACCATCAGACTTTGCTGTAGCGGGAGTTGGATGAGTTTCAATAAACAAACCGTCGGCTCCAACAGCAATAGCAGCTTTAGAAATGGTTTCAATAAGTTCTGGTTTACCACCGGTTACACCCGACAATTGGTTGGGTTGTTGCAAACTATGTGTCACATCCATTACTACCGGAAAACCAAACTCTCTCATAGTTGGAATGCCACGATAGTCTACTATCAGATCGTTGTAGCCAAAAGAAGTGCCTCTCTCTGTAAGCATCACTTTGTTGTTGCCAGAGTCTACAACCTTTTGTGCTGCAAATTGCATACTTTCAGCTGAAAGAAACTGACCTTTCTTAATATTTACAATCTTACCTGTTTTGGCTGCTGCAACCAACAGTTCAGTCTGACGACATAGAAATGCTGGTATCTGAAGCACATCAGCATATTGGGCAACCATTGCTGCTTCATGCGATTCGTGAATATCTGTTACTACAGGTATATTAAAAGTATCGCCTACTTTACGCAATATTTTAAGCGCTTTTTCATCGCCAATACCTGTAAAAGAGTCTACACGCGAACGATTAGCTTTTCTATACGAACCCTTAAAAACATAGGGAATGCCAAGCTTTTCAGTTATTGTTATAATTTTTTCTGCAATGCTAAGCGCCATCTCTTCACTTTCTATTACGCAAGGTCCTGCTAATAGAAAAAACTTATCGCTTTTTAAATATGATAAATCCATCTTATGCTATAATTTATAATTTACTGCAAGATACAAAAAACCTTTTATTTAACTTGATTTGTAATTGGTGCATTTTAAAACAACCATACTTATTAAGAGAATAAAGCCCCTAAAATAACATTATTGATATATACCTCTTTCTTGCGCTCTATGCTCATTACTAACCACCAAAGTGATACTTACTCGAATTGAAATAGACTATATTTACTTCAAAGCATTTCGTACCCCTACAAAATGTTTAAAACAGTTGAAACTTGCATCTACCATGGTAGATGTGCTTTGAAAAACATTGTTTTTGTTTTGATGAGCAAATTTGAGACATTCATGCCTCAAAACTCCAATTTCAAAAATAGAATTCTCTTATCATCAGTTGATTCATCAATTTTGCCTGCTTTTTATCTCTTCACCACCTTTTTTCTGCCATATCAGATTTAAGAAAAAGCATTTTAGAAATTCAAAACACTTCTACGACAGTAGATTCAATTTTCAAGGCATAAATTTTCAATCTACCATGGTAGATTTGAATTTCAACGCTTGACCGCCTTGTTTACCACAGTAGATTTGATTTTCAACTTTTATATGCTGCATTTACAAGAGAATTCTAAGAAATAGCGGACTATTATTTGCAAATTGAAACTTGTGCAAGAGTAAGAATAATATGAGTGCTAGATAAAACAGCTAGTTAGAAACAAAAAAAAGATGACAAATATAATTTGCCATCTTTTTATTACTTTATATATCTTCAAAAGAAGCTTCCTAGTTAGTACCCAATTTAGCTCTCACCAATGGATTTGCATTAACTGCTGTTGGGCTGTGGTATAAAATAGCTTGTGATTCTAATATATACATAAATCCATTTTCCTCACCAACTTCTCTTATTGCTTTCTGCAGCTTTTCTTGAATGGGAGTAACAAGTCTTTGTTGCAACTCTTGCATCTCTCTTTGACTGTTTTGTATGTAAGCTTGGTATCTCTCCTCTATTTGCTGAAGTTGCTTTTGGCGATCCATCACCAATGCCTGTGTTGGCTCTTCGCTAGAGTTTTGAAACTCTTCAGCTTTTGTCATATATTCAGTTTCCAGTG
>ERZ1032924.136-NODE-136-length-9268-cov-5.655270_pt1 | contig 9268 bp, 9 predicted proteins | sample MGYA00516956_ERZ1032924 | MGnify/ENA primary metagenome ERZ1032924 (study PRJEB33719, sample SAMN04262513) | wastewater metagenome | biome: rural village; feature: composting latrine chamber; material: composting feces with ash | place: El Salvador | collected... | reverse complement strand
CGCATGACGCCGACGGCCCTCCGTCCGCAAAGCGGGAAGAACGGTCGTGTGACCGGTCGCCGCCTAGGCCACACCCTGTGCGCGACGCGATGCGCGCAGATGGGACTGGGCCTGGGCCTTGACCTTCTCGTCGTCGGACTCCAGGAGGCGCTCGGCCTCGGAGACGTCGACCTCGTCGGCCCACGTGGCCGTGTCGGCGAGGACGGTGATCTTCCTCGTCGACACGGAGATGAACCCGCCCTGCACCGCGGCGACAAGAACCTTGCCGTCCTCGGTGCGGATGGTCACCGTGCCATTCTCGACCAGCTGGCCGAGGAAGGGCTGGTGGCCGGGCAGCACGCCGATCTCACCCTCGGTGGTCTCGGCCGTGACGGACTCGGCACGACCCTTCCAGAGCTTGCGCTCAACGGCGACCAGTTCGGTGGCGATGTCAGCCATGGGTAACTCCCCTTACTTCTTCTGCATCTCGGCGTACTTCTTCTCGACGTCGTCGAGGCCGCCGAGGCCGTCGAAGGCCATTTCCGGGTAGTTGTCGAAGTCGCCCTTGCAGATGCGGTCGAAGGCCACGATGGTGTCCTTCAGCGGCACGTAGGAGCCCGGCAGGCCGGTGAACTTCTCCGCGACGAAGAAGTTCTGGCCCAGGAACCGCTGGATGCGGCGGGCACGCTGCACCGTCACCTTGTCCTCCTCGGACAGCTCGTCCATACCGAGGATGGCGATGATGTCCTGGAGTTCCTTGTTCTTCTGCAGGATGTTGATGACGGTCTGCGCCACGCGGTAGTGCTCCTCGCCGACAATCGACGGCTCGAGGATGCGGGACGTCGACGACAGCGGGTTCACGGCCGGGTAGATGCCCTTCGACGCGATGGAGCGGTCGAGCTCCGTGGTGGCGTCGAGGTGGGCGAACGTGGTGGCCGGGGCGGGGTCGGTGTAGTCGTCGGCGGGCACGTAAACGGCCTGCAGCGACGTAATCGACCTGCCCTTGGTGGAGGTAATGCGCTCCTGCAGGACACCCATCTCGTCAGCCAGGGTCGGCTGGTAACCCACGGCCGAAGGCATGCGACCCAGCAGGGTCGAGACCTCGGAACCGGCCTGGGTGAAACGGAAGATGTTGTCGATGAACAGCAGCACGTCCTGGTGCTGGACGTCACGGAAGTACTCCGCCATGGTCAGGCCCGACAGCGCGACGCGCATACGGACTCCCGGCGGCTCATCCATCTGGCCGAAGACGAGGGCCGTATCCTGCAGCACGCCCATCTCTTCCATCTCGATGAAGAGGTCGGTGCCCTCACGGGTGCGCTCGCCGACGCCGGCGAAGACCGACGTACCGGAGAACTCACGCGCGATACGGGTGATCATCTCCTGAATCAGAACGGTCTTGCCGACACCGGCACCACCGAACAGGCCAATCTTGCCGCCCTTGACGTACGGGGTCAGCAGGTCGATGACCTTGATGCCCGTCTCCAGGATCTCGGTCTTGCCCTCGAGCTGGTCGAAGGCCGGCGGCTCGCGGTGGATGCCCCACTGCTCGCCGTCGCGGCCCAGGCCCGGCTCGTCCAGGCAGTCGCCCATGGCGTTGAAGACGTGGCCCTTGACGACGTCGCCGACCGGAACCTGAATCGGGTTGCCGGTATCGGTGACGGCCGAACCGCGGACGAGGCCGTCGGTCGGGGCCATCGCGATGGTGCGCACCATGTTGTCGCCCAGGTGCTGCGCCGTCTCGAGGACGATGGTCTTGGCGACCGACGGAAGGTCAACTTCCACGGTCAGCGCGTTGTACAGTGCCGGGAGCTCGTTACGCGGGAACTCCACGTCGACGACGGCACCGATGACACGCACGATGCGGCCGGCGGCCGTCGTGGTGTTCTGCTCGTTAAGAGCTGTGCTCATATCTAGTCACTTTCTCCGCTGTCGTCGAGCGCACCGGCGCCACCGACGATTTCTGTGATTTCCTGGGTAATCTGCGCCTGACGGGCCTGGTTGGCCACGCGCGAGAGGTCCTTGACCAGCTCGGTCGCGTTGTCCGTCGCGGACTTCATCGCGTTGCGTCGCGCCGCGGACTCGGAGGCGGCGGCCTCCAGCATCACGGCGAACAGCGAGCGGGACACGTACTGCGGCAGCAGGGCCGACAGCAGGGTGTCCGCGTCCGGTTCGAACTCGTAGTCCGCATGCAGCTTCGCATCGCCGTCAGACAGGGTGCTCTCGCCCAGATCCATCTCCTCGGTCTCGATGACCGGCTCGATGGGCAGCATCTGGTGCGCGCGCGGAACCTGCGACAGCATGGACACGAATTCCGTGTACACCACGTGAACCTGGTCGAAGCCCTGGATGGGCTCGCCCTCGCTCACGCGGAGACCCTCGCGGTACTTGGCCTCGCCTTCCGACGTAGCCTCGAAACCATCGATGAGGTGGCGGCGCACGTCGTGCGTGGCCTTGTACTCCGGGTCCTGGGAGAAGCCCTGCCAGGTGCCGGCAATCGGCATCTCACGGAAGTCGTAGTAGTCGATGCCCTTGCGGCCCGTGACGTACAGGACAACCTCGTAACCGTCGCTCTTCAGCTTCGAGCGGAGCTCGGCGGCCTTCTTGAGGACGTTGTGGTTGTAACCGCCGCACATGCCGCGGTCGGACGTCACGACGAGGACTGCGGCGCGGTTGCCGCCCTCGCGTTCACGCAGCATCGGGTGATCGAGCGACGAAGCCGCGGCGAGGCGTCCGATGACGTGCTCAATCTCGTCGGCGTAGGGCTGGGCGTCGGCCACGCGACGCTGCGCCTTGGTGATGCGCGAGGTCGCGATCAGCTCCTGTGCCTTGGTGATCTTCTTGGTCGAGTTGACCGACTTGATGCGGGCTCGAAGTTCTCGAAGATTCGCCATGTCCTATCGCCTCCCTTCTTTACTGATTACGGTCATCGCAAACACGCCCCGCCTACTTCTTGACGGTCTTGCGCGGAACCGAGATCTGCTGCTTCTTGAGCTCGCGCTCGTCCAGCGGATCAGCCTCGGCCTCGACGACCAGCGGCTTGCCCTCGGAGGTCTGGAAACCCTTCTTGAACTCCGCGACGGAGGACTTCAGGGACTCCTTGGACTCGTCGGTGAACGCCTTGCCGCCATCAATCTGGTCGAAGACGTCCTGGTTCTTGGAGTACAGGTGCTCCATCAGCTCGGACTCGAAACGACGGACGTCCTCAACCGGGACATCGTCGAACTCGCCCTCGCCGGCCAAGTAGATCGAGGTCATCTGGTACTCGACCGACTGCGGCTTGTTCTCCGGCTGCTTCAGCAGCTCGACCAGACGCTGACCGCGCTCCAGCTGACGCTTGGAGGCGTCATCCAGGTCGGACGCGAACATGGCGAACGCCTCGAGGTCGCGGTAGGACGCGAGGTCCAGACGCAGCGAACCGGAAACCTTCTTCATGCCCTTCGTCTGGGCGGCGCCACCGACTCGGGAAACCGACACACCGACGTTGATGGCCGGACGGACGCCCTGGTTGAACAGGTCGGACTCCAGGAAGACCTGGCCGTCGGTAATCGAAATGACGTTGGTCGGAATGAACGCCGAAACGTCGTTCGCCTTCGTCTCGATGATCGGGAGGGCGGTCAGGGAACCGGCGCCCATGTCGTCGGAAAGCTTCGCCGCACGCTCCAGCAGACGGGAGTGCAGGTAGAAGACGTCACCGGGGTACGCTTCGCGTCCCGGCGGGCGACGCAGCAGCAGGGAGATGGCGCGGTACGCCTCGGCCTGCTTGGTCAGGTCATCGTAAATGACCAGGACGTGCTTGCCCTGGTACATCCAGTGCTGGCCCAGGGCCGCACCGGTGAACGGGGCGAGCCACTTGAAGCCGGCGGCGTCGGAGGCCGGGGCCGCGACGATGGTGGTGTAATCCAGGGCGCCATGCTCCTCGAGGGTCTGGCGCACGCCGGCGATGGTCGAGCCCTTCTGACCGATGGCGACGTAGATGCAGCGCACCTGCTTCGTCGGGTCTCCGGACTCCCAGTTCGCCTTCTGGTTCAGGATGGTGTCCAGGCAGACGGCGGTCTTGCCGGTCTTGCGGTCACCAATGATCAGCTGGCGCTGACCACGGCCGATCGGGGTCATCGCGTCGATGGCCTTGATGCCGGTGGCCATCGGCTCCTCGACCGGCTGACGCTGCAGCACGGACGGGGCCTGGAGCTCCAGGACGCGGTCCTCGTCGGACTTGATGTCGCCCAGGCCGTCAATCGGCTGGCCCAGGGGGTTGATAACGCGGCCGAGGAAGTCATCCCCGACCGGGATGGACAGGACATCGCCCGTCCGCTTGACCTCGTCGCCTTCGGCGAGGGACTCGAAGTTGCCCAGCACCACGACGCCGACCTTGTCGGTGTCGAGGTTCTGCGCGACGCCAATGACGCCGCCCGGGAACTCGAGAAGCTCGTTGGTCATGACCGACGGCATACCCGCAACCTGCGCAATGCCATCAGCAGCACTGATGACCACACCGACCTCCTCGCGGGAGGCCTCCGGGGTGTAGCTCGAGGTGTAATTCGCAATCGCGCTACGGATCTCGTCGGAGGAGATCGTCAGCTCCGCCATGTTCTTCCTGCTCTCGGTAAATTCTCTTCCAGTGATTTTCGTTCAAACCATCCGTCAGCCGAGGCCGACGCGGAGCTTTTCGAGCTTCGTCGAAAGGCTGCCGTCGATGACCTCATCGCCGACCCGGATGACCAGTCCACCGAGGATCGACTCATCGATCACGGTGTGGATGGACATCTCTTCGCCGTACAGTCGGCCGAGCTTGTCCGCCAGCGCACGCTGCTGCTCATCAGAGATAGCGGTTGCACTGGTCACACGGGCGACGGTCCGATTCCGGAGGCCGGCGGCCAGCCGGGACAGGGAGTCGATGTCGTCCGCGGGGCGCTTGGTGGGGCGCCCGACGGCCTGCAGCGCCAACGCCTCGGTCACCGAAGTGACCTTGCCGTACAGCACGGAGGCCAGGAGACCACGCTTGGCCTCGGGGGTCGTGGCCTTGTCGGCCAGCAGCTGCTCGAGCTGCGATTCGTGCGCCAGAATGTCGCCCAGCTGGAAAAGCTCGTCTTCGACCTTGTCCAGCTGGCCCTGGCCCTCCGCGGAGCGCAGCAGGGCACGGCGGCCCAGCTCCACGAGTCCCTCACGGAACTCCCGCGGGGTGGACCAAAGCTGCGCGGCGGCGTCCGTGATGACCTTGAGGGTCGTCTCGGAAACCTTGCCCGCGAACAGGCCCCGGATGAGCCCGGAGCGCTGTTCCGCCGTCACCGACTGGTCGGCGACGGCGACACGCAGGCCGCGGTCGGAGTCGAGAACCTCGACGACGTCGAAAAGCTCGGTACCGGTCTGCGCTGCGTTCGCGACGGAATCGCCGGCGCCGCCGACGGCGGCGTCCAGCTCCGTGCGGAGCTTCGCCAATGATTCGCGGCTAGCTGCGTGCATGTCGCCTACTTTCCGGCCGGGGCCACGGTGTCAAGGTTGCTGAGGAAGCGATCGATCGTGCCGGACGTCTTGACGTTGTCCGACAGCTGCTCGCCGAGCAGGCGCTCCGCGAGGTTGATCGAGTTCTGCCCCATGTCCTTGCGAAGCTCGGCCACGACCTGCTCGCGCTGAGCCAGAAGCTGCTTCTCACCCGAGGCAATGATTCGGGCGCTCTCGTCGTTGGCCTTGGTGGTGGCCTCGGCGATGATCTTCTGGCCCTGGACGCGGGCCTCGTCGCGAATCTTCGCGGCTTCGGTGCGGGCCTCGGCGAGCTGGCTGTTGTACTTCTCGAGAGCGGCCTTGGCCTCGGCCTGCGCGGCCTCGGCACGCTCGATGCCGCCCTCAATCCGGTCCTCCCGCTCGGTCAGGACCTCCTGGAACTTCGGAAGCACGAGCTTCCAGAAGAGAACCAGGATGACAATGAGCGGGACAATGGACCAGACGATGTCATAGGTCTTGGGCACGAGCGGGTTGATCTGACCGTCGAACGGCAGTTCCTCCGCTACGTAAAAAATGAAATCGTTCATGGTTCAGTGTTCTCCGCTTGTTGAGGTCCGGACTTAGAAAACGAAGCCGGCGACCAGGCCGATGAGGGCGAGCGCCTCGGTGAACGCGATACCCAGGAACATGGTGGTACGCAGCTGACCGGCCATCTCCGGCTGACGGGCCATGCCCTCGACGGTCTTGCCGGCCAGGATGCCGATACCCAGGCCCGGGCCCAGGGTCGACAGACCGTAACCGATGGTCTTCAGGCCGGAGGCGGTGGCCTCGGCGGCGGCAGCGTCCTGGGCGGAGAGGATGACGTCGTTCATTATGAACCGTTCCCTTTCTGAGGAATCCCGGGCATTGAAGTCGTAGTAGGTAGTTGCCCGGGGTTGGGTCAAGTGGGTCTTGCTTATGAAGTTTGGCCTTTGGCCGGGATGGTCCCGGCCGCGGGGCGGCTAGTGCTCTTCTGCGTGCAGCGACAGTTCGATGTACACGGCGGTCAGCAGGCTGAAGATGTAAGCCTGCAGGAAAATGACCAGAAGCTCGAACAGCGTGAACAGAATCGAGGCGAAGAGGGTCAAACCGGACAGGGCCGTCCAGCCGTTCAACTGCCAGAAGAAGAAGTTCGTGGCACCGAACAGAAGGACAAGGACCATGTGGCCCGCCAGCATGTTGGCCATCAGACGGACGGTCAGCGTGGCCGGCCGCAGAACGAAGGTGGAGAAGATCTCGATCGGCACCACGATGAGGTGGAGCGCCGGAGGCAGGTTCGGGATGACCACCGACGACTTCACGTACTTGAAGAAGCCGTACTTCTTCGAGCCCGCGTAGATGAAGGCGATGTAGGCGAACAGTGCCAGAACCAGGGGCATACCGATTCGCGCGTTCGGCGAAATGTTGAGGCCCGGAATGATGGCCGCAATATTCATGGCGAACACGAGGAAGAAGATGGTGGCGATGACCGGCAGGAACCGGCGCCCCTCCTTCTTGCCCAGGATCTCTTCCGCGACGTGAATCCGGACGAAGTCCATCATCATTTCCGCGACGTTCTGCAGTCCCGTCGGCACGAGCTTCGGACGCCGGAAGGCGATCACGAAGAACAGCGCGACGATAACGGCCATGAGGAGACGGACAAGCATCAGTCGGTCCATGGCGAACCAGTCGCCGGCGGCTCCGATGATGAAATGGTCCTTAAGCTCCCCCGGGAAGTACTCCTCCTCCAAGGTGGGTGAGTGGAACTCACCCCGCATCTCGGCAAGTGTTGTAACGCTCAGCGTTCTCTCCCGTGATTGGGCCGCTAGAACTGGGTCAAGCGGTGCGAAGGACGTCTTTTAACGTGGAGCGCCGTGGATTCCATTCGCACATCCGCACAGCGTTCACGGGGCCGCAGCCGGAGCCGGCCCCGTAATCGCTACGGTTGCCGTCCCGCGCTCCCCCACCGATGTACGGCGGCGGAGTCAGGCCGTCTTACCCATCGCTCAGGATAACAGTTCCCTCACGGTTTTCACATCGGACGCACCCCCCGCGCCGCCGGGGTACACAATCAACGAAAACGGCCCAATCCCCTTGGGATCGGGCCGTTTTCCCCTGAATCGGGCTGGTTTTGCGACCGTCGCGGCCGTTTACGGTGCACAAACGCGAGGGCACACCATTATCTGAGACAAGCCTGAGAAGGCGCTTCTACTTTCGTCCGCTTTCCGACGGCGTCAGACGCCTTGGATGTACGTCAAATTGGATTGAGACATCCCCCACACTTCTGCGCCGAGGGTGACGACGAGCGCAAGGACGACCGTGACGAAGAAGGTCATCGTGTCGTAGAACTCCATGTCGCGGATGAGCACGAGGATGCCGATCAGGATGATGATCTTCAGCAGCCAGCCGCCCATGACGACGGCGCCGGTGGTGGTCGGCGAGGTGTTGGCGGTGAAGAGCACCATCACGACGGTCAACAGGACGAAACCGCCGCCGATGCCGGCGCCGAGCAGGACGCCCCACACGCCGGGCATGCCTTCCTTGCCGCCCCAGACCGCCAGGGAGATGGCGGTGAGGATGCCGAGGGCGATGAGGCCGGCGCGGGCGGCGGCCATCAGCGGGATGCGGGGGTCATCGTACTTGGACTTCGGGGCCGCCGACTCGGGCTGGGACGGCGTCGGTTCCACGGTGTTGTCGTCAGTCACGGTTGATGATGTTACCTGCACGCCCGCGGGCCCAGATAGGCACCATGGTCAAGATGACGGCGCCGACGAGGGCGAGGCCGAAGGTCAGCGCCACGAAGGGTCCGGGGAACACGGTGGTGCCGACGGCGCCGTAGGCCACGACGGAGACCCACATGTAGAGGACCAGCACGACGCGGCGGTGACTGTGGCCCATTTCCAGCAGGCGGTGGTGCAGGTGCATCTTGTCCGCGGAGAAGGGCGATTTACCGGCCCGCGTGCGCCGGATGACGGCGAGCGCGAGGTCAAGCAGCGGGACGGACACGGCGGCGATGACCACGATGACGGGCGACATCAGCGCCAGGACGTCGGCGGTGCCGTACATCGACGGGGAGATTCGGCCGGAGGCGGAGACCGACGCGCCCGCGAGCATCAGCCCGATGAGCATGGCGCCGGAGTCCCCCATGAAGATGCGGGCGGGCTCGAAGTTATGCGGCAGGAAGCCGAGGCAGGCGCCGAGCAGGCAGGCGGAGATCATCGCGGGCGGGTACGCGGAGACGGTGCCGCCCTGGTCGTGGAGCATGACCATCGAGTAGATCAGCAGCGCGCCGGCGGCGATCATCCCCAGGCCCGCGGCGAGGCCGTCGATGCCGTCGACGAAGTTGATGGCGTTGATGAGGGCCACGGTGAACACGACGGTGAACAGCGTCGCCAGCACGGGGTCGAGGATGAGCGTCGTGCCGTCGCCGAAGGGCAGGTAAATGAGGTACCAGGTGACGCCCATCAGCGACATGACGGTCGCGGCGAGCACCTGGCCGAGCAGTTTCGTCAGAGCGTCCAGGTCGAAGAGGTCGTCCAGGATGCCGACGACCAGCAGGATTCCGCCGGCGACGACCATCGCGGTCATGTCCGGCGTCATCGGCGGGAAGCCGCGGTTCAGGGCGGGCAGTTCACTGGCCAGCCAGACCGCGGCGATGATGCCGGAGTACATGGCCACGCCGCCGAGCCGCGGCTTCGGGATGTCGTGGACGTCGCGTTCGCGCGGCATGTCCAGCCGGCCGCTGCGGACGACGAGGAAGCGCACGATGCCCGTGAGCAGGTAGCTGACCGCCGCCGACACGAGCACCAGCAGCGCGAGTTCCCGCAGG
>ERZ1032924.135-NODE-135-length-9268-cov-7.756214_pt1 | contig 9268 bp, 8 predicted proteins | sample MGYA00516956_ERZ1032924 | MGnify/ENA primary metagenome ERZ1032924 (study PRJEB33719, sample SAMN04262513) | wastewater metagenome | biome: rural village; feature: composting latrine chamber; material: composting feces with ash | place: El Salvador | collected... | reverse complement strand
ACTCACTCACTCACTCACCCCCTCGCCCTGATTTTTGGTGGAACAAGTGTTCCACGTGGAACACGCCCACTTTTCGTTGCAATCACGCGGTGGTGACTGTTCCACACCCTGTTCCGCATGGGAAAAACAGGTGGAACAAACCTTTGAAAACCGACTATTTCAGCTAGGACCTTCGTCCTTTGCTCAGTCAGGCGGAAGCCAGGAGACGGTAAAATGTGGGTCGTTGGAAGTGGTCTCAAGGCGCAAAAAACGCCCCAAAACAGGGGTCTGCTTTACCAAAACTTGACCGTTTTTGAGCATCTGGACTTATTGCCAAAATAGCAAATAGGACGTGCGTCCTATCACTTTGGGGCTTGGGCAACCCTCTCCAGAGGCAAAAACGACCCCCAACACCCCTGTCAAAGCTTTTGCCCTACCAGGTGTGTGTAGGCGAAAAACCGTCCACACATCTGAAGGAGTAAACCGTGCCAAAACCAACCCTCGTCAGTCCTGCACACAGCAAAATCCTCACCGCTGCGGGGATCAGCGAAACCGTCGCCAAAGAGGCGAAAGTTCGCACTGTCATGGCACCCCAAGACCTCCCAGACGGGGCCAAAATCGGCAGGTTTGGCCCCGGGCTGCTCTTCACCTTGCGTCACCTGGGCGGAAAAGAAACCCTACAACTACGCTTTGACGAACCCCCAGAAAATGAGGACGGCAAGTCAGTTCGCTACATGCAGGAAACTGGGACCGGTACCATCATCACGGTCTTAGAAGAAATGGAAGGCCGGATAAAAGACGCAAAACACCTTCTGATTGTTGAAGGCACAAAACAGACCCTTTGTGCCGCCAGCATCGCATCCGAAAATACTGTCGTGGTGGGGCTGCAAGGTTGTGTCGGATGGGTGAAAGATAAGAAACTCCACCCGGACCTGAAAACACTCCTTGAAAAGAAGTTCACAGACGTTACCGTCATTTTTGACGCAGACATCGCCAGCAACCCCAATGTTTTGAGTGAGGCGCAAAAACTTTCCGCCGCCATCACCGACGTAGGTGCTCCTGCGCCACTGTTCGCACAAATACCCGCCAGAGACACTGGCAAAGATGGCCTGGACGACTACTTGGGAGCACTAGCCGAAGATCAGCGCTTTGACGCGCTTGGAAACCTCTTGAGCACGGCAGTACCGGTTAGTGAAATCAAAGGTGAAACCCCGCTGGTGGCCGGTTCAAGTCTCGACGCTAAAGGGAACCTGTGGGAGATCGACATGGAAAGGGCGCGGATCACGCGTCGGAGCGTTCGAGTCAAAGACGGTGAAGAGTTTCTTGGCCCGCGCCAGGAAGTGATGAACGCTGCCGGGCGAATCATCAAAACCGAATGCGTTTTCGGCGCCGATGGCGTGACACCGGTAGAAAACATCTACCACTTAGAAGTCGCGTGCCAAAGAGCCAACGGTGTCATCGACCGCTCTAACACTCAGGTCACCGAAACTGACATGCGCACAACCATCAAATGGGCGACACTGACCGGAACCCCCGGCGGGGCTGACGTCTGTGTTGAACCAGGCGACATTACCGGAGTATGTGGGGCGGTCATTCGCGCCTTTAGTGACAGTCGCGGTTTTGTCACCACATTTCCACGTGTCGGGTGGGGGTATGACTGGGAGAGTAACAGCGCCGTCTACATGATGCCGGGCGGCTCTATCGGACCAGCTGGGGTGGTCACCTCCACATTGGGTAAACCCAACTCAGCCCAGTTCGCGTCTTTAGAACCGTCGGGACTTGAAAAAGGTGACAGCGAAAAAGTACGCCAGGCCGTCCGAGACTTCTTGGAGACGCGGCACCTGTTCGCCAATGAAAACCATTGGCTGGTTTCAATCGGCGTGGTCGGCCTGGCGTTTTTGCCGATCACGCCCGCAGCTGCGGTCGGCTTTTTTGGCGGACCTGCCAGCGGTAAAACCATGATCGCTCAAGGTCTTAGTTCCGCCCTGCATCCAAAATGGGCACCCGGCGGAGCACCAATGGCAACCTTTGCTTCCACTGAAGCTGCGTTCGACCTGATCGCCTCGGGGGCGACCTCCACCTTTTTGCATGTGGACGACTTGACACCAGAGCGCTCCCCGCGCGCCCGCGACCGCATGAACCAAGGTTTAGACACACTGGTTCGCCGCGCGCACGGGGCGGGCGAAAAAGTACGCGGCACCGTCAACAAAAACACTGGGGAGATTGGAACCAGGGTTAACGCCGATTCTTCGCCGCTCACTGTGGTTACCGGTGAAGAGGTGCCCACGGATGAAAGTTTGGCCGATTCTGCGCTCGACCGGCTTTTAGTGGTGCAAATGCGCACCGGGCAAACTTTCGCCCGCGACAAAAACAACCCTGAAGACGACGGGTCCGAAGCTCTCGAACGTTTCGAGACAGTCGCCACCTCGGGAAAGTTCAAGATCGCCGCCGACAACTACATTCTCTACCTGGCGCGCCTTATCAACATGGAGATGGGGGAAGACGGAAAACAAAAGCTGAGCGCCTTCACCGAGAAAATGACGAGTGCCAAGGTGGCGACACTAAAAGATGAGAAGAAACAGTTCGCGCGCGAGATCGCAGCATCTGCACCATCCCCACGCGGACTACGCATGGTTGCCGCCTTAGATTTGGGGGCGCAAATGTTCACCCAGTTTGCTGCCGACATCGATGCTATCAGCGAGGAAGAACGCAAGCTGATTGAACGCGCGAGCCGTAAGGCGTTCATGGACACGTTATTTTCGGGCATCAACTCTTACCGCAAAGAAGAGACTGACCCCGCTGAAGAGATGCTCGCGTCCATCCGCTCTCTGGTCATTTCGGGGGCTGCGAGCCTTGACCCGGCAGAAAGGTCAGGTTCGGCTCGCCTGATTGGGCAAGAGGCAGTTCTCAAAGACGGGGTGAAAGTTGTTCTCCTTGACCACCGCGTGGTCGCCAGCGCACTTGGGCGCGGGGATGACTACCGCAGGATCATCAACACACTCAAAAGCGTGTGCGTTCCTGACGCCGAAGGGAAAACCACCCGCAAAGGTCGTATCGGCGGGAAACTGTGCCGCTGCATAGCAATCCCCATTGAAGTGTGGGACGGGGATTATGCCAGCGTCGTTGAAGAAGCCCAGCGGATCATTGAAAGCTAAGCGCCGCCAGCGCCAAACAAGGAGAAATGAATGTTGGTTTTTGAGAAGGTCGCCAACTTTGGGGACACCAAAGACGCGAAAATGTTTCTGGAACAGATTTGCACCCTGATTGTGGAGGGCCGCGCGCGCCTGGAAAGCCAAAGAGGGGACGGCGTGGTCATTGGTCGAACTGGCCTGACCGGGGACGGGTTTCGGGTAGTGCGCCTGTTTCCGCCGCGTATCGCCAAGTTGTTTGCGGACCCCGAGATAACTAAAAACGCGATCACCAAGCGTTTGTCTACCATCTGTGTGCGCGCCTCTAACGGGAATACTCTGCGCTCGACCCGCGTGGACGGCAGGATGGTCTTTTGTCTGATTGTGCCCGCAGGACTTTGGAATGGTGCGTGTGCGAAAGTTGGTTTGCCCTACTAGAAACAGGTCCATTAGTGGGCGGTCGGGCGATGCGAACCCGCCTCGGTGTTATCAGATGTGATATAGTTGGGCTATGGCCTTTGATGACAGCAAACACCCCCGAGGGGATGACCCCAAGAATAAAGGCAGGTTTTCGCGCCGCAAATACCCTGAAGCTGAAGGGGTACAACTCGGGCCACAACCATCCTTAGAACAGATACCACCTGGGGTTTCACCCACCCTGCTAGAAGTCCTCGAATCTGCCGCAGACCTTCAGAAAAAGGTGCCTGACGCGGTCCTCGTGGGGGGTTCTGCCGCCGCACTCTACGCCGAACATCGGGCATCCTACGACCACGACCATGTGCTACAAGACCTCCGGGACCGCCACGACATAGTTCTACAGGCGTTGGAGGAAGAGCCACAATGGGTGACCAACCGTTCTGTTGCAGGAAAAATCATCCTCGGACAAATCGGCGACATAGAAGCCGGTGTTCGCCAGCTAATAAGAAGGGTTCCGCTGGAGGTCGCCAAGTTCCAACTGCCTAGTGGCAAGGTTTTGTCCGTTCCCACCAAAGAGGAAGCCCTGCGTATTAAAGCCTTTCTGCTGGTTCGGAGGAACCAAGCGAGGGACTACCTGGATGTGGCTGCGCTTTCCGAAAGATATGGCACGGAACTGGCGGCTACTACGCTTAGAAATATCGACGCCTACTACACAGACCCAGATCAAGAAGGTGCGCCCTTGGCTGGACAGGTACAGCGCCAGTTACTCCAAGCCGCGCCCAAAGACAGCCGCACCATCAAAAACCTGCCGCAATACAAAGACCTCAAGTCCCCTTGGCAAAGCTGGGACCATACCAAAGAGGTCCTTCGAGAAGTTGCCGCCCAAATGCTGATAGAAGGGAGTCGCTAATGGCCGTACCGTTCCGAAATCTGAACATCACCTCGGACGCCCCTGTAACCCAGTGGGGTGTTGAAGGGGTAAGTACCGCGATTGACCGGGGCGGCCCCGCCGAATGGGAGAAGATCAACCGCGAAATCGTCCAAAACCCCTATGGAGAGGTTGCGCTGGACCTTGAAGAAGCCCTGACCATTACGGAAAGCCCCGGTATCACCGCCCTCATGGCCCTCGCCTTAGAGCGGGCGCGAGAGTCTGAAAAGGAGAAACTGGCGAGAAAGATTCGGTTCTGGGTAGAAACCAGCGGAAAAACGCGCCAAGAAATCGCTGACGCGCTCGGGACGTCTCGCAGTCGCCTATCAACTTACGAAAATGGGCATGTTGTTCCTTCAGCCCTCGTGGTGGAAACTATCCGGGGGTTTAGCGAGCGGCGTCGCGCTGACCTGCTGCCATAGTCCCGCAAGTAAAGACCCGTGCCGAAAAGTTGGTTTGCCCTACTAACAGGGTATGAACACAACTAGGGAACCTTTACTTGCCGGGCAGGCCGTCTTCGAGGGGACGAGCCTGCATATCCTCACCGACCGCGCGTTGGCGAAAATCAACCGACCCTACCTGTCGCCATCCACCGCGAAATCTTTGCATGGCTGCGGTGCGAAGCTGGCGGCAGACCGACTGTTGCCTTGGGGTGCGCTCGACATTTTTGCGGCCACCGAAAAAGGGTCAGTGACCCACCGCATTTTTGAGCGCATGTTCAACCTGGATGCGAAAGAGCGCACCTTGAACGCGGCATTAGAGATGTTGGACGAGGTTCAAGCGTCTGGGCCGGACGACCAGGACGCGAAAATACGCGCCGAATACGTGGAAAAGCTGTCCAACCCGGACGCTGCCAAAGCGTGGCGCGAAGAAATCGCCCACAACCTCGCCACCCTCTTTACGCTCACAGACCCCACAAAACTTCAGGTCGCGGGGACGGAAGTGAGATTTGACGGGATTGACGTTGGTGGAATCCCATTCAAGGGGTTCGCAGACCTCCTGTTGGAAAACCCTAGTGGTGGGCTAGTCATCGGCGACTTTAAGACCGGGAAAGTGCCCAACCAGCGTTTTGGTGACCCGCACGGGGACCAGATTCGCCTCTACAAGACGGCGCTGGAGTCTCACCCGGATTTTGCGGGCCGTAAGGTTAGTGCCGGTCGCCTCTACTACGTGACCGCCGGGGAGCTGGTTAAGCCCGGAGTTTCTAAAGTCGCGTGCGCAAGAACGGTGAAAGAGTTTCAGGAAGCGAAAGTGATCCTGGACGAGCAGGCTAACGCTCGCGCTTTCGAGACGAAACGTACCGGACTGTGCGCCTGGTGTCCCCTCGTGTTGGCTTGTCCGGTAGCTAAAGGGGCGAATATCACCCCCAGTGAACGTTTTTTGGGGGCCATCTCTGAACAGGACCTGTTTGGCGGGGTTGAACCCGTAGCCACACCTGCGCCTGTGGTCGCCCAGCCTAAACCAGCACCTGAGCAAACCGAGGGAGAAAAGTTCCTCTCTGATGCCTACCAGCGGGCCGCAGCAAACACTCGCCCCAAGCCGCTGGCAGAAACAAAGGTTTGCCCTACTAATACAGCAACAGCAGTAAAAGGGACTGTAACAGATGAAAGTGAAGGTAGGGACATGAAAACCTGGCGTGAAGTTAAGGCGTGGGACGGCATCGAAGTGGACGGACACTTGAACACCGCGTCGTGGGAAGTGCAAGCTGCGTTTGGCTTGACGTCGTTCGCATACAAGATGCTTAAGCAGAGCCAGGCGCAAGTCACGCCAAGGATGATCGGCTCTTTGGCGGCTATCTTCCACGACATCGTTAGCGACACTCAGGCGCGCCTTACAGGAGGCAACACTGACGAGGGGCTAGCACTCAACACTCGCCTGCGGGGACTGCTTTGCACCATAGTCGAACAGGACGGCGTGCCTCTGGGTGAAGGCCCCGAAAACTGGAAGGCGTGGGCTAACGCCACAGCCCGCAGGGTCTATGCCTTGGCTGAAATGTCTTTCGCGCTAGCCGCCGGGGACAATCCCCAACTGTCGACACAGTCCCGGCCCACCCCCCAAGAGGCGTTTGCGGCACTCGGGGCAGGAAATGTGGGCTGAGAGCGCCGCATGTTCGGGCGCTTACCTAGACCTGTTTTTCAACAAGGACACTGTGGTGGCAGCCAAGCGGTACTGCCGGGAGTGCCCTGTCAAAGACGCCTGCCGCGACGAGATTGACCGGATCGAAATAGATATTGACCTCCACAGCCTCTACGGGGTGTTTGGGGGAGAGACGCCCAGAGAGCGCATGGAGCGCCGTAGTGGGGAAGACCTAAAAGGAAAGCGAGGAGTATGGTGAAAATCTTTGACGCCCCGGCGGGGACAGAGTACGAGTATGAGTGCGGCCTGCGGATCATCACCTACGGTTCCCCAGAACCCTCCGCTGCGCAGCTGCGCCTGGTTCACCGCCACCGCCGCGAGTGCGAGTTCGCCCGAGTGGAAGCCCAAAAGGGTCCCGAGCCTTACGTTTTGCCCTACTAAGTACATGTAGGCAGTACCTAGGACGAAAGTAGAAGGAAAGACTTGTGGAAAACTTGAACAAGCAGGAAATCATGTTGGCGGCAACCACACTCGCTTCCCTCCAAAAGGTGGCGTTGTGGACGGAAAACATTCGCCGCCGGGGCGCCGGGGAACCTCCATTGCCGGTGCCAGGAGACGAAGAAATGTTGCGGGCACAAACTTGGAAGGTCCTTGAAGGGATTTCTGACAAGTCCGCCAGCGCCAAGGCGGTTGACCAGTTTGAGCGCATGGTTCGTAAAGAATCCCATGCGGGTATTTTTCTGGTCGACGTTTTGGATGTGGAGCGCGACGAGCGTAACGGACGGTACGCGGTCAGTTTCATGTCCATTCAGCCTGCCGGAACCGAGGTGGAAAAGATTGTGACCGAGCCAGACTGGTCGGATGAAGGTAAAGCCGTGTCTGTGTTGGCTAACCGAATGAAAGGGCACCGGTGCGTCATGTATAAAGACATCGACTCTTTCAAGGATAAGGACGGCCAGTCCCGTAAGCTGCGGGTCCTGCGCCACCTGAAAGACCTGGGTCCGACCCCCAAAAACTAGCCACCGCCAACAGCTCAGCGGGTGCCGCCCCCACTAGAAGCAACAGAACCTAGTGGGGGAGGCGCTCTAATGGCTATTAGTGCTAAAGCAGTTCAAGCGCGCGAAAGTGCGCGCCAAAAGTCCGGCGAGTTTGGAACCCAACCACACGCCGAATCTGACGTGGTTTTGGAGATGCCACAAGAAGAGGTTCACTACTCGTTTTTGGAAGAACAGTTCAGCTGGGAAGACCGCACCGAAGCGGACTTTGAGGGGGTGCCAAGCCGGTTCGCCACCGCCGACATTCGCGGCAAACTGATCCTTTTTGACGGCGAAAACGTACCCTTATGGCGCCTCAGCAGCGAACGGGACGCCATAAAACGTTTCTCTGCCGTCTTGTCGGAGCCGAAAGATTTTGCCACCAGTGACGAAGACGCGCGCGCCCTGATGGAAAAGCTCGGCATCGAGGTCACCGGAAGCGTCACTGGCGGCATTGGGCTGGGTATTGGCAACGGGGTCACCCGCGCGTGGGTGGGTGAATATGAGGGCCAGCAGGTAGTTGTCGCTGACAGGGCGCTGAACAGCAAAAACCTCACTATCAGGTCTTGGCGCCGCATGGACGAGCAGGGGGAAGCTGCGGGGCTAAGGCGCGGCAAAATCTTCACGTCTGTTGACTTACGGACCCTCGCAGGCTTGTCGCGCTTAGACCGGCTCACTGAGTCTGAAGGTGTCTTCACGGATATGGCACTTGGCCCCACGCTTGCCCCGTCAGACTTCGCTAAAGAAGGCGAAGAACACAAGGTGGCCCAAGACAGGTGGGCGATGGCCCTCCTAATGCGTAAGGCCGCTGTGGCCGAGGCGGCAGTGCGACTCGAAGATGAACAGGTACGCCTGCGCGGCGTGGTCGCCCAAAAGAAACGGCTCGGTGAACAGGGCAAAAAGATTGCCACCGCGTTCATGGACAAGAAAAACCCCAGTAAGGCCGCCCAACAGATGATGGAAAATACTAGCTTGAGGTCTTCTTTCCCCCACGTGGAAATCGACAACGACGTGTCCCCTGGAGAACTGGCTGACTTTGAGAAGGCGTGGGACGAGGCAAAAAAGAAACTTCCGCCCATCCCCGTAGACCGGGCACCAACCCTGCGTATCCGCAAGCTAGGTAAGCACCGGGCTAACGGCGTTTATTCTCCTGCGCACAACACTGTCGCCATTGATGTGCGAACCTCTGAGGCGATGGTCCACGAAATGGGACACTATTTTGACTTGGCGGTTCACGGCTCCGCCTCTTTGAGTCGAGATTTTGCGCCGATAGTGCGCGACTACACGAAAGCACTCAAACCAGACCCAGGTGTCAGCGGCGCCAAAGTGAACTCTTATTATGGTGTCCCCACGGAAGTTTTGGCGCGCGGATTCGAGGTCTACGCCCACGAGCGCCTAGAAGTGTCGGGCCGGGTGGTGAAACCTGAAAAGTTTGACCGCTTCGACTATGCGCCTATCACCCAAAACCCCGAGCTGAAAGAGCGCATGTTCACCTTTTTCGACAAGACGTTCGGCAGGTAAGCGGATTTGCCCTACCAACCACTCATAGGGGCCTTTAGGTCCGTGCAGGAGATGAAAGTGAGGTAGGGACAGTGACCGCGATTCTAGTTTTAGTGGGAATGATGTGGATTTTCTTCAAATGGTGGCCCGTCTGGGTGGGGCTGATTGGCCTGGCGTTTTGGGAGCGTCGCAAACGCAAACGGACC
>ERZ1032924.133-NODE-133-length-9430-cov-3.507733_pt1 | contig 9430 bp, 7 predicted proteins | sample MGYA00516956_ERZ1032924 | MGnify/ENA primary metagenome ERZ1032924 (study PRJEB33719, sample SAMN04262513) | wastewater metagenome | biome: rural village; feature: composting latrine chamber; material: composting feces with ash | place: El Salvador | collected... | reverse complement strand
CAGAAGAAGAAGTAACACTCCCTGATACTGTAACTTCTATAGTAGGTTTCTACCTGCTCAACGAGGGCAATATGAATATGAACAAAGCATCGTTGGATTACTATGATTATACAACAAGTAAATACCGGCGCAATGTGTATGGAGAAGCAAATCCTAATGCAACACTAGGTCTTGGCGATGTGGGCAATGATATAGGTATTTATGGGTCAAAGTTATATACTGTGATTAATGCATCCAACAAATTGGAGATAATGGATGTAGCCACAACAAAACGACTAAAAGTGATTGATATAAAGAATTGTCGATACATAACATTTTCCGATGGAAAAGCATACATTTCTGCCTATGATGGTGAAATAAGCATAGGACAAAACTCACCCAATGGTTTTGTTGCAGAAATAGATACCACATCACTCACTATTACAAGAAGAGTGGAAGTGGGCAGACAACCTGAGGAACTTGCTGTAGTTGATGGCAAACTATATGTTGCCAACTCTGGGGGATATAGCCCACCCAATTACGAAACAACTGTTTCTGTAGTTGATATAAACTCTTTTCAAGTAATTAACGAAATTGAAGTAGCACCCAATCTACATCGTTTAAGAGCAACAGAGTCTGGAGATTTGTATGTGAGCTCGCGTGGTGATTATTATAATATTCCATCTCAGCTTTTTGTGGTGGATACAAAAGAGCAAAAAGTTACAAACACTTTTGATATACCCACAAACAATCTCACTATTGTGGACAATATAGCTTACATAATTGGCTCTGCATTTAGCTACGAAACATTTGAATGGGAGATAGACTATCGCATGATTGACATTAAAAATGAGGAGTTGTTGGAAGGTAGTTTTCTGCCAAAAAGTGTGAGCGATGAAATTGAAATGCCTTACGGCATAGCAGTTGACCCTCTATCGAAAGATATTTACATAACTGATGCAAGAGACTATGTCTCACCCGGCACTCTCTATTGTATAGACAAAAACAAAACAGTGAAATTTACTGTAAAAACAGGTGACATACCTGCCCATTTTGCATTTGTATATAAAACAACAACAATTAATAAATAAAAAAAATAAAAACAGATGAAACATTTTTACAACTTATTGGCACTCGTTACCATTCTCTCTATTACATTTACGGGATGTAGCAAAGACGACCCTATCATAGACTCTGAAGAGGAGCAGCTACCTCCTCAAACAGTAACATCTATCGATGGATTCTATCTACTTAATCAAGGCAATATGAATTCAAACAACGCTTCGTTAGATTTTTACGATTACTCATCGGGTAAATTTAGAACAAATATTTTTGGTGAAACAAACCCAGATGCAGTATTAGGGCTAGGTGATGTAGGAAACGATTTAGGCATCTATGGATCAAAGCTTTACGCAGTTATCAACAAATCTAACAAAGTAGAAGTATTGGATGTTGCAACTGCAAAACGAATAAAAGTGATTGATATAAATATTGACAATCCTCGCTTTATCACATTTGCTAAAGGTAAAGCTTATGTATCTGCTTATGGAAGTTCAGAAAATGGACTTGTTGCAGAAGTTGACACAATTTCTTTGGATATTACTAGAACAGTTGAAGTAGGTAGACAGCCAGAACAACTTGCTGTAGTTGATGGTAAGCTTTATGTTGCAAATGCTGGTTGGGCTAGTGCACCCAATTATGAGACTTCTCTCTCGGTAGTTGATTTAAATTCTTTTAGCTTAATCAACAAAATTGAAGTAGGTACTAATTTGCTTCATGTTAAAGCGGACAATTATGGCGACCTCTATGTAAGCTCACAAGGCAATTACGTAGATATCCCCTCGATGCTTCATGTTATCGATACAAAAGAGCAGAAAGTTAAAAAGAGCTTTGATATCCCCGTAGCTAATCTTACTATAGCAGACGACATAGCTTATGTTGTTAGCTCAACATACGACTGGAATACCGATAAAAACATTACGGGATATAGCCTAGTTGATGTTAAAAGTGAAGAGGTGATAAACGACAATTTCCTGCCTGAATCTATAAGTAGTGAAATAACATCACCGTCTGCTATTGCAATCGATCCAGTTTCTGAATATATCTATATTGGTGATGCTAGAGATTATGTATCTCCAGGTAAATTATATTGTATAGATAAAAAGGGATTAGTAAAATTCACAAAACAGACAGGTATTGCACCAGCATCTATTGCTTTTAGATACAAAACAACTGAAAAATAATAACATACACATTACAAACTGATAATTTATTAATACAATGAAAAGAATTTTATTTTTAATCTCAACTATTTTCTTACTTACATCTTGCAATAGCGATGATGAAGTATTATTAGCACCTCTCGTTTCTGGAGTTGAAGATGCTTACACAATTTTAGAGGATGCAAAACTAGAATTAAACCCAAATATCGAAAATGGGGAAAACGCTACTATCTTATGGTATATAGATGGGGATGAAGTAGCAAAAACAGAGAGTTATATTTTTCAACAATCAAAAGCTGGAGAGTATAATGTGGAGCTTAAAGTTGTGAACGAAGGTGGTGTTATTGAAAAAACAATATCCATTACTGTTGGGGCAAAAAATATTGTAATAGAAGGAACAGCACATACATTGATTCCTGTTTCACTGCCCGATTATATGAAAGAGATCGAAAATATTAAGTGGGGCGAGATAACTGCCGATACTAAATTATACAGATTCTCAAATAATCCAGTTTTAGCGGAAACACCATTCTTTATTGCCGCAGTTCCTGGCGAGTACGTTATGCAAGCCAATTGGGGCGAAGTTGATGGAACTGTAACCTTCATAATTGCTGAAAGTGAAACTACTCCATCTGCATATATTGCTAAAATATTTGACTATTTCCCTGCTCCTGGTCAGTTTGTGAATAAAATGCCTAAATATGAAGAGGGCGATTCGCATGATGATATGGTGGCAAAAGTAGCTGACGCTATAGTAGGCGAAAACACTAGTATGATTACTCTTGGGGGCTGGGGTGGATATGTAACCATGGGCTTTGACCACACTATTGTGAATGTGGCAGGCAAAAAAGACTTCCGCATAGAGGGCAATGCTTTTGGATCTAATGCAAACCCCGATGATAATGCACCTTTTGGAGGTAGTTGCGAGCCTGGTATTATTATGGTTTCGTATGATGCTAATGGAAATGGAGAACCAGATGATGAGTGGTATGAAATTAAAGGTAGTGGAAACTTTACTGCTGAAAATGAAAACTGGTATCAAAAAGCAGTAGATAATGGCAATGATGTAAATACTTACCGTGACTTTGAAATGACTTACTATAAGCCAACAGACGAGTCTACTGCACCTGGTGAAGATTATATTCGTTGGACAAACAACAAAGGAGGCGAAGGATATAAAGAAAAAAACGCTTTTCATAGACAATCTTATTATCCTTTGTGGAAAAGCGAAGATAAAATCACTTTCGATGGCATTCGCTTAGCCCAAAATGGAGTTGATGAAAGTGGTCAAGGGAGTTACTTTGTTTTATATGCATTTAAATATGGATATGTTGATAATTTCCCAAATAGAGATGATAGAGCAGCTATCGACATTGATTGGGCTATTGACAAAGATGGTAATAAAGTAAATCTACCAGGTATCGATTTCGTGAAAATATATAATGGTGTAGACCAGGAAAATGGTTGGTTGGGAGAAGCCTCAACTGAAGTATCTAAAGGATACAACCTACATTTATTGGATATGAGTATTGATACTATAACTGAAGAGTGAATCATTATAAAATTATAAAACTTAAAACTACAAACTATTTATTACAAAAAAAATGAAGAAGACATTATCATTACTATATCTGTTACTTGCCCTCCTATTTGTTGGGTGTAGCGATTATGACGACGACATTAACAACTTGAATCAGAAATACGAAGAGGTTTTAGAAGAACAGCTTCGTCAGGCAGAAGCTTTAAAGAATCATGAAACTTTATTGGCTGCTTTGCAAAATCAACTTACAGTTGACAAAGTTGAAACTAAAGATGGTGGCTATAAAATTGTATTCTCAGACAATAGCTCTATTGATATAACCAATGGTCACACGCCTGTATTCACACTAGGCGACAACGGCAATTGGTTTATCGATGGCAAAGATTCAGGTATTAAAGCTGAAGGGAAAGATGGACAGGATGGGGAAGATGGACAGGACGGACAAGACGGACAATCTGGTTCAACACCCACTATTGTAGACGGATACTGGTATATCGATGGTGAATCGACAGGAGTGAAAGCACAACCTGAGGATGGAACAAATGCACCAACAATAATCAGCATTGTTATTAAAGACGGTGTAGCAATTTTCACTTTTAGCGACGACTCACAAATAGAGGTTCCAATTAAAGAGGAAACTACAACTTTCGACTTTTCAAAAGGTTTTTTCATTATCAATGAAGGACAGTTTGGTAAAAGCGGAGGTGTAGTCAACTTCTACAATTCGGTTACCAATAAAGTTGATACAAATCTTTTTACGAAAATAAATCCAGGAAAATATTTAGGAAACACCACGCAATTTGCTGCAATTTATAATGAGCAGATGTATATTGTTTCTAAACAAGGTGATTTTGTAACAGCCAATCCTAATACATTGATAGAGACAGGGCGCATCGAAAACTTCAACAAAGCTGCTGCAGATGGTCATGCATTTTGTGGAATTAATGAAGAGTTGGGCTTAGTTTCTACAAATAAAGGTGTTTTCAAACTAAACCTCAATCCACTATCATTGGGAGATAAGATTGATGGCATTACAACTAAGGTTGGAGAATTATTGCAATATCGTGGACATGTTTATGCAGTAGGCAACAACAAGATTCATGTAATAAATACCACTACTTGGGAGGTAGAAAAAACCTTTGATAATGGTAAAAGCGGACTCACAGTGAGCAAAGATGGCATGGTTTGGAGCACACACGATAATTTGTTGCTCAAGATAAACCCATATACACTTGAAATGGAAACCATAGCTATGCCCAATGGTATTAAAGCAAGCTACAACTCTTGGGCGTGGACAAAGGGCTCGCTCACTGCATCAAAACAAGAAAATGCACTTTTCTTTGTTAGTGGCATGAATGTATATAAATATGTAATTGGCGATATCACATCTTTAGAAACTCCACTATTTACAGTGCCAGCAGGACGCATGATTTATGGCACGGGGATGAGCGTTGACCCAAAGAGCAATCAGGTAATAGTTACCACAATTGTTGGTTACGGAGCAGATTCAGCTAAAAACAATTTGTATTTTTATGATGGAACTACAGGCTCACTCAAAAAGAACCTATTTTATGAGGGCATCTGGTTTCCAGCTATGATATTATTTCCAGAGAACTGATTTACTCTAGTTCGTACGAACGTAAACCACTAAATCTAATTTAGGGATATACGTTAAATCCATTGGGGAGTTGGGCCTCAATGGATTTTTTTGCTCTATATAGTCGATTAAAAAAGGCACACAAGATTAATATTCTTGTATGCCTTTTATTTTATTGTCTCAGAAAGTAGTTTGCTTCTCAATTCTGTTTTTTAGCCTTGCCTTACACTTCGTAAGTTGTAGATGAGGTCTCCCCTCCTCTACCTGTCCAATTGGTGTGGAAATATTCACCACGAGGCTTGTCTACTCTCTCATAAGTATGTGCTCCAAAATAATCACGCTGCGCTTGCAATAAATTTGCGGGCAAACGATCATTTCTAATACCATCAAAGTATGCCAAAGCCGATGTGATTGCAGGCAAAGGTATACCATTTTCTATGGCTGCAGCACTTACTCTACGCCAGCTATCCTGTGCAGCTTCCAACTTCTCTTTAAAGTAGGGAGTTAACAAGAGGTTCTCTAAACGAGGATTATGCTCAAACGCCTCTTTAATATCCTTCAAAAAAGCAGAGCGAATAATACACCCGCCACGCCACATGTGAGCAATGCCTCCATAATTTAAGTTCCAATTATGTTCTTTTGCAGCCTCCATCATCAGGTCGTATCCTTGCGCATAAGAGATAAGTTTTGAAGCAAATACAGCCTGCTCCAAATCTTTTACAAATGCTTGTTTGTCACCTTTAAATGAGGGTTTAGGTCCCGACAAATACTTCGATGCTTTTACACGCAAATCTTTTTGAGCCGAGAGTGTGCGAGAATAAACAGACTCGGCAATCAATGTAAGCGGAATGCCTAAATCTAGCGCAGTTATGGCTGTCCATTTACCCGTTCCTTTCTGACCAGCAGTATCCAATATCTTCTCAACAAGTGGACTACCATCCTCATCTTCAAAAGCCATTATATCGGCAGTGATTTCAATTAGGTAAGAGTCTAGCTCCCCTTTGTTCCACTCTTTAAACACTTCATGCTGCTCAAAAGCATCCATGCCCAACAGGTCTTTCATCAAGTGATATGCTTCATTAATTATTTGCATATCGCCATATTCGATACCATTGTGCACCATCTTCACAAAATGTCCAGCACCATCTTCTCCCACCCAGTCGCAACAAGGCACACCATTGTCTACCTTTGCAGCTATCGACTGAAATATATCTTTTATAAGGGGCCACGCCTCTTTGCTACCTCCAGGCATGAGCGATGGACCAAGCAAAGCCCCCTCTTCACCACCCGAAACACCTGTACCTACATATAGTAAACCTTTGCTCTCAACATGTTCTGTTCTGCGTACAGTATCGGGGAAGTGACTATTGCCTCCATCAATAATAATATCGCCTGGTTCGAGTAGTGGCACAAGTTTGTCGATAAAATCATCAACTGGTTTACCTGCTTTTACCAACATCATCACTTTTCGAGGTTTGCTAAGCGCCCCAACCAACTCTTCAAGCGAATGTGCTGGAATAAAATTCTTTCCTTTTCCTCTACCTTCTACAAAGGCATCTACTTTTTCAATTGTTCGGTTAAAAAGTGCTACTGTATACCCTTTGTCCTCCATATTAAGAACAAGATTTTCACCCATTACAGCTAACCCAATCAAACCAATGTCTGCTAATTTTTTCATTATTCTATCTATATCTTTATTTTTCTATTGTGTTATGCGTTATCCGTTTCGACACTATCGAAGTGCCTGTTGTAAAAAACAATTGAACAGATAAGATGTTCATTAACATTTCAGATTCGTTTCACAAATATTCTATTGCCAACAAATATACGACAATAAAAAAATACAAATGAGCAAAACCTCATCATAATCAATAATAAACCTCTCAAAATAGTAGCTTTTTCTACTCAATTTGTTATTTTTGTAATTAAATAAATCAAAACCCTAGAAATAGGCTTAAAACATCAGTTTGTAAAAATGAGCAAAAGAAGAAGTATAAACTTCATCACCATATTTTTTATCTTAACAACTATACTGCTAGCCATACTACTCTTCTCAAACAAATCATCGAAAGAAGAAGGACTTGGTTATGATAGTACAGCCATACTTAATAGGGTTGTTCCTATACAAGAGTTGGCGTTGGTAAAGTATAACTACTCGGGAGTGATTGGTTACAAAGATTTTTTGAAGATTCTAAAAATGAATGTACCACTCACCGAAAAATCTTTCTTGCTTAAATACAATGGCTACATCAAAGCTGGTGTAGATTTTGAGAATATGAAAGTAGAAGTATCGGGAAAAGATGTTCATATTTCGTTGCCCAGGGCTAAAATACTGGATGTATCTATTGATGAAAAATCAATTAAAGTGTACAACGAGAGTATGAATGCTTTCAATCCGCTAACCATTTCTGATTACAACAAAGCCATCGTGAGAGAGAAAGAAACTATGTCTAACAGTGCCATATCTCAAGGTATATTGAGAGATGCTGCCAAACATGCCGAAATAGTGCTCACAACAATTATGAAGGATATGGGCTTCGAAAATATAAAAATAACGCAAGAGATAAAGATACCTCAACCACAATAAAACAAACACCCTCTAAAACAAACACTCGTCATGAAATTTACAACCAAGTTATTAATTTTTTGGGCTTCTGTTTTTTTAATTTTCCTAGTCGGTTTTATACTAGTTATGTCTGTTTTTTGGAACGTCTATTTTAATTATTGGCAACTCCTTGTAGCATTCATCATCAATGGTGTAATACCTCCCGCTATTATCACCTCTTTTTTCTACTATAGATTAGATTATATGGAGTCGGAAGACGACACGCCCCCCAAGTTCAAAGGGGTTAAAACTATGGATATACCTTTTCAAGCAAGAACCGACAATCCGTTTGACGAGATGATGCAAAAAATAGACCGACAGTATATTATATCATACTCCGACAGACAAAAGAAGATTCTTAAATTTAGAACAGACTCACGGATGCTTACATGGGGATTGGGTGGATATTTAAGAATGCTAGACGATAATACGGTTGAAGCTTATGTTTATCCAATACATAAAAACTCTCGTAGAGAAGAGCTTACAGTAAATCAAACACTACGGGTGCTCTGCTCAATTTTTAGGCAATGCTAAACCCATTAGTACACACTAAAAGATAACATAAAGCTATAGCAAGGGATATTGAACCTGTTTTGAGATATACTCGGAGCAGGTTTTTTCATAACATCCAAGTTATTGAGTGGTTATGCACCAATTACCCCTATTTTAAAGAAGCAAGCTCTCAAACCTTTTTTCTAACTGAAAAAATAATTACTTTTGTATAGATACAAACACGCAAACAAATTACTTTTGAGTCTTTACAATACAAAAGGCTAGATAAAATATAGAAATGCAAAAAAACAAAAATAGTATATTCAGTTTTGCTATGCAAGCTGGATTTGGGTTAGGTGGATTCTGGGTTTTTAAATACCTATTTGTAATGGGTGCCGTAAAATATCCTGCATTAGGGTTCGTAAATGGATTCTTAATATTTCTGACTCCCCTACTCCTTCTTTTTTATACAGTTAATTATAAAAACTCGAAGAGTGACAACACACTTAAATATTGGGAGGGAGTAAGATTTGGAGTAATACTTTTCTTTTTTGCTTCAATCATTGAGTCTGTTATTGTACTAATACACGTAATAAAAATCGACCCTGCATATATCTCGAAGGCTAATCAAGAACTGATAGATACAACACAGTTGCTAGTCCAATCATACAATTTTGACAGCTCTATTGTAGATGAAATGAAAAAACAGACCTCCCTATCACCCGCTATCTATGTTTTTAGATGGATAATGAACAATGTTTTTCTTGGATTCATTCTCTCATTAATAATTTCGCCAATTGCATCAAGAATAACAATTCTTATAAAGAAAACAGACAAATAAGTTTTCAAAATTAATTATAACAACCATGGATATTTCTATAGTAATCCCTTTGTACAACGAAGAAGAGTCGCTTCCCGAACTAAATAACTGGATCGAAAAAGTGATGGAGGAGAATGACTTTTCATACGAAATAATGTATGTGGATGACGGAAGC
>ERZ1032924.132-NODE-132-length-9439-cov-7.186914_pt1 | contig 9439 bp, 6 predicted proteins | sample MGYA00516956_ERZ1032924 | MGnify/ENA primary metagenome ERZ1032924 (study PRJEB33719, sample SAMN04262513) | wastewater metagenome | biome: rural village; feature: composting latrine chamber; material: composting feces with ash | place: El Salvador | collected... | reverse complement strand
CGCCGAAGAAGGACTCTGGCCCAGAAAAGGCCGGGCCGGACGCTGGCAACCCCAACTACACTCCGCCTAAAACACCACGTTTTGGCCGGTAGCTCCGTTTTGGCTGGTAGCCCGCGGATAATGTTCCCCAAAATGGGAACAGAAAGGCCTCCGACCCTCGTGTTTTCCCAGGTCAGAGGCCATTTACTTGGCGGTAGCGGTGGGATTTGAACCCACGGTGGCTTGCACCACACAACATTTCGAGTGTTGCACCTTCGGCCGCTCGGACACGCTACCAAGCGTGAAAAGTTTACACGGTTGCCCATGCCTCTCCAAGCGAACCGAGTCTCGCGAACCGTGAGAATGGCGACGAAAGACGGAACGAGGGCAGAGGAAAGGCCCCCACCTTTCCGCAGGCGGGGGCCCATCACCTGACGGTACGGATCCGCTGACTCTTGTTCGTTCGGGGCTCCGTATCGCGTACGAGGAACCCTAAATCAGGCTTCTTCGACCACTACAAGCTCGGCGTAGGTGTCTTTTGCGCGCTTGTAGCGGGCGGCGACGTCCTTCCAGTTCACAGTGTTCCACCAGGCGTCAACGTAGTCGCCCTTCACGTTCTTGTAGTCCAAGTAGAAAGCGTGTTCCCACATGTCCAGCATTAGCAGCGGAACCGTTCCCACGGGAACATTGCCCTGCTGGTCGTAAAGCTGGAAGATAACCAGCTTGCCGCTGATTGTGTCGTAAGCCAGAACCGCCCAGCCGGAGCCCTGCAGGCCCATTGCGGTCGCCTTGAAGTGAGCCTTGAACTTGTCGAAGGAACCGAAGTTTGCATCAATGGCCTCGGCCAGTTCACCTGTTGGTTCCCCACCGGCGTTTGGAGCCATGTTCTTCCAGAACACGGAGTGGTTGGTGTGACCGCCCAGGTGGAAGGCCAGGTTCTTCTCGTAGAGGTTGATTGCAGCCAGGTCGCCGGCCTCGCGAGCCTTCTCAAGAGCAGCCAGCGCGGCGTTCGCCCCGTCGACGTATGCCTGGTGGTGCTTGGTGTGGTGCAGCTTCATGATCTCGGCTGAGATGTGTGGCTCCAGCGCGTCGTAGTCGTAGTCAAGTTCGGGTAGAACGTATACGGTTGTCATCCGGTGATTCCTGCCTTTCTAGGGGGCGCTCAGTCAGTGAGCGTGTCAATGTCGGACTTAAGTCCTTACTTGTTCCAAGGTAGCCCTTCGTGGTGCAAGATCCAAGAGATGTTGCCCAAAAACACTTGGCCCGCCACCGTTTATTTCTTTGTGGGGCGCGAGTTTTATGCTCTTGGGTTACAGTCCAAAACGACAGGGGCAGTTTGACCTCGCATAGGACCGGCGTTATAAGGTCAGCCGTGACAGCCGAGCGGTCAGAAGCCGTGGCGTCATTTTGTCGGTCCGTTGGGAGATCATAGGTATCTGAAGATGGTTCGACGGGGTTGGGAGGGAACAAACTGCCCAACTATGGAGAGAGCCTACGCGGCATTAGAGGAGAGGTACCGGCGTGAAACTGGTCATCGTGGAGTCGCCTGCAAAAGCGCAGACCATTAGGGGCTACCTGGGGGATGATTTCCGCGTGGAAGCGTCCGTCGGTCACATCCGCGACCTCCCGACTCCTTCCGCGTTGCCGCCCTCCATGAAGAAGGGGCCCTACTCGAAGTTCGCCGTGAACGTGGAGGACAATTTTAAGCCCTATTACATGGTTCACCCCGACCGCAAAAAGCAGGTTGCCGAACTCCGCAAGGCCGTCAAAGAGGCTGACGAACTGTATCTCGCAACTGATGAGGACCGGGAGGGGGAGGCGATCGCTTGGCACCTCCTGGAAGTCCTCAAACCAACCATCCCCGTCAAGCGGATGGTGTTCCATGAGATTACGAAGGACGCGATTCAGGGGGCCCTGGAAAACACGCGGGACATTGATCGGAATCTGGTAGACGCACAGGAAACGCGTCGTGTTTTGGACCGTTTGTATGGGTACGAGGTATCCCCGGTTCTTTGGCGAAAAGTAGCGCCCTCCCTTTCGGCAGGTCGCGTCCAATCAGTGGCAACCCGTTTGGTTGTTGACCGTGAAAAAGCGCGCATGGCTTTTGTTAGCGCTGAGTACTGGTCTTTGACAGCGAGCTTGGAAGCGGACAAGGCTGGGGAGGGTCCGCAGAATTTCGACGTCAACGTCGTTGCGCTCGGGGAGCACCCGGTCGCGGGATCCTCGGACTTCACTTCCGAAGGAGAGCTGACGAAGAAGGCCCAAGAAGTCGGCACGGTCGTTTTGGACAGCGACGATGCGAAGACGCTCTCTGATGAACTTGAAGGGGTTCAGGGCAAGGTCGTCTCCGTCACCCAAAGACCTTACCGGCGCCGTCCGGCTGCCCCGTTCACGACGTCGACTTTGCAACAGGAAGCCTCACGACGGCTGAAGTGGAACGCTGCAACAACGATGCGAATGGCGCAGACGCTCTACGAAGGTGGGTACATCACCTACATGCGTACGGACTCCACCGCACTGTCGACGCAAGCCATCGCCGCGTCAAGGCGTGCTGTGACCGAACGGTTCGGCAAGTCTGCATTGCCAGAGAAGCCCCGCGTTTACGCCAAGCAGGCGAAGGGTGCGCAGGAGGCGCATGAGGCGATTCGTCCCTCGGGCGACAAGTTCCGTTCTCCCGACGAAGTGCGGGGAAGCCTTTCCGCGCAACAGCTGGCGCTGTATGACCTCATTTATAAGAGGACGTTGGCGTGCCAGATGAACGATGCCGTGGGTTATACGGCGACAGTCCGGGTCGAAATGCCCCTGGTGAAAGAGGTCTTGGGGGAGTCGGTGGTGTACGGGACCACCTCGGGCACCGTGATCACCGACCCGGGGTTCCGCCAGTTGTACCGGGAGGCGAAGGACAACGGCAAGAAGGGCGACTCTGAACGCGATCTTCCGCAGGTCGTGGAAGGGGAGCCAGTAGTCGTCAAGGAGACCTCTTCGGAGGACCACCACACCCAACCTCCGGGCAGGTTTACAGAGGCCACTTTGGTGAAAGCCATGGAGGACCTCGGAATTGGGCGACCATCAACGTATGCGGCGACCATCCAGACAATCGGAGACCGCGGTTACGTAATGCACCGCGGTCAGTACTTGGTGCCGACGTGGCTGGCGTTTTCAGTTACGCGACTCCTGGTAGAAAACCTAAACGAGCTGGTCGACTATCAGTTCACCGCTTCGATGGAGTCTGATCTGGACAGGATCGCGGCAGGGGAGGCCGCTGGAAGTGAGTGGCTGGATACCTTCTATTACGGCGAAGTCGGTAGGAAGGAAGTCAAGGCGCTGGAGGCGTTGGAGGACGCGGAGAAACCCGAGACGACTATTGCCTCCCACGGCCTGCGGGGCACAGTGGAGACGCTGGGGGATATTGACGCCCGGGAAGTCAACTCGGTTCCCGTGGCACCAGGTGTTGTGTTGAGGAGCGGCCGTTTTGGTCCCTACCTGCAGACGGACGATGGGCGCCGAACCTCGGTTCCTCTGACTGTTGCCCCTGATGAGATGACTCCGGCTCTGGCGGAAGAGCTGCTTCGTATTGCGGACGCGGATGGTCGGGAACTGGGGGTTTACCCGGAGACCGGCAACATGCTGGTTGTGAAGAACGGGCGTTTCGGCCCGTACATCACGGAGGTTCTTCCAGAAGGAGCGGAAGGGAAACCGAAGACAGCCAGCCTCTTATCCGACATGGAGATCACGACCGTCACGTTGGAGGACGCGCTGCAGCTTCTCAGCCTGCCTCGTGAAGTGGGGAAGGATCCCGCTGACGGGGAGGTCATCACAGCGCAGAACGGACCTTATGGCCCGTACCTGAGGAAAGGGCGCGACACTCGACAGCTGCCTAACGAACAGGCACTGTTGACGGTCACATTGGAGGAAGCGCTGGAACTGTATGCACAGCCAAAGTACGGCAGGCGCGGAGCAGCGAAATCCAACTTGCGTGAGTTCGGGGAGGACCCCGTCACCAAGAAACCGGTTGTTGTGAAGGACGGCCGTTTCGGTCCGTACGTGACAGACGGGACGACGAATGCGACTGTTCCTCGCAGCGAAACCGTTGAGGGGTTAACTGCGGAGCGCGCTTACACGTTGCTCGCTGACAAACGGGACAAAGCCCCGGCCAAGCGTCCGACGCGACGGGCACCAGCTCGCAAGACGACTGCGCGCAAGCCAGCCGCTCGCAAGACGACGAAAAAGTAGGACGCGCGGTGTCCTCGGGAAACGTCACACGGCTGCAGGAATTGATCTCTGAGCAGTTGGAGCACGGCGGATACTTCCTCACGTTCGAAGGTGGGGATGGGTCTGGTAAAACCACCATCTCCAAGATGCTGGCCGACGTTCTTCAAGAGGCGAACATCCCCGTCCTACTCACGCGCGAACCAGGCGGCACCCCGCTGGGCGTCAAGGTTCGGGAACTGGTGATGCACGGGCCCGACGACGTGGACGCCAGGACCGAGGCGCTTCTTTATGCCTCCGACCGCGCCTACCACGTTGCGACAATGGTCAGGCCCGCGTTGGCGGCGGGAGCCTTGGTACTGGGAGACCGTTACATTGACTCCTCCGTGGCTTACCAGGGTGCGGCTAGGAACCTGGGGATAGATGAGATTAGGGGGCTTTCCGAATGGGCTACGGGCGGCCTCTACCCGGACCTGACCGTGTATTTCGACGTTGACACGGAGGTGGGACTCTCCCGCACGGGGTCTGCGCCGGACCGCTTGGAAAGATCTGGGACGCAGTTTCATCGCAGGGTCCGGCAGCACTACCTCGAAATGGTTGACGAATTCTCGGACAGGTTCATGCTCTTGGACGCCGCGGGAACGATTGAGGAGACATACGACAAACTCCTCGAACTCCTGATCAATCACTTCGAAACACAAACCGCAACGAGTGATAGATCATGACTGTCTGGGACGCCCTGATTGGGCAACCCGGGGCCGTTGAGGCGCTCAGCCGTGCGGCGACCGAGGGGCGGCTGATCGTTCAGGCTGACCGCGGTGATGATTCCGCGCGAAACGAAGATCGCGAGTCCCTCAAAGGGGCGCTCAGTCACGCTTGGTTGATCACTGGGCCACCCGGCTCGGGACGCTCCACTGCGGCGACGGCGCTTGCGGCTGCCCTGCAATGCACGGGGGAGCCGGTCGGGTGCGGGGTGTGCCCCGGTTGTCACACAACGTTGCAGAAAACGAATGCTGACGTGCAGCAATATGCCACTGACAAGCGGATAATCACAAGGAAAGATGCCCGCGCATGGGTGCGACGTTCCTACGAAGCTCCTCCCGGAGGTAAGTGGCGCGTCACCATAATTGAAGACGCTGACCGCATCCAAGATCAGTCGGCAGGAGTGCTCCTGAAGGCGGTTGAGGAACCCCCAGAACGTGGAGTTTGGGTTCTTTGCGCGCCGACTTTGGACGAGGTGATCCCGACCATCCGCTCCCGCTGTCGCCACCTCAACCTACGCACACCAAGTGTCGAGGACGTGGCAGAGTACCTCTCCAAGTCCGAGGGAGTCGGTTTGGACGTTGCTGAGCAGGCAGCGATCCTCGCCCAGGCGCACGTAGGGGTTGCCCGCGCCCTGATCCGCAACCCTGAACTGCGCAGGGAACGCGTGGACCTCATGACCACGCTATTGAAACCCAGAAGCGTGGGGGAGGCGGTGGTCGCGGCTGGGCGTCTCCACGACGCCGGGAAAGCGCAAACAACAGCCGACACGGAGTCGAAGAACCAGCGGGAGCGTGCCGCTCTTTTGGAGAATCTAGGGGCGGAAGAGGGCAAGAGGGTTCCACCCGCACTGCGCCCCCAAATCCGGGCTCTGGAAGAGGACCAAAAACGACGGGCAGCGAGGGCCCTCCATGACACGCTTGATCGCGTACTGACAGACATGCTCGGCTTCTTCCGCGACGTCCTCACTGTTCAGTTGGGCTCCGAGGCGCAGTTCGTCAACGTTGATCTGGACGAACAGATCAGAGCCAAGGCTGCGGCTCTCACCCCCCGGGCAGTCCTCACCTGCACTTCCGCAATCGAGAAGGCGCGCGCGGATTTGCAGACGAACGCCGCGCCTCTCCTTGTGCTCGAGTCTCTGGCCATTACACTGGCAGATCCGGACGACCAGTTAGGACCTCACGTATGACCCTCCGCCAACGAACCTTCGCTGCCGCCGCGACCGTTGTGGCGTTGCTCCTCGCGGGGTGTACCAGTTCAGTGAAGGAGTCCACTGGCAGTTCCACCCAGGGTTCCAACCCAGATTCCAACACGGTCCAGGCAGTAGACCCAGCAGGCTTTGACGACTACTACAACCAGGAAATCAACTGGGAGAAATGCGACGCAGACCAGGTGGTCTCGCCGATGATGCAGGCCCCCTCGGACATCTCCTCATACGAATGCGCGACCCTGCAGGCCCCAATGAACTGGGACGATCCGGACAGCGAACCGATCGAACTGGCCGTTGCCCGCTACACCGGGAAAAAGCTGGATAAGAAACTCCCCCCACTTTTCTTCAACCTCGGAGGCCCGGGTGGCGGTGCCGTCGACAGTCTGGCGTCATTCGTTGAGAACATTTTGACCCCTCAGATGGCGCAGAAGTACCAGACGATAGCGCTGGACCCGCGTGGCGTTGGTGCCTCCAGCCCTATCTGGTGTTTGACGGATGAAGAACGGGACGAATCGCTGGCTGAGTTCACGGACACGGAGGACTGGAGCACCGAGCAACTGGTCGCCCTGTACCAGGACGACACGGCAGAATTCGGCAACCAGTGTCTGGAACGGAATGGGGAGATCCTGGGCTACGTAGACTCCGACTCCGCGACCCGCGACTTTGACATGGTTCGCTCCGCACTGGGAGCGGAAACTATCGACTACCTTGGCTTTTCCTACGGAACCGTTCTGGGTGCTATCTACGCCGACTTGTTCCCAGGCCGCGTGGGGCACTTCGTTTTGGATGGTGCCGTTGATCCGTCGCTCAACATTAACGAACTGTCGGCGCTCCAGATCGAGGGCATGGAAAAATCCTTGTACCACTGGATCGAGGAGTGCGAGGCGGAGTCGAACTGCCCGCTTTCTGGCGGCCTTGAAGGCGGTAAGGAACAGATGATCGAGTTCTTCGATCAGGTCTCCGAAAACCCCATCCCCACCTCTGATCCGGATCGTCCGCTGGATGGGGCGATGGCGAGGACCGCGGTGATTGGCTCCTTGTACTCCACTGAGTTGTATCCCCTCTTGTCACAGTCCGTTCGCATGGCGATGAACGGAGACGGATCAGCAATGCAGTTCTTGGCGGACTACTTCAACGATCGGGGCGATGACGGGGTCTACATCTCCAACAGTTCAGATGCGTTCATGGCCGTCAACATGCTTGATTACGAGCCTGTGGGGACGCCCGAGGAATGGCAGGCAACCTACGACGAACTGGTGGAAAAATACCCGGTTTTAGGATCTGACTTTGGGTTGGCTTCAGCCGGGATGGACAAGTGGCCGGTGGAAACCCGTGCACTGCGCCAAAAGGTGACGGCGAAGGGTGCCGGAGAAATCCTGGTCATCGGAACCACGAACGACCCCGCCACGCCGTACGTGATGGCGGAGGCGCTCGCGGATGCGTTGGAAGGCGGGGTGCTCATCACAGTTGAGGGTTGGGATCACACCGCGTACAGCAACGCTGCTGACCCTTGCGTCACGGGGGCTGTAGATAACTTCATGTTGAACGGAACGATTCCCGAGGACGGGTTGGTCTGTCCGGGCGAGTAACCTGGATCAGCGGGTTGAGGTTCCGGCGCCGAGGGATGCTACGCGGCCGGTCGTAGCACGCTTGCGGGCAAGTGCCGCCAGTGTCACAGGACTCCGTGCAAGTAGACCCATCCGGTTCCTATATACTTGTGCGCGGACTTCGGAGACCAGGTCACAAACCAACTCTTTATTATTTTAAGTAGAACAGTTCGTTCATGTAGAGCAACAACTCATTCAGATTTGGGTACTCTCCTCAAGCCTCAACTTACAACTTATTATTGCAGAAAGCATGGAAAGATTTGCAAACCTCTTTTTTCAATAGATAGTTGGTGGAATCGTTATGCTAACGATACATTAAGACGTTTAAAGCAGTTTGATAAATTAAGAACAAATACAGATCAAATTTGCTTAACTGGTGATAGTCGAAATATTGATTTAGCTTCTGAATTGGAGAAAAGGTCACCGGCTTTAGCTGAAAAGGTGAAATCTGAAAAAATTAGCGGCGTTTTTTCAAGTCCTCCTTACGTTGGGTTAATAGATTATCATGAGCAACATGCTTATGCATACGATCTATTTGGGTTTGAACGTAAAGATGAATTGGAGATAGGACCTTTGTATAAAGGGCAAGGACGTGAAGCAAAAGAAAGCTATGCTAATGGAATTGCTGAAGTTTTGTTAAACAGCAAGCGGTATTTAAAAGAAGATTACAATGTTTTTTTAGTTGCAAACGATAGGTATGGTTTATATCCATTGATTGCTGAAAATGCAGGCATGAAAATTGTAAATCAATATAAAAGACCTGTGTTAAATCGTGTTGAGAAAGACAGAGGTGCATATTCAGAAATAATATTTCATTTAAAAGAAGATAAATAATGGCATTAACTAATAAAACTAAAGAGAAAATTGCAACAGAAGTAATTAGAACGCTTGTTAGTAGGTTCGATAGTTTTCCTGAAGACGCATTACAAAACAGAAATGCACCATTTCATACTGCTTTCTTGAAAGCATTTTCTAATAAGTTTAGTGGAAAAGTGTCAGATGTCCCATTCTTTATTTCCCTTAGTAGTTGGATGCATGGTTTAAATACAACATTAGGGCAAACGTTTTTTGAAAACATAGCTCATCATATTAGCAATGGAGAAAAACGTGAGTATACATCTAAACGTTTAGGTAATTTGCAAATTACACAGATGCAAAGAAATCATGTTTCTCAAATAATTGCTGACCTCAGCAACTCAACTAAACAACCTAATTTAATTTATGAAAATGATTTTCTATTAAAAGACTATATTGGCGATGGCATCATTAATGCAATGGATTTTTCTGCAGATGTTTTTATTCAGGATGGAGAAATAGTTAATGCAATTGAGCTAAAGTCAGTCAAGCCGAATTCAGGTGAGATGAAAGGAGAGAAACAAAAGATTCTTGAAGGCAAAGCCGCTTTGTATAGAGCTTTCCCTGGTAAAAAAATTAATTTTTATATGGGCTTCCCTTTCGACCCTACTGTTGATATTTCCATAGAATCTAAAACAAGTTATGATAAAGATAGGTTTTTAGGACAAATTATAAATATGACAAAGTATTTTGATAAATCAGAAACTCTTGTAGGACCTGAATTGTGGGATTTTTTATCTGGAGAAAGTCAAACTATGGAGCAAATACTTGAAGTTATCAATATGATTTCCACCGTTGACTTTATGGACAACTATAA
>ERZ1032924.131-NODE-131-length-9467-cov-5.086910_pt1 | contig 9467 bp, 6 predicted proteins | sample MGYA00516956_ERZ1032924 | MGnify/ENA primary metagenome ERZ1032924 (study PRJEB33719, sample SAMN04262513) | wastewater metagenome | biome: rural village; feature: composting latrine chamber; material: composting feces with ash | place: El Salvador | collected... | reverse complement strand
CTAATCATACAGGTCAAGATAAATTATAATAATGATAACAGTTAGAAAATTACTTATTGTCAGCATGTGTTTGTTATCAGCAGTCTCAATAGCTCAAGAAACTAAACCTAAGGACTCTGCTTCAATTCCGGTGGAGGTGTTTTTTGGAAACCATAGGTTTGCAACACAAGTAACGGTAAATAGAAAGTTTAACCAAAGCACTAGGTTTGGTGTTTTTGCTAGCACCATGACTGCTGGTGATTATGATAACAAACTCAACTTTAAAAATCAGACTGATAGAGAAAAGAATGATAGTGAATCGATGAACTCTTTGTATCTCACATATGATGTATACCAAGGTCTAGGAATTGTTGCGGGTGCTGGCATTAATTCAAGTTGGGGCTTCAGACCCTTTGTTGGTGGACGCTATGGATTCCGTTATAGAGTTTTATCTGTAAATATGGCGACAGGATTTTATTTAACTCAATCTAAGAATTCTGAGAGTAAAGCTGCTGTACAGGTCAGCCCTCAATTATCAAGCGATTGGTCATTTTTTACTAGTGTACAAGCTATGTATAATCATGACATGGATACGAAGAAGCACGACAGGGCTGCTGTATATGGGCGATTAGGCGTGAGTTACAAAGCTTATGGTTTTGGATTTGCAGCAAACTTAGATTGGTATGGACCAAATAAAGTGTTGAAAGAGAATTATGGGCTTTATTTAAGTTATGCCTTTTAATAAGAGTCCTTATATTATTGAATAAAGGTGCCTCTTGGTATATCTAGAAGAGTAAAATAGTCGAAATGAAGAGGGGGTCATTCTATATTTAGTATTGACATTCTAATCATTTCGACTTCTTTTTTACATTATATTTGCTGGATGCGATTGTTTTCTTAACTCCTTGTCAACTGCATCTACTTTATCTAAATAGTACTTCTTTTCAGCATCAGTTAAAAAGGAAGCTGTGAATGAGTTTTTAGCTAACTGAAGAATATCATCTTTTGTTAGGTTCAGGGCTTCAGCTGTCTCGATATAGTTTTGGTTGATATATCCACCAAAGTATGATGGGTCGTCGGAGTTGATAGTAACCAGTATATTTTTGTCCATCATTCTTTTCAGAGGCAGCTCCTTCAAATCTGAAACAACTTTCAGTTTAAGATTAGATAATGGGCAAACAGTAAGTGGCATCTGTGTTTTTACTAACTCTGCAACCAGTTTCTTGTCGTTTATCGATTGTACGCCATGGTCAATGCGCATCACATTCAACACGTTTATTGCTTCCCACACATATTCAGCAGGACCCTCTTCGCCGGCATGAGCCACTGTTAAGAAACCCTCCTTCTGTGCACGCTTAAATACGTTTGCAAATTTGCTTGGAGGATTGCCCAATTCAGATGAGTCGAGCCCAACACCAATAATCTTGTCTTTGTAGTCGAGGGCTAAGTCTAAAGTTTCTTGAGCCGACTGTTCATCAAGATGACGCAAAAAACACATAATAAGATGTGAGCTTATACCCATTTGTTCTTTACCCTCATCTAGGGCGCGTGTAATTCCTTTTACAACTGTGTCAAACCCTACACCTCGAGCAGTATGTGTTTGTGGGTCGAAAAATATTTCGGTATGAATCACATTGTCTCCCTTTATTTTTTTGAGATAGGCAATAGTTAAGTCATAAAAGTCTTGTTCTGTAATGAGCACATCTGCCCCGGCATAGTAGATGTCTAAGAACTCTTGTAGGTTGTTGAAGTTGTATGCAGCCCGCAAATCATCTTCGCTTTTGTACTTTATGTTTACACCATTCTTTTTGGCCATGGAAAACATTAAGTCAGGTTCTAGCGAACCTTCAATGTGAAGATGTAGCTCTGCTTTTGGAATAAGGCTAATATAACGATTCAGTTCTTCTGTCATAGCTAAATTGTTAAGTATGTGAGTTTGGTGAAGTTGTTTATTTTCACCATTTGGTTGTTATAATAAACGCAAAACATTATGTTTTGTTTTTTTAAGGGGCAAAATAGTCAATAAATCCCTATTTTTGCCACAAATATTCAATAAATGTCTTCAAAACAACGAATTTCAAATCCAGCCTTTTGGGTGCCATCTGTTTACTTTGGTATGGGACTGCCTTTTGTGGCAATATCTGTAGCTTCGGTACTTATGTTTACCAATATGGGTATATCCGATTCCAAAATAGCTTTTTGGACATCGTTAGTAATGATCCCCTGGACTCTTAAGCCATTGTGGAGTGGCTTTTTGGAGATGTTCAAAACCAAGAAGTTTTTTGTCGTGTTTACTGAAATACTTTCTGGTGTTCTTTTTGGCTTAATTGCTCTTTCGCTTCCTTTGCCTAGTTTTTTCACTTACTCCATTGCATTGATGGGCATTCTTGCCTTTAGTGGAGCGTCGCACGATATCGCAGGCGATGGTGTATATCTTGCTTTTCTTGATAAAAAACAACAGGCTCAATATATTGGGTGGCAGGGCGCATCGTACAATATTGCAAAGATTCTTACTAGTGGAGGGCTTGTATATATTGCTGGCTCATTGGAGAGTAGTGTGGGAGTGGTAGAGGCATGGATGGTGATAATGTTTATCTGTGCGCTTATTATGCTTGCATTAGGAATGTATCATATACGCATTCTGCCAACAGAAGATAACTCAGAGAGAAAAGTAAGCACTGCACGTGATACAATAATTGCTCTATGGGAAGTGATTCGCACTTTCTTCCAAAAGAAATATATTGGTTTTCACATTATCTTCATTATCCTTTACAGATCTGCGGAAGGATTAGCTGTAAAAATTGTACCTTTGTTCTTAAAAGCTAGTCGTGATGTGGGAGGGTTGGGACTTTCCACACAAGATATTGGATTGGTATATGGTACTGCAGGTTCGGCAGCTTTTGTTGTAGGATCTATATTGGGTGGATACTTTATCTCCTCGGTTGGACTTAAAAAGTCGCTTATATATTTATGGAGTGCATTTAACATTCCATTTGTTGGTTGTTTTTTATTAGCTGTTTTCAGACCCGATAGTTTGTTTGTTATTGGTTTGGCAGTAGTGATTGAGTATTTTGGATACGGTTTTGGCTTTGTGGGACTTATGCTTTTTATGATGCAGCAAATCGCACCTGGCAAACATCAGATGGCGCACTATGCATTTGCTACGGCTATTATGAATCTTGGTTTTATGCTCCCTAGCATGGTAAGTGGCTCTTTGAGCGACTTGATAGGCTATAAAACTTTTTTTATAATAGTACTCATTGCCACTATACCTGCTTTTCTTGTAACAGTATTTGTTCCATTTGTTTATCCCGACAATAAAGATAAAATGGTGAAGGCAAAATAGATCCTGCTTTTCTTTTTATAATTGCGAGTTAAATGCTACTTTAATGTTGAAATTAATAAAACTGATAAATATATAAAACTAAATAAAAGCTGAAAGCTGTGAAATCAACCCAATCAATTCCTTGGCAAGATAGGCCCGAAGGATGCAACGACATCATGTGGCGATATAGTGAGAACCCTGTTATTAATAGGTATCATATTCCCTCATCAAACAGTATTTTTAATAGTGCTGTAGTTCCTTTTAAAGATGGTTTTGCTGGTGTCTTTAGATGCGACAACAGGTCGGTACAGATGAATATATTCCGTGGATTTAGTAAAGATGGTATCAATTGGGATATCGATCACCAACCTATTAAAATGCAGGCTGGCAACACAGTTATGATTGAGTCGGATTATAAATACGACCCTCGTGTGGTGTGGATTGAGGATAGATACTGGGTTACATGGTGTAATGGCTATCATGGACCTACTATTGGGATAGCTTATACATTCGACTTCGAAGAGTTTTTTCAATGCGAAAACGCCTTCTTGCCATTCAATAGAAATGGGGTGTTATTTCCTGAAAAGATAGATGGCAAGTATGCTATGTTGAGTCGTCCAAGCGATAATGGACATACTCCTTTTGGTGATATCTACATCAGCTATAGTCCCGATATGAAGTATTGGGGAGAGCATCGCTGTGTGATGAAGGTGACACCTTTTGAGCAAAGTGCTTGGCAGTGCACAAAAATTGGTGCTGGCCCCATACCAATTCTCACCGATGAGGGCTGGTTAATGATTTATCACGGTGTAATCAATACGTGCAATGGTTTCCGCTATTCGATGGGGGCTGCACTCCTTGATAAAGATAGACCTGACAAAGTTTTGTATCGCACACAAGATTATCTGTTGGCTCCAGCAGAATTATACGAGTTGGCAGGCGATGTACCCAATGTGTTGTTTCCATGTGCTGCACTAACCGAGGGTGATAAAATTGCTGTCTATTACGGAGCTGCTGACACAGTGGTGGGCGTTGCATTTGGATATATAAGTGAAATAATAGAATTTATGAAAAGGCGATCTGTTTGATTCTTTTCAACTAAAGATAGATAAATATGAAACTTTTTACCTTTATAAAATACATTTTTGTTGTGCTTTTTGTAAGCACCGCAGTTGTTGTAGCACAAGAGCAACCTGTTGAATTAGTAAATCCATTTATTGGTTCTGACAACTATGGCACAACCAATCCTGGAGCTGTACGCCCTAATGGTATGATGTCTGTCTCGCCTTTCAATGTGATGGGGTCGGATCTTAATAAGTATGATAAAGACAAACAGTGGTGGTCGACTCCCTATTCAAATGTCAACTCTTTTTTTACAGGCTATTCGCATGTCAATTTAAGTGGTGTAGGATGTCCCGATTTAGGCTCACTATTGTTGATGCCTACTACTGGCGAGATAAATGTCGACTACAAAGAATATGGAAGCATCTATTCTGACGAACGAGCTGTTCCAGGTTATTACTCCAATATCTTGACCAAGTATAATATAAAAACAGAGGTTACTGCAACTGATAGAAGCAGCATTGCTAGATTTACTTTTCCCAAAGGAGAAGCTAATATCTTGATGAATTTGGGAGAGGGATTGACCAACGAATCGGGTGCATGGATGCGCCGTGTGAGCCAAACTGAAATTGAGGGAATGAAGTTGCAGGGCACTTTCTGTTACAATCCACAAGCAGTTTTCCCTATCTATTTTGTGATGAGGGTAAACAAACAACCTGTTTCAACTGGCTATTGGAAGATGCAACGCGAAATGCAGGGTGTGGAAGCCGAGTGGGATATTCATAGTGGACAATACAAACTATATACAAAATATAACCGCGACATAGCGGGAGATGATATTGGTGCTTACTTTAGCTATTATGTAGAAGAAGGCGAAACCATTGAGGTGCAGGTAGGTGTGTCGTTTGTCAGTACCGAAAATGCTTGGGAGAATCTTGAGGCAGAGCAAACTGGTTTCAATTTTGATGCAGTGAGAAAGCAAGCATACGAAGATTGGAACAAGGAGTTGTCGCGTGTAAAAGTTGAGGGTGGAACTCACGATCAAAGAGTTGTGTTTTATACAGGATTGTATCACACACTTATTCACCCCAATATATTGAATGATGTGAATGGCGAATATCCGGCAATGGAGACAGGCAAAACAATGCAAACCGATAGAACACGTTACACAGTGTTCTCTTTATGGGATACTTACCGGAATGTTCATCAATTGCAAACATTGCTCTATCCTGAAAAGCAGATTGATATGGTGAACACTATGGTGGATATGTACAAAGAAAGTGGCTGGTTGCCCAAATGGGAGTTGTATGGCAGAGAGACACTTACAATGGAGGGAGACCCTGCAATACCAGTAATTGTGGATACCTACATGAAAGGGTTGCGCAATTTCGATTACGAAGCTGCTTACGAAGCAATGTACAAATCTGCAACGCAGATGGAAGATAATTTCTTGAGACCGGATATCAAAGATTATATCACTCTGGGATATGTGCCATTGCGCTCTGAGTATGACAACTCTGTTTCGCATGCTTTGGAATATTATATTGCCGACAATGCATTGTCTAAATTTGCTGCTGTGCTTGGCAAAAGTGGCGATTCGAAACAGTTTCTCAATCAATCGTTGAAGTACAAGGTGTATTACTCTAAGGAGTACAAAACATTTCGTCCGTTATTACCCAATGGTGAGTTTTTATCGCCATTCGACCCCAAACAAGGCGAGAATTTCGAACCTGTGCCAGGTTTTCATGAAGGCAGTTCATGGAACTACTCCTTTATGGTGCCTCACGATGTGCCTGGATTGATAAAGCTGATGGGTGGAAAGAGGGCTTTTGTAAAGCACCTTCAAGAGGTGTTTGAAGAAAATCATTACGACCCAACCAATGAACCTAACATCTCTTATCCTTTCCTTTTTAGTTATGTAAAAGGTGAAGAGTGGCGCACACAAAAATTAGTGAGAGAACTGATTCAAGAGCATTTCAAGAATTCTCCTGATGGACTGCCTGGTAATGATGATACGGGCACAATGTCTGCATGGGTTGTATTCTCTATGATGGGTTTCTATCCCGACAATGCAACAGATGCCTCTTATACGCTTACCTCCCCTGTTTTTGATAAGGTTACAATATCGCTCAACCCCGATTATTATGATAAGCCAGAGTTGGTGATAGAGACAAATAAGAGTAGCGATGATGCAATTTATATTAAGAGAACTACAGTGGATGGGAAGAGATGGAGAAGTTATAGAATGTCGCACAAAGATTTGGTTAATGCCGGGAAGATTACTTTTAATCTCTCTCCAAAAAAGTAGGCATGCTAAAGATTGATAAATAAGCAGTTATTTGCATCTCGAAAACTTACAGATGTACGATTATATATAAAAATATAATACCTTTACACCATGACAAAAAAAGAAAATATTCGTTTGAATAAATATATAAGCGAGAGTGGTTTGTGCTCTCGTAGAGAAGCTGATAGATTCATTGAATTGAAAAATGTAACTATCAATGGCAAAACTGCAGTCTTGGGAGACCGTGTAGGTCCTAAAGATGTAGTTAGAGTGAACGGTAATGTGGTTGAGCCACGAGCAAAAGAGGATGAAATATACATTCTTTTCAACAAACCTGTGGGAGTTACTAGCACAACAGACTCATCCGACAAAGATAATATAATCGACTATATTAGGTATGGCGAACGCATCTTCCCTGTGGGTAGATTAGACAAAGACTCACAAGGTTTGATAATTCTTACTAGCAATGGTGATATTGTGAACAAGATTCTTCGTGCAGGTAATCAGAACGAAAAGGAGTATGTAGTAACTGTAGACCGACCAATAACTGAAAAGTTTATAGAGTCAATGTCATCAGGTGTTCCTATACTTGGTGTAAATACAAAGAAATGTAAGATTCATGCCGAGTCGAAGTTTGTTTTTAGAATTACCTTGATTCAAGGAATGAACAGGCAGATAAGAAGAATGTGTGAGCATTTTGGTTACGAAGTATTGAAGCTTGAGCGTGTTCGTATTATGAACTTGAGATTGAAGGGCATTCCATTAGGAGACTATCGCGAGATTAAACCAGAAGAATTGGCCGAATTGAAAGAATTGATTAAGCTATCTGAAAACACTAAAGCGCCCCTTAAAATGACAAAGACTCCAGGATTAAAAGATGCTGAGAGATCTATGCACATTGCTCGTAGTTTGCAACGCAAAAAAACTGCGCCTACCGATGAAGAGTCTGTAAAAGATAGTAGAAAGGTTTCTCCAATAGTAAACCCCAAAAGCAAATCTAATAGGAAATCTGCTACTGAAAGAAAAAGTAGAAGTGGCTCATTTAAAGGAAGAGGCGGTGGAGAAAGACCGGGAGGTGGTCGTCCAGGCGGTAGTCGTAATGGTGGAAAACCAGGTGGACGTGGAAAATCTGGTGGAAGAGGTGGAAGAGTTGGCAAGAGGTAAGTAGATTCTCTTTTTTTTATAGAAATTCTGAAAAATAATCTTTCCGAAATATTATCACCTCCATTTTGTGTTTGTAGCACAAAATGGAGGTTTTTTTTGATGTTAATTTGGTATTTGGGAGGGTGATAACTTAGCCCGTATAATTCACTTTTTTAGCTTGTTGCTGAGCGAAGTCGAAGTATTCGCAGATGCTAGGCCCATGAACTCCGCCCATATAGGCCACTATTATAAAGAGTTTGCCAGCAAAGCAGATGCCTGCACTTCTACAGGATTAGTGACCGAAGCAAACAGAGCTCAAAAGTGGACTTTTATATTAAATTGCAAAAAGCCTGCAAGCGTCTAACTATCAAGTGCTGACACATATATTAATAAAAATGTGATGAATAATTTCATCTAACGGCTGATAACTCATTGAAAAGCAACTGTTATATAACACTCAAGCTTTTCATGGCCTTGCAGTCTGGTTACTAATCGCTACCGCGGGTCTTATTCTTTTTGCCTTGACGCAAAAAAAGTAAGCAAAAAAGGTCAAGACTGCAGGAAGTAATTATTAATGGTCAATTGTTAATGATTAATGAACTGGCTATAAAGGGCATTAGTTGCTTGTTACTGAATACACTTAACAGCTAACGCCTAATTGCGATAATCTCTTTAAGCTTAACTCTCTACACCTTTCTCGCTTGTTTTTCGGCTCATCGGTCGAGGTCGCTTGGCACACTATTTTATCATCACTTTACTATTGCCTCGCAAAAGTCAGATATTTTATGTTAGATTGCAAAAAACTCTTGAAATGCGGGTTAGCCCGTATAATTCACGTTTTTAGCTTTACGTAGATGCTAGGCCTCGAACTCCGCCGATATAGGTCACTATCTCAAGGAGTTTGGAACAAAGCAGATGCGTGAAGATAAAAGCGAACATAGCCCAAAACTGGGTACGCACATCAAAGTAAAAAAGCATAACATGTTGCTGATTACAAGCTAAGTAATTAATAAAGATTTAAAACGTGATGAATAATGCGGGTTAGATAATCGCTCATTGTATTAACTGCTAATACGACTCCAAGTTCTCTCTCAACAAGTTCTTTAACAGCTTTTCTTGTCCAAAGTGAATAAGGAAGTTTCAATTAATCCGGCATAGTATCCAATATTATTCTTTGAATCTCTTTTTCGTGCTTTGCTGACAAGAGTTTTTTGTCTTCTGACTTAACCCCTCTGCTTTGTATGCCTTCATCTAAAAGCTCTCAGTGCTGGTTTTAACTCCAAAAATAGAGGCTACCTCCTTTTGATTTTTACCTTACTTTATGAAGTTAATTCCTCGCAGGCGAAGAATATATCTTTGCTCACTAGACAGTTTTCTAAAATTCATTTTTTTCATGAATAAATGAGGGTGTCCAATAACGACATCCTCTTTTTTATTCTTATGCTGCTGCTTTTTCTAATATTCTCTCTTTGAAAGATAAAACTCTTGCTTTTTGATTTAAAGAGCTTGAATTAATTCTAAAAAGATGTATTTTGGAGTATTTAGAAGATTTTTTAGCAGCCTTACGCTTCTTAGTCATTTTTCTGTGTATTTTTAAGATATTAAAGGCAATAGCAAAGATACCAAAATCCATTTTTATTATGTCTATACCAACATGTCGGAATCGATTGT
>ERZ1032924.129-NODE-129-length-9542-cov-4.784758_pt1 | contig 9542 bp, 9 predicted proteins | sample MGYA00516956_ERZ1032924 | MGnify/ENA primary metagenome ERZ1032924 (study PRJEB33719, sample SAMN04262513) | wastewater metagenome | biome: rural village; feature: composting latrine chamber; material: composting feces with ash | place: El Salvador | collected... | reverse complement strand
GCGTGCCGGGGGGGGGGGGCGGCCCTTCTTTGCCCCCCCCGGGCCCCCCCCCCCCCCCCCCCGGCCGCACATCCGAGAATCGGTTACGGCACGTTGGGTGGGCTGGCGCGAAAACAGGGGTGTGGGTGGAACAATCCACACCCGTGCAAGCCGCTGGCCTGCGTTTCCACATGGTGGTGCACAGCTGTGGAGGGATTCGCGCCGGATACTGCTCCACAGTCTATCCACACTCGCCCGGCCGGCGGCGATGGGGTGTAGTGCAACGCCATGACCTGTATAAACACGGTAAACGTCCAGGTGGGCTGTAACGAATGTGACGAAAGTTATCCACAGTTCCGATCGGTGGAGTGTCTGTGGATAACTGTGGATAACTTGGTGTCGACACTGGTCGTGCGGCGTGTCGGGAGTGCGGCCCGCGCCACGCGGGGACCACCGTGATTTGTATTGGGCCGGTTCGTGCACGTACCCTGGTCGAGTCTGTCGCATCCGCGGCCCCGGTCGCCGATGTGTTCACCGCAACAGCGCGCGCCGCACCCGATTCCGGGAGCCGGCGCCGTAGCGGGCCCGATAACCCGCGCCACCAGCAGCATCGGCGCGCTCGTCGGGTGTGGAAACAATCGTCTCGGGCGAGGCGGCCGCTCGCCGCGCGCCCAAAAAACCTCAAGGAGTGTCAACCGTGTCGAAGCGGACGTTCCAGCCGAATAACCGCCGTCGTGCCCGCGTGCACGGCTTCCGTACCCGCATGCGCACCCGTTCGGGCCGCGCCGTGGTCGCCGCCCGCCGCAACAAGGGCCGCGCCCGCCTCACCGCGTAACAACGGTCCGGGCCAGTGCTTCCCGCGCAGCACAAGCTGCACCGTTCCGGCGATTTCGCCGTAACCATCCGCAAGGGGCGCAGGCTCGGCCGCAGGACCCTGGTCCTGCACTACCTCGACACCGCCGGCAACGGCGGTGTCACCGACGCAGCCGACGCCGGTATCTCCCGTACGGGGGGTCCCCGCGTCGGTTTCGTCGTATCTAAGGGGGTCGGCAACTCCGTGGTCCGGCACGCCGTCACCCGCAAACTCCGTCACGTGATGGCGGAGGCAATGCACCTGCTGCCCGACACCGTCGACGTCGTCGTCCGGGCACTGCCGGCCTCCGCCACCGCATCCAGCGAGGAGCTCGCCAAAGATGTGCGCAACGCACTCAAACGCGCCGCACCCCGGTGACGGGAGCCGCGCCGACGGCGTCGGAAAGCACGGCGACGACGGCGATACCGCGCCAACCCGCGCACATGGCCCCCTGGCGCGCGGCGCCGAGAAAGCCATCCTCTTCTACCGGGCCCGCCTCTCCCCCGCGAAAGGAACCGGCAGCTGCCGTTTCGAGCCGACGTGCTCCGCATACGGCCTCGAAGCGGTCCGCCGTTACGGTGCAATTCGCGGCCTATGGCTGACGTTTCTGCGCATCGCCCGCTGCGCCCCCTGGCATCCCGGCGGCTGGGATCCGGTGCCCCGCACCTATCCCGGCCTCGCTTCCTGGTGGCGGCGCATGCACGGGTAACCTGGGCGGAGGCTGACGTAGACGGCCCCTTTCCCACGACAGGAGTTCCACCAGACCGTGCTCAATTTCATTTACTATCCGATTTCGGCCATTTTGTGGTTCTGGCATCAGGCGATGGGCCTGATCATGGACCCGGCCTCGGGCATTTCCTGGGTGCTCGCGATCATCCTGCTGGTCGCGACCATCCGAATCCTGCTGTTCCGCCCCATGATGAAGCAGCAGCGTTCGGCGATGAAGATGCAGAAGATGCAGCCGCGCATGCAGGAGATTCGCGCCAAGTACAAGAACGACCAGCAGCAGCAAGCCATGGAGATGCGCAAGCTGCAGAAGGAAATGGGCGTCAACCCGCTCGCCGGCTGCCTGCCCATGCTCGTGCAGATCCCGGTCTTCCTCGGCCTGTTCCACGTGCTCCGCTCCTTCAACCGCACCGGTGAAGGCGCCGGGTCCGTCGGCCAGTCCTCGATGACCGTCGAGGAGAACTGGAACACCGGCAACTACTTCTTCGGCGTCGAGGACGTCCGGTCCTTCCTGCTGGCGCGCATCGGCAACTCCCCGCTGGCGGCGTCCATCATGATGGACGAATCCCAGAAGGCGGCGTTCTCCGCCCCCGACGCCGCCTCGAACTTCACCCGCACCGACGTCATGGTGATCGCCATCCCGCTGATGATCCTCTCGGCCGCGATGATCCACTTCAACGCCCGCATGTCCATCAACCGCACCAAGCGGCGCCAGGAGTCCGGTCTGCAGCAGAAGCAGGAAGGCATGATGGGCACGCAGATGGACATGATGAACCGCATGATGCTGTGGTTCATGCCCCTCATCATTCTGGCCACGGGCGCCATCTGGACCGTGGGCCTGCTCGTCTACATGGTCTTCAACAACGTGTGGACCTACTTCCAGCAGCGCTACATCTTCAGCCGCCTGGACCGCGAGGAAGAGGCCGAAGTCGAGGCCGAGCGCCTGGCGAAGCGGACCGCCCAGCAGAAGCTGGCCCCGAAGGTCGGCGCCCGCCCGGTGAACCCGAAGAAGGGCGGCAAGGCCCGCAAGGGCGCCGGCCACAAGACGGTCGACGAGAACGTCACCGAGGCCGACGCCGATGCGCAGTCCACCGATTCCGGTGCGACCGCGGTGGAGACCGCCGACACCGCGACTGCCACCGAGACCGACCACATCCCCTCGAAGCCCGCTCCCGGCCAACGCCCCGCGAACCCCAAGAAGCGCAAAAAGAAAAAGCGCTGACCGTGTTCTAGAGCGCAGGAGCCGTCTACGTACGACATGAAGAATCCGCCCCACCATTCCGGTGGGGCGGATTTTTCGTTCCCGGGGGTCGGGTTGTCGTGGCGGGCAGCGTTGGAGTTGTGGCGGGCGGGTGGTCGTCGTGGTTCTGGCATCGATGTTGGTGCGGCCTCGTTGAATCCCATGGTTGTCATTTGGGGGTCGGAGGCCGACGCGTCTTCGGGTTGTCCCCTGGAGCGTCGTCCGGGTTCGGGCATGGCCCCTCCCCTATCTCCGCTAGTGGGCCCTCGTGGCAAGATGAGGTCAACGGAACATGGTCACGCCACGGCCAATCGCTTGGTTTCACATTAAACCGAAAGCGTGTGTTTCACGTGAAACATCGATGGAGGGTCACCTGATGAAGAAGCAGCCCGAGAGCATGGACACCGACAGCGGCGTCGTGCCTGACGAGCCGATGTCGGCGGCAGAAGGTCGCCAGGGAGGCCGCGGTGTTGCATCCGCGAATCCTTCGGGGGGTGATGGATCGGACGAGCACCCTGGTAAGGAAGTGCCGGCGGATGCAGTCGTTGAGCCGACCGAGGCCGTGGAGAAGGCATTCGGCGACCGAGCCGATCTTGGGCGTCAGTACCACGCATGGTTGGCCGAGCATGCCACGGTGCGCGGGCTCATCGGGCCCCGTGAAGTCCCGCGCCTGTGGGACCGCCACATCCTCAACTGCGCGGCGCTCGCCGACGTTGTGCCCGAGGGAGCCAGAGTCGCCGACGTGGGTTCCGGCGCCGGCTTGCCCGGTATCCCGCTCGCCATCGCCCGGCCCGACGTGAAGGTCACGCTGATCGAACCTCTCCTCCGGAGGACCAAGTTCCTGGACGAAGTCGTCGCGGATCTTGGCCTCACTAACGTGACGGTTCTCCGTGGGCGCGCCGAAGAGAAAGTCGTTCGGAACGAGGTCGGTGCCGTGGACGTGGTCACCTCCCGTGCGGTCGCCCCGCTGGGCAAGCTCGCCGGCTGGTCGCTCCCGTTGGTTCGCACCGGGGGCCGGATGATCGCCATGAAGGGTTCCAGCGCTGCGGAGGAGATTGAGCGCGACGGAAAGCTCATCGCTAAGGCGAAGGGGAAGTTCCCCTCGGTCGTCGAGATCGGCGAGTCGATTTTGGATACCCCGACCTACGTCGTGGACATCACGAAGAAGTAGTTCGGTTGCGGAGCGGGGCACTTTCGGGTGCCCCGCTCTTCATTGCTTGTGGTTTGGCCCCGGGCCGTGGGGTCCGAGTGATTGGTCTGTTGGGGGCCCAGGGTACTTCGCTGGCTTCAAAGCACGTGTCGTCTACCGGCGGCATCCGATTGTGGCGACAACGCGGCGGTTTGATCGACGCGAACCGTGGCGGTTCATCTCCGGCCGGGGTTGTCTCCGCTCGGGTTCGTTGCCGGTGGGTGCGGAGTACATGCGTCATCGGTGGGTGTCGTTCGGTGGACTCGACGGGTCGTCGTGGACCACTCCCCCAACGTTTCACGTGAAACGCCTGCGATTTGTCGTGTAACGCCGCGTTGCGTCATGGCGCGTGGCGGCCCCCGCCAAACGCGGTCTCGACGTGTTTCACGTGAAACATCGTCGACGGGTTCGCTGCGCTCCGTTGAACAGCGAGGCGTTCCCACCGAAATCGAACAGTTCCCTCATTCATCAAGCTGTTCGTGGTTCGTCGCGTCGGAAACGGGTTCTGGGTTGTGGAACAAGCTGGGTTCGTCGGCACGGGTCTTCGGGACGTTCGGAGAGCAGGGGAACGGAACCCGACTACACCCGAGTCGGCCGGGAACCCGGCCCGGCGATTGCGCGCTCACGTCATTGAGGTCGTCGCTTTCCGACATCGAGAGCCGGCGACGCAGTTATCCCTGAGGCCCAGCGCCCAGTGTGGGCCGAGTTGTGGCGCGCTGGTCAGCATTTGTGCATGGGGTTTCCGGGCTAGGCGGCCGTCGTCGGGTGTTGTGTGCACGGGAGTCAGGTGCCATTCGGAACCATCAGCAAACGTTGTTACGCGATGTTTCACGTAAAACTAGGTCAAGTTGGGCGGGCGTTGAGGGCAATCCGAGAAAGAGACTAAGGTTGGGGAGGCACCCAATCCGGACGGTGGCCGACCCGGCGAACCGGACGAAAACCGCATGTAAGCGCCGCCCGGAACCCGGCCGGTGCTCCGGATCAGCGCAGGAATCGAAGGGATAGTAAGTGGCCCGTAAGTCATGGGAAGATACGCCGATTGCGGCGGCGGCACGTCGCGCGGCTCAGGTGAAGGCGCCCAACCGTCTGTCACTGCCCAAGCCGGAACGGCCGCGCCGTATCTGCGTCGCAAACCAGAAGGGCGGCGTCGGCAAGACGACCACTGCCGTCAACATCGCTTCGGCACTTGCCCACCATGGCCTTAAGGTCCTCGTCATAGACAACGACCCTCAGGGCAACGCATCCACCGCGCTGAGCATCGACCATCGCAGCGGCACCGTCTCCACCTATGAGGTGCTCATCGGCGATGCCACTCCGGCCGAAGCCATGCAGCAGTCCCCGGAGTCCGAGAACCTGTGGTGCATTCCCGCTACCCTCGATCTCGCCGGCTCCGAGATTGAACTGGTCAACCTCTTCAACCGTGAGCGTCGCCTGCGCCAGGCCGTCACGGACGAGTTCCTCGAGGAACAGGGCATCGATTACCTGATCATCGACTGCCCGCCCTCCCTCGGCCTACTGACCTTGAACTCCATGACCGCGGCCGAGGAAGTGGTCATCCCGATTCAGTGCGAGTTCTACGCCCTCGAAGGCGTGACCCAGTTGATCAACAACGTGGAGATGATCCGCCAGCACCTCAACCCGGAGCTGCACATCTCCGCGGTCGTTCTGACGATGTACGACGGTCGCACGAAGCTTTCCGACGAGGTCGCCAACGAGGTCCGCCGCCACTTCGGCGAGGCCGTACTCAAGAACGTGATCCCGCGATCCGTGAAGGTCTCGGAGGCGCCGGGCTTCGGGCAGACCGTGATCAGCTACGACCCCGGTTCGCGTGGTGCACTGGCGTACATGGACGCCGCGAAGGAGTTCGCCGAGCGAGGCGACTACGAGCCCTCCCCCGCGAGCGGCGCCATCGGTGTCGCGCCGGCGGTGAACTGACGGAAGTGATTGAGCAATGACGAAGGACAAGAAGGACCCCCGTCGCGGAGGTCTGGGCCGCGGATTGGCGGCGCTGATCCCCACCGCCCCGGAGAGCAACCCGTCGGTCGGCGACGGTGCCGCCGACATCATCTTCGGTCCGCGCGGTAACCGTCACAGTGACGATAATGCAATGACCGGCGATCGATCAGCGAATCGTAACAGTGACGATAATGCTCACGGAGGCGCAACCACGACGTCGGGGCGCGATCGAGCGCGCGACGCTCAGCGGCCGGGTGGCGGGGACTCGGTAGCCGTTGCAGGGAGCGCGGTCAATGTTTCACGTGAAACATCCGCGGGCTCCGATGGCCGCGGAGCGTCGGTCACCGATTCCAAGAACGAGGGTTCGGTGGAGAGCGCCGCAACGGTCACCGGGGCCGCCGACGGAACCGGCATCGGTGCGACGTACCGTGAGATCGAGATTCCGCTCATCATCCCGAACCCCCGCCAGCCGCGCGAGGTGTTCGAGGAGGAGCCTCTCCGCGAGCTCGCCCACTCGATCCGCGAGTTCGGGCTGATGCAGCCGATCGTGGTCCGGCAGATTTCGGAGCAGGATCGGGCCAAGGCTCTCGAGGTCGCCCGCGAGAAGGACGGCTCCGCAGGGCAGCCCGAATACGAGATCATCATGGGCGAGCGCCGTTGGCGCGCGTCGCAGATCGCCGGCCTCGATTCGATCCCGGCCATCGTCCGTGAAACTTCCGATGATTCGATGCTGCGCGACGCGCTGCTCGAGAACATCCACCGAGTTCAGCTGAACCCACTCGAAGAGGCGGCGGCGTACCAGCAGTTGCTCGAGGAGTTCGACGTCACCCAGGCCCAGTTGGCGGAGCGCATCGGCCGGTCCCGACCGGTCATCACCAACATGATCCGTTTGCTGCAGCTGCCGGTCGCCGTCCAGCGTCGGGTTGCCGCCGGAGTGCTCACCGCGGGTCACGCACGCGCGCTCCTGGGCATCAAGACGGGCGCCGGGGATCAGGAGCACCTCGCCGACCGCATCGTCGCCGAAGGACTGTCCGTCCGCGCGACGGAAGAAGCCGTCACCCTCATCAATCGCGGCGACGACGCCGAAGGAAGGAAGAAGCGGGAACTACTCCCCCAGCCCGAGCAGCTGAGCGTGTGGGCGGACCGCCTCGCGGACTCCTTCGACACGAAGGTCACCGCCACGATGGGCAAGCGGAAGGGCCGCATCGTCATCGAGTTCGGTGATCTCGAGGACTTTGACCGGATCATGTCGCTGATCGAGAACGACGGCGACTGACCGACGGAGTATGCCGCGATGCCCCACGGATTCATCGAACCAATCGACCTCTCGAACCGCAGGACCATCCACCCGGAGACTCTGCGGAGCCTCTTCTGGGAAATCGCCCCGGAACGCCCCGGTGGCGACGGCGGCCGCATCCCGCGGTTCGGTGACGACGGATCACCGGAAACGATGAACCCGGGCCGCGTCGTCGGCAACCCGTGGCGCAGAATGGGCCTGCACGGGCCCGCGGGCGGCTCAAAGAGCTCCCAACGGGGTCAAGGCCCAAAGGCGGGCGATGACGCCGCAGAGGGCGCCGTCGGAAAGCCAAGCAACGACCCGGGGATCGGCGGGCACGGCGACACGGAGTTCGAGAAGGAGGCGTGGCTCAACCGCGTCACCGTCGACTGGGGGCTGTGCGGCTTCAGCATCGGCGAGGCGCTCGACAAAGCCGTCGCAGCGACCGTGCTGTTCGCCCCGCCCCGCTTCGCGCCGACCGCATCGGTCATGCCGACCGGGCCGATCTCACCTGACGCCGTGATGCTGATGAGCCTGCACATCGATCCCATCGTCGCCGGCACCGGCGCGGAGGACGCGCTCGTCGGCACCGCGGTACGGCACCTGGCCGGGCGCGGCGTGAAGGCGGTCGAGGCCTTCGGCTGCTCCGGCGACGGCGACGACGAACGGCAGACCATCCCCCGCGAGGAGATGACCCTCACCGAATCGATTCTCCAAGCCGTCGACGCGCCGCGGCTGCCCCCGGCCTGCAACTCGACGACGCTCGGCGGGGTCAATCATGCGGCGGGGGACATCATCCCCACGCGAATCCTGATCAATGCCGGCTTCACGGTCGTCGAACCGCACCCGACCCACCCTCGGCTGCGCCGCGAACTCGATCCCGAACTGGACTGGTCGGCCGCGGTCGGCGAAGCGCTGGACCAGCTGGTCGCAGCGCAGTTCTACGCTTCCCTCTCGGCCTCGAGGAGCTCGACGAAGCTGTAGGTGCCGGTCATCGGCTGGTCGTCGTCCTCGGAGAGGTACAGGCGCTTGACCGCCACGACAATCGCCTCGGCGATGGTGTCGCGGTGATCCGGGGAGGTCAGAACCGACACGTCGCCCGGGTTGGTCAGGTAGCCGACCGACACCTCGACGGTGGGCATCTGCGTCAGGCGCAGCAGGTCCCACGTGCGGCCGTGGGTGCGGCAGTCGTTCAACGGCGTGCGGGCGATGATCTCGCGCTGGATCAGGCCGGACAGCCGCTCGCCCAGGATGGAGTTGTTGCCCATCCGCGAGCCGAAGTAGAAGCTGGCGACGCCGTTGGCGGCCTCCGATTCGAAACGATCGGCGGCCAGCGAAATGACCACGTCGGCGCCGACGGCATTCGCCAGTTCGGCGCGCTCGGCAACGGTCGGGTTACCCGTTCGGGGGCGGGAGCCGATTGTTTCGGCGCCCGCGGCGACCAACCGGCCCTCAACGCGTGCGGCGAGGTCCCAGAGGATCTCCTCCTCGGTGATGGCGCCGTAGGGGCCCTGGACCGTCATGCCCGGGTCGTCGGGGCCGAGGCCCGGATCGATGAAGACCTTCTTGCCGGTGATCTTCGGGCCGGCCGCGCGGACGTGCTCGAGCTCCTTGAGCTTCACCTGCGAACCGCCCTTGATGGAACGGCCGAGGTAGTCGAGTGCGCGGAAGGTCTTCGGGCCGCAGATTCCGTCGGGCTCCAGGCCCGAGTTCAGCTGGTAGTCACGGACCGCGGCCTCGGTGATGGCGCCGAAGTGACCGTCGACGCGCGTATCGAAAAAGCCCAGGCCCTGCAGCCTTTCCTGCAACTTGCCGACATCGTCGCCAATCATTGGTGCAACCGGATCATAGTTAAGGACCCGCGTTCCAAGCGTGTAGGAGGCCTCGCGGATCAGGCGCAGGGTGTCCTCGCGGATGACGCCATCGGCGAGGATGCCGCGGCTCTGCTGGAACGTCAGGAGAGCGGTCCGCAGGTCGTCGTCGAAAAGGTCGTCGTCGCCACGCCACTGGGGCGATTCCGATCGGGTGGCCTCACCCTCGAACTCGGAGATCATGCCCAGCCGGGCCAGGGTGGACCGCACTTCGGCGACCCGCGGAGATCTATCCCCCACCTGAAGATGTTCCGGCACCGGGCGTCCCCTTCCTTCACGCAATCAAGGGGGCCGCGTCACCCGGCCCCGCCGTCAATACGGTACCAGCTACAGCTGCGCTTCAACCTTCTCGCGGATCTCGGCCTTGGGGCGCACGCCGACGAGCTCGTCGACCTTCTGGCCGCCCTTGAAGATGACGAGGGCCGGAATCGACATGATCTGGAACATCGCGG
>ERZ1032924.125-NODE-125-length-10041-cov-4.801622_pt1 | contig 10041 bp, 7 predicted proteins | sample MGYA00516956_ERZ1032924 | MGnify/ENA primary metagenome ERZ1032924 (study PRJEB33719, sample SAMN04262513) | wastewater metagenome | biome: rural village; feature: composting latrine chamber; material: composting feces with ash | place: El Salvador | collected... | reverse complement strand
CGATCTGGAGGTGTGTGCGAAGTTTGAAAACATCAAGGTGGATGATGCAATTGAAGTGCAAAGTTTTGAAACACCGAGGGGAATGTAGCAATTACGATGCAAAATTTGAAAACACCATGGTGCATGAATCAATTATGGTATGAACCATGTAAACACCAGGATGAATGAAAGAAATAGAATGCAAAACTTCAACCCAATATCGTTGAATTAGTGAGAAGATAGTGCTGAGAGGAGTTGAAATGTGAATGAGAGATGCTGATTATGTGTCATATTGTTAAAACAAGGGGAAGAGTTAATACAAAAGGGTTAGTTTGCATATATTTTAATATTTTGGATGCTCAAATAAGAATGCTTTTTAGAGAGATGCTGCATAATAGAAGACATTGCAGGTTTCGGCAAATTAGTAATTTGAATTACAATTGATTGTAAACCTATCGGTTAGCAATAGTTGTTATTAGTTTTAACATTAATAACATCATCAAGCTCTATTTATATGACTATTACACGAAGTGTACAAAATGCTAAGATGCTGTAAACCAGAGCTTTTCATTTTAATAGTAAAAACTTATCAACAAAACTCATGTTTTAAGTGCTCTTTATTGGGTAGATCAAAAAAGATTCTTTATCATTGCATATTATTTGAAGGCAATAGCCTTATATTAGCTTGTTTGAAGGCATAAAAGGGTGCTAAATATCAATTAGTATCTTACGAAAAGAGGAAGCCCAACAATGAGTTAATAGAGTATAAATATAAGATTGAGGGTTATTATTGTTCGATTTTTATTCTAACACATAGTTTTATTAATCCCAACAGCTATATTTGTGTTCACAATGGGTGCTTGAAAGAAGCTCCGAAGCGTTTTTTGACATGATGGAAAAGAAGACAAAGGGCATTGACTATTTTACAGCGAGAGTCTGTTTTAAAAAACCTGCCCGTCTATATATGAAGAGATAATAATATAGCAATATATTAATGATAAAAAGGGTGCGACATTTACCCTCATTATTAATTATTAAGTGGCCAGTAATGGTTGATAATGTAAAGTGGCAATTTAATTAATTCATAAAAAAATTACAAATATGAATTTTCACAAAAACAAACTGGAAATAGAAAGACTCCCAGTAAGCAAAATGCTAAAGCTAGAAATAGCTGAATTGGCAGAGGAGGTAATAAGTGTAGTGCAGAAAAACGACCCTGAGTTGCTGCTAATCAAACCAGTGTTTGATTTACTAATGGCTCAGAAATCGTTGATAAGCAAACTGAAGGTGCCATATGGTGTAGACCCATATTTGCTGGAGTTGAAACCCGCTCGTGAGGAGATGTTGCTATTGGCTAGCAAAATTAATCTGAAAGTGCGATTGGCAAGTAAAAGAATGGACCCTAAGGAGATGCATGTAATCCAAACTTCAACAAAGCGACATCTACGCTATTTGAATAGAAGTAGAAACAGAACCGAGGTGAACCAGAAGATAGCTGGTTTTCTTGATGATGTGGAGAATGACGAGAATTTGCAAGCAGCAATCACACAACTCGATTTGTTGGAAGATGTAATGACTTTGGGCAAAGCACTTGATGATGTGAGGGAGATTATTAGCAATAGGTCTGCCAAACTTTCAACTCGCACTAAAATATCAACAAGAGAGCTTAAAAGAGTTGTATATGGCTTGATTGAAGATGTTTTTAAAGAGATTGAAGTGGCGCAGTTGAGAAATCCTGACATTGATTACAAGCCAGTGGTTGATGAGTTGAACGTTGTTTCACGAAAGTACAGACTTCAGATAACACTTCGCGATCATAGCAATAAACGCAAAGCGGCTATAAAAAATGGCGATACAACTGATGATGAAAATGGAGATGAAGCAACGCAACCCGAAGGTGCTGCTGGAAATGACACTTCTACGGAAGTTGAAACTACAGCAATGAACGGCAATGGAGCGCATTACCCCTCTCAAGTGTACGATGGTTCTATTATGAAGATGGAGAGCCCATCGAGCCGAACAAGCGCCATAGAGCCCAGCAATGGTTCTTTGGAAAGTGTAGACCAAGAAAAAGCTACTTCTGATGACAATGTCAACGATGAAGCAGCTCATTCAAAGCAGTAGGGCATAGCAGTCTTACAATCTGTGAAATGTATATTATAGTGTATCGGCAAATACATTATAATCTTTAAACAAATGAAAGCCTCACTATTGCAGTGGGGCTTTTTTTTGCCTTTACTGCAAATATTTTGTGTGATGAAAAACACCTTCTATTTCAACCTACATGTGTGGAAGGTGCAAGGTTATAGCGTTTTGATATAGAGAGCACCTTTTATACACTACGCAAAACTACACTATTTAATGAGCTTGAACAAAAATAATTGGTTAAAAGATTGGTAGGAGATAAAAATAAACTGGTGGGGGTGCGAATAGTTGTAGTAAATAAAACTAACCGCAGATTTCTCGGATAAGTTCTACTCAATTCAAAATCCGACTGCTGATAGCTGTTTGCTCGTAGCTGATAGCTCTAAAAAAAATAAGAGCTCCGCAAATCACTTCGCAGAGCCCTTCCAACATTTAAAAAAAACAAATCTTCGATAGACAATTTAATGTCTTATCATATTTCTCCTATCCTATTCGCAATAAACAATCTATTTTGAAGTAATAGTATAGATAACGTTTGTGGTATACACAATGGGTTCTCCATCACCAAAATACTTGTTTCTGTATGCACCTTGTCCTTCACCAGTGTAGGTAATATTGAAGGTGTTGTTTAAACTTGCCACATCGCTTTCAATAATATTATCTCCTTCAAACCTAAGTGTTACAGTACTGGGTACTGCTCCATCCATACCTCTTGAAGTTCCTCTTTCAGCTTTAATTTTTACACTTGTTCCATCATCATAAAGTGCTAAACCATCTGCATTTATTGGAGATGTAGTAGAAGAGTTTACTTTTACAATAAAAGGTGATAGACTTGATACAATTAGATGGTCTTCTTTAAGGGCCGAAACCCCAGTTCCATCGTAGTCATCGGCAGTTCTATATTCCAGATCAACGTAAGCATCATCATCATTGATTGCAATGGACATAAAATTGTGTAAATGCACTTTAAGTACTGTTGTAGCAGTTAAACCTGCCTCAGTAGTAGTTCCGGTTTCGGTTCTTTTTTGTGCATTCGCTGCCGCAAGTCCAACAAATAGAATTGCTGTTAGTAAAAATATTTTTTTCATTTCTCATTTTATTTAGTGAGCGATGAATAGTGAACAGTAAATAGTTCGCCTTTCATTCGCAATTGATATTATTATATTTTTTCCTTTTATCTATTCATTCTATATAACACTTCTCGCTCCTTTTCAAACTGTCAAAGCATTCTGCAAGCATCAAACAGATACTTCACTGCGTTCAGTATGACAATACTCTTCACTCCTTACTCCATACTCATTACCCTTCACCCATTTAAGACCCAAATCGCTTCACCTCAATCTTCCGCTGCTTTATCTTCAATTCAATAGCGGGTATTTCTGTTGTTTTATCCGCCACTACAGTTACTGTTTGTGGTTCAAAGTCGGTGTATACATTCTTTGTTAATGAGTTGGCATCAACCGATATTTCGTACTCACCCACTGGAAGGAAGAGTGTAAACTCTCCATTAGCATTGGTCAGGGCTTCAATTTTCTTACCATTGGTGGCAGTAGCCCACATACGCAAACCACCATATTTCTCAGCAAACTCTTCACTCAAGCGTGCATCGTATTTATAGAAGAGTTTACCTGTCACTTTTCCTGTGCGTTGCAATGCCACTTCCAATGTTGTGCGTTTACTAACAATTGTTACTGATGCTGGAGCAACAGCATACCAATCTTGCGATGGTATTTTTAGTGAGTAATCGTTATATGGCAACTTCCTATACTCTACCTCACCTCTTCTATTGCTTATAAAGCTAACCCCACCAATTGTCACAATGCGATCTTCAGCAGGTGTATCACCCTCATCATAAACTCCATTTACATTGTTGTCGTAATATAGAAATAGCTTCAAATCTCCTTTTTTACCTACAGCAGCCTGTTTAGTTGTGGGTAAGTTGTATCGAACACCCGCTTGTACATTGGTGTTGAACGAGCTATAACTGCTACTACTGTAGCTATAGGCATAAGCATTTACAAAACTCGAAAACTGAGGAGTAATAGCATAATCTACACGTCCTGAGTAGGTCCAATTAGACCCCGAATAGGAGTTTTGATTGTAGTTGACATTCAAATTTGTTTTTACACGTTTGCCAAAGAAATCTTTTCTTACTCCACCCGAAACATTAAAACGGTAATTGCTATCGCCTTCCAATGCATTGCGGTATGCCTCGTAGATTGTGAAATCTCCTTGCTGATAATAGCTATTCAGTGTGAAGATGCGGTAGTTCCAGTTGGCATTTACACGCAATTGAAACTGACGGCCATCGATAAATGGTATTTTAGTAAATCCATTTTCTGCCGATAGCCCCACAGAGTGCTCAGAATTGCGACTGCGCCAATTGATAGACTCTGTAAGTCGCAACGAATGCATTTTTGATGTTGCTTGCTCTTCTTGACTGCTATAGCCAATAACACCCTCATCGGTTTGTTGTTTGGCAGTAATACTCATGCGCGTATTGCGAGATAGCGAGAAGTTAGTTCCTGCCTCGAAACGAGAATTACCACGACCGTACGAATAGTAAGAATTACGCTCTTCCAATTGTTGTGGATTGTATTTATATAACGAGTAACCAGCCCACACACCCACTTTACCCAACTGACGACCTATCCGCTCGTTCAACTGTACTACACCTCGTCTTACTCCAGGATAATAACCCGAGCTTAAGAAATTGCTACTGTTGATATTGTATTTTCCAAACTTACCACTCAGCTTAAACCCCATAGCAACGGATGGCTTAATGGGCGACTCATCGGCTTCCAACAATCTGGTGACACCACCTCCCAGCTCAAAACCTACCCTCACGTCTTTCATCACTTCAAAGTTATACTCGTTCATAGCTATCACACTCTCAGAGTTTTCGTAAGGCGTTTGATCATAGAGCACACTTCCCTCATATTCGCCCTCTTTGCGGGTACTAAGTACTGTTTTAGCATAAGCAGTATAACCAGTGCCACTTTCAGAGCGATATTGATCACCCAATAAATTGTAGCTTTTATCTGCCCATCCTACTTCGAAATACTTTCCTGTCTTTTCATTGCCGAAGTAAGTTTTCACTCCTCGTCCATTCACATATTTCTCAAGGCTTTCAGATATGTTTCCCAATCTGATTCCTTTGTTGTTTTTTCGGTAATCAATATAAGTGTTTGTAACCTGAGGCCGGGTGCTGCCTTGTGTGTAGTAATATCCATTCAGATTAAAATTGAGCGTTCCATCAAGAAACTCGTATTCTCCTTTTGCATTCAGTTGTATTGCTTCATTTTGCGAGAACAGATTCCTACCACTCAATTCAATACTGTTGCTGCTATACGAACTGAACGGATCGCCCATGGAAGGATCGGTGAATGTGCGACTACCTGATACATTTTGCACCCCAATCCTCACGTTGTTTATCAACTCCCCATTACTATACAGTGCAGCCATATTCACTGTGTAACGCTCTACACGCAACAAGTCTTTGGTAATTATTTTACTGAAACTGATAATGGTATCTTGATAAGCGTCAAGAAAAACTTGCTTCTTTTCTACTTTAGTGCCTCCTCGCAAATCGGGGAAAGATGCTGTTACAGTAATGTTCTCTTTGCTATTACCTCTGTTCGTCAATTGTGCCGATACAATAAGCGAATCGCCTACATTCTGCATCAGTTGATTGGGTTCGTAAGCAGATAGTTGTACTTTTCTGATGGACTCAATGATGAGTTGGGTTGTAAATTGTGCTTTTGTAGTGCCACTATCATCCACCAGAGCAAACACCAAATCGCTATTTCCCGATGGTGCACTTCTGCTGATGGCAATACGCACAGGCACAAATCGTTTTGAGTTGGCTTCCATGGCTATTGCATCGGCACTTTGCCCAATCATCCGTATGCCATCTACTGTTTTCAACACAAGCTTCCCGCTGAAAGCTGTGGAACTATTGTTTTGCAATTGAATAGTGAGCGGAACTAAATCATCATTCTTTGCCACAATTTCTTTATCCGTCTCTATAGAAAAAGCGGACGCACCGCTTTCTTGCGCAAACATGGCTGTGCAAAAGAGCAGAAGAGTAAATAGTATGTAGATGGATTTGTTCAAAACAGTAACTGTGTTGTTATATTTATTGAGGTAGCAGTGTATAAGTCAACCTAGTTACATAATTACCCGGTTTGTATATTGCTAACCCCTTAGCATTATCTGGTGAGATAAAATAGCGAACATCCAATTTACGAGGTTCTGAGCCTGTAGCATTGCCATTGAATACAGTTTGACCACTATTTTTCAGAGCAATCTCAGGTCCTGTTCTACTACCTATCTTATCTTCAACCTGCATACTCACTACACCTACTGGGATATCGCTCTCTCCTTCAAAATTACTGCCCGAAGTTTGCACATTCACTGTGTAGCCTTTGTCTTTAGAAGTAACTTTTAGCCACGACTCTTCAGAACTTTCCACTTTTTTTGTATAATCTTCTGGTACATTAAAGTTGAGCGAGGCATCGGCGTGTACCTCAAACCCAAAGTCGGGACCTGAGGGAGGAGTATCTTTAGGATAAATTCTAAAATCAGTATTAACAGAGTGCTTAGTTAAAACCGTTGCTTTATCAGATGATAAAGCAGAGAAGGTAAGTGATAAAAAATACTTATTCCAGCTTTTCAACTCTTCTAAGTACTCTCCACCCTCTACAATAATATCAAAGTAGAAAACATATTGTTTGTTATTATCATGATCCCCCCCTGTTTTTAAACTAAAGTTTGAGTTTTCAACTATATATGCATTATTATTAATCAACAGTTTTGGTGTATTTACAATTCCTAGATCAGGAATAGTGGGAGCAACAGTTTTTCCAAGACCTTTAATATCATTTATTCTAATACTAATCTTAGATGGATCTATCGTCTTGCCTTCACCGTTAGTTATTGGAGAATCTACACTAACAGCTAAATACCAGTTAGAATAATTAAGATCTACCCCATTCAAGTTAATCTGGTATTTAAAAGCAGAATTGGTAATAAATCCATTATAAGAATCTACGTCTATCCAGTATTCCCTGCTTGCTATCGAAGAAATCTGTGCAGACACCTTTTGAGTATTAAGTGATCCTATTGATACAACTGCAAATAAAAGTACTAATATCCTACTCTTCATACTCAAACGATAATTCCGCCATCTTAATAGATGAAGCATGTTCATAATCAAAAATTGCAGTAGCCACATAGTTAGAAGGCGCAAGGTCTTCGGGTAGGTTGAAATAAAGTTGACGTTCATCACCTGGCATGGAGTAAAACACTACATTTTCTAGTTTTGTCTTCTCGCCCGTGTTCTGGTTCAATAGTTCGCACGTGATAATGCCATCAGTCCACACATTGCCCACATTGTCGAAAGCAAACTTCAATCTATTTGGTTCTTCTTTGCTGTAAGCAAAGTTAGTGATCTCAACATTGGCATCGCGTGGCACATCGTTGCGGTGATAAAGTTTGATACCCGAGCGTACTGCAATTTTGATATTTGCACCCTGCTCATTTACTCCATCTACAGGATTAATCTGTGTGATATAGACCATGCAGGTATGCACAGGCATATCATCAGGCAAGTTTTCAGGCACATTCATGCGCACATCCAACTCATAGCTTTCGTTAGGACCAACCGAGAAGAACGATTGTGGCAATATATCCACCCATTCGGCACACGAGTTGTCCAACACGCCCGCTTCTGCCATCACATTGTTACCAATGCTATCGTACTCCCAATCTCCAAAAGAGACAGAAAGCTCCAATGTATTTGTTTTGCTGGGATTGCTTATCAATACTTGCTTGGTTTCGCTTTGCCCAGGACCAACAGTGAAATAGGTTCGCGGTGGACTTACCGACAATCCTGTTTGAGCACTTAGACGTGACGATGCAATAGATAAAATAAGTAGTACACTAAGTGCAATGATGCTGTAAGATAATTTTCTATTCATGATGTTTTATTTTATGTTCTTGCAAATTTACTGAAAAAAAAAGCAACTAAAGGATTAACTCCGATAATTGCCTTTAATATTGTTTGAGTGGGTTTGGTTATAGAGCAGTAAGAGTATAAATAACATCTGCTACATATGTTCTAGCTTCTCCTTTGTCAATGAAGTTTAAGTAGTCATTACCACCTTTACCTCTATAGTCAACTTTAAACATCATATTTATTCCACCTTCTGTAGATGTTATTATATCCTGATCTGATGTTTTAAGAGATATTTTACCTCGTGTCGTATTTTCGCTGTCTTGTGCTTCAATTTCAATAGATTCAAATAGAGAGGCTGTAGCTGACTTGTCTGCATGAGTATCACTAACAACCTCATATTTAACACCTACACTATATGCTCCAGTACTATAAACATTTAAGTGGTCTGTAATGTAATCTGTTTTAATACCATTTTGATAATCCTCTACAGTAGTATATTCTAAAAGAACATTTGTTGTATTGACTAAAATTGAATGTATAGGATTTAACTTAACCGTAAGATTTGTACTAGCCTCTTTATTAGTTATTCCTTCTGTTACTTCTGCATGAGCAGTAGCATCATAAGAGCCTGAAGATGTTTGAGACTGTGCGTTTACCACTGAAACCCCTGCGAATAAAATTGCTGCGAATAAAATTAATTTTTTCATGTTGTTTTGTTTTTTAAAATGTTGTTGTTTTAAATATTTCTGTTTTAAATGTTCTCTTTATTTTGACACCACAAAGATACTGCTGATTAAAAATAATTCTTGTAGTAAAAATTGGAAGTGTTTGTAGTAATTTTACTACACGGTTTTTGTTTGTTTTGTTATAAAGCGGAGATTGTATAAGTTACCGTTGTTTTATACTGTCTGCCTCCCTCATTATATCTCTCCAGGTAATCATTGCCACCAGCACCTTTGTAGCTTACAGCGTATTTTTTATTTACGCCGCCTACTGTGCTTGATATCAAAGCTGTTTTCCCTGAAGTCATCTTCTCAAGGGTAGATGTAGCGTAAGTTGCTCCGGCTGCATTGTCCACTCCTTCTGCTGTAACCTCAATTGTATTTGCTCCGATGGTGTAAGATCCATCAATAAGATCATTCGCTTCAGCTTTTATTGCAAAGCCACCTGCAGATACTACAGTAAGTGTAGTTGCATTTTTTACTTCTTTTCCACCACTATAATCAGCGATTGATTCATAATCGATTACTACATCACCCGAAACCTGAATGGATTGGACAGCTTTTAAATTTAATGTTAGTTGCGCCTCGCCAGTCACTGGAGTTTGTGCTTGAACTTCAACTATTGAAGTAGCTGTGAAAAGTAGTGCCGCAAATAATATTAATTTTTTCATGTTCGTTGTTTTCTAAATGTTTTTTCAAATCCTTAATTTGATAGTGCAAAGATAGTGTCGTTCAAAACAGATTCTTGTAGTAAAACTTGGAACTGTTTGTAGTAATTTTACTACACGAATCATGCTATATTCTCTTTGTTTTCAAATTCACTAATTTGATGGAACAAAGATAGGACGACTTGAAAACATTTTTTGTAGTAAAAATTGGAAAGGGGTGTAGTAAGTTTACTACAAAAGGGTGTTTAATTGAAAAGTGAAAGTTGAAAATGTCTTGTTTTTTAATGAAGCACTATGAAATTAGAATGTGTAGAATGAAGAGCTTATCTTACTATTCTGCTATATTTAATGGGATGCTTCATTGCATTCAGCATGACAAGTGGGTGTTTAATTACACGCTACAGCTACAGTATAGAGCAAAAAAAAGACGATGGCAATCGACCTCGTCCGATGAGCCGAAAAACAAGTGTGAAAGGCGGTTAACAAGAGACAAGAAACCGTTCAGTGCTGATGTGTAATTAGCAAATAAAACTCCTCATATTTTAGCAATTACATTTCCCCACTTTGT
>ERZ1032924.123-NODE-123-length-10284-cov-5.544139_pt1 | contig 10284 bp, 11 predicted proteins | sample MGYA00516956_ERZ1032924 | MGnify/ENA primary metagenome ERZ1032924 (study PRJEB33719, sample SAMN04262513) | wastewater metagenome | biome: rural village; feature: composting latrine chamber; material: composting feces with ash | place: El Salvador | collected... | reverse complement strand
GTAGTTTTTATTGATACCTCTTTTTGTCTCAGTCAATTATACTAAAGTTGAACGTATAATATAACGCAAAGATATTGATAATTTAAGAATTAACTGCGATATTTGCAACAAAAAGAGGGGAGTGCTGTTTGTTTAGTGACTTCTACAAAAATAGACAACTATTGATTGCTTTTATGAGTAGTTTTGCTAAAACAATCGATATTCATTTTTTTAAATTATGCTCTACATAGAGGCATTGCAACTTTTTTAAATTATAAGTTTTGAAAATAATAGATTTAAACAACGATACACCAAGCCCAGGCATGGTTGCCACAATGGGTTTCTTCGATGGGGTTCATCTGGGGCATCGCCACCTAATCAATCAAGTTGATGACCATGCACAGCGCTTGGGACGCGAGTCTGCAGTAATTACATTCCCTGTGCATCCACGCAAAGTGTTAGACAAAAACTATCAACCCCCTTTACTGTGCGATTTCGATGAAAAAATAGAACAATTGGCTACAACCAAAATTGACAATACCATAGTTCTCGATTTTACACGCCAAATTTCTCAACTCACAGCCAAAGAGTTTATTCAGCAAGTACTAAAAGACAAGCTCAACATCCACACCCTCTTTGTTGGTTACGATCACCGTTTTGGTAAAAACCGTGCAGAGGGCTTCGACGATTATAAGATTTATGGTGAGAAAGTTGGCATTCATGTTATTCAAGCCACTCCCTACACATTTGGCAAAGAAACCGTGAGCTCATCACAAATAAGATACCTACTTTCTCAAGGCGATATATCGCTGTCAAACACCTTCCTGTCATACAATTACACCATTACTGGCAGTGTTATCGAGGGTTATAAAATGGGTCGTCGCATTGGTTTTCCCACTGCCAACATCAAACTTGCCGAGCGTTATAAGGTAATACCCGTTGACGGCGTATATGCTGTAAGGGTTCATATCGAAGAGCGCACCTACAAAGGCATGCTCTATATTGGCAATCGTCCCACATTTGATGATGATGGTAATGCACAAACTAGTGTAGAGGTCAATATCTTTGATTTTGACGAAGACCTCTATCACAAAACCATCTCCGTAGAGTTTGTAGCCTTTGTTCGCCCCGATATTAAGTTTGCTGGTGTTAATCCGCTTATTGCTCAAATTACTAAAGACAAAGCCATTGTAATGGAGAAGCTGAAGGGGTATGATAGGGAACATCCTACTAATGGGGAGTAGGTAATGGTTAATTATTAACTATTAATGGTTAGTGTTCAGAATATTAGTGATTCTTAATGGCTTTGCTAAGAGCCTACAGCCTACAGCTTTCAGCAGTTAGCCTTGACTGTGCTTGTCACACTGCCCACTGATTACGCATTACTGATTAAGAATTACCGATCACGCATCACTAATTCCAATACAACTATTTCCTACTTTCCTTGTTCTATCTATATAGTATAAACAGAATAATAACAGATAAAACAAGAATAATATGGATTTCAGAAAACTAAATAACAACATAGAGATACCCGCATTGGGATTGGGCGTTTTTCGCATGGACAACGACAAAGAGGCATACAATTCTGTTCGAAAAGCAATTGATTTGGGTTATCGTCATATAGACACAGCCATGATTTACGAAAACGAAAAGCCCATTGGTCGTGCCATTCGAGAGAGTGGTGTCAGTCGCGAGGAGCTGTTTGTTACCACAAAACTGTGGAACGACGATATTGCCAACGATAATGCTCAAAAAGCATTCGAGACAAGCCTTCAAACATTAGGACTAGACTATGTAGACCTCTACTTGGTGCATTGGCCCATCAAAGATAAATATGTGTCGGTGTGGAACCAAATGGAGAAGATATACCAAACAGGCAAAGCACGGGCAGTGGGAGTGAGCAACTATCAACAAAATCACCTGCAAGAGATACTCAACCTCAAATCGCTGGTGCCAGCTGTCAATCAAATAGAGTTGCACCCCTACATGACGCAACAACCCATGGTGGATTTTGCTGCACAACACAACATCAAAATTGAGTCGTGGAGTCCCTTGTGTGCCAACAAAAACAACCTTCTCGAAGAACAATCGCTTAAAGAGATAGGCGAGAAATACTCTAAAACGGCTGCACAAGTAGTGTTGCGTTGGAATATAGAGCGTGGATTGATTGTAATACCCAAATCGTCCAACCCTGCTAGACAGCTAGAGAACATCAGCATCTTCGACTTCGAGCTTACCGATCAGGATATGCAAACAATTAATCAACTCAATAAAGATATGAGAGTGGGACCGCATCCGGATGAAGTAGGATTTTAGGAATAATTATTCGTATATTTTCAATCTATTCAGCGCTTCCTGATATTTTCTAGCATTCCGCACATGCTGTGCATGGGTAGTTGCAAAATTGTGTCGCCCCGATAGATCATCCTTGGCACACATAAACAAATAGTTATGATCAGTAGGCGATAGGGTGGCATCAATGCCCCTAATAGACGGAATGCGGATAGGACCCGGAGGCAACCCATCATTTCTGTAAGTATTGTAGGGAGATTCCACTTCCAAATGTTTGTATAAAATGCGACGCAATCCAAAATCTTGCAAAGCAAACTTCACCGTTGGGTCTGCTTCCAGGCGCTGTCCACGTTTCAACCTATTCAAATAGAGCCCCGCCACAATTGGGTACTCGTCAGCATACATAGCCTCCTCCTCCACAATCGATGCCAAAGTTGACACCTCAATCGGTTTCAGCCCAATCTTCTCAGCCTTCGCCTTTCTGCTCTCGTTCCAAAAAGTATTGTACTCTCTGTGCATTCTACCAAGCAACTGCTCCACACTTGTGTTCCAATACACCTCATAGGTATTTGGTATAAACATTGCCACAATAGTCATATCGTCGAAGCCCAGCTCAGTAATAATAGCCGTATCCTTCAGCGCCGTTAGTAGTGATAGGCTGTCTATCATCAACTGCTCCGATATCCTTCCTGCCAAATCCTCCATGGTGCGCATATTGTTGAAGGTAATCCTTGTAGGGGTCTGATTGCCACCTCGCAATGCTCTTATCAACTCAGGAACAGTCATCCCATCTTCTATTGCATAGCGTCCACTTTTCACGCCCTGTGGATAGTTCATACGTTCAGACAACAGATCGAAAATCTTTTCTGATGGCAGCTCCGCCTTCTCTTTTATTTGTGCCGCCACCTCCTCATAATCGGTATCGGGAGTGATGTATATATAGGCAGTTTCGGTCATACTCAGTGGTTTAAAAACAGTACTTCGGATATACCAACCCAATGCCAGCCCTATCACCACAAGTGTGAGTGTGATAGCTGCAAAAATTTTAAGACCTCTATATTTACCTTTTGCCATAGTAGTAACTTGTTGATGTTTTAGCTCTATCTCCCTAAAAGAGATTTCGCATCGATTAATCTGCAAAGATAAATAATATCCTTCAAAATCTATCGCTTTGCAAGAAAATGGTATTCACCCACAAAAACCCTCAAAAAGACCACTATAACCCCATAAAAACCGAACAAGAAAAATTATTCATTCTTTTTGTTTGAAAAGTCAAAAACAATCTTGTATATTTGCACCCGAAATTATTTCAGCATTCAACAACAAACTGAAGGAAGTGTGGGTGAGTGGCTGAAACCACAAGTTTGCTAAACTTGCGTACGGGCAACTGTACCGAGGGTTCGAATCCCTCCGCTTCCGCTGATAATTGCAAAAGCACGAAATAGGTTGAAAAATCTCTTTCGTGCTTTTTTTATATCTCTACTTTTTCACTATCTTTACTATCGATATCCGTCAGAAGGGTTAGTAAGTTTCATCACCATTTAATACCAATACAGCTATGTTACACAACAATTTAATATACCTTCTACTTGTTATTGCAGTCGATTTGTTTGCTATCTACCATCTCTTCAAAAGGGTGGAGTGCTCTATAGAGCAAAAAATTATGTGGACATTAGTTATCCTCTTGCTTCCACTCATTGGCGTTGCCGTATTTTATATGTGGCTCACTTTGTCGCAAAAAAATAGGGGGCAGTCGCGTCGACAGCGCCCTTGGGACAAATAGTTGAGAGTTAAAAGTTTACCCCATGAAATAATGCTATGCATTAAATCTTTGATTTATTCCACGGGGTTAAAAATTAAAAGTGGAGAACTAAGAATGAAGAATTAAGAACTTGCATAAGGCAAAAAGATTGTTGAGGGCATTGCGGCTTCAGTCCGCATTGACCATTGGTTTTTTGTAACTACAGCTCCTACTCCACAGGCACAAACGACACAGCCTGCCCCCCTCCCTTAGCCATCTCTACAGATAGCGTATCGGTTGATGCAACCAGCATTTCCACAATTCTATACTCTAGCGGATTGGTCTCCCAGTCAGCATTATCGCCATCGGCATATACAATAGCCTTGTATGCAACACCCTCCTTCAAGAAGTTGAGCGGAATGGTCAATGTGCGCGCCTCGTGGTTAGTTGTAGCACCCAAAAAGAATTTGTTTTTTGCCCTGCGCACCACCGCAATAAACTCACCCGGTTCGCCTTGCAAGGCTTCCGACCAATCGCAATCGGGGTCGAAATCGCGGAAAAACTGAAAACAGGGATGCCCCTCATAATGCTCCACCAAATCCGATGCCATCTGCACTGGCGAATATAGCACCACCCAGTTTGCCACCTGCTTTGCCAATGTAGTATTCACACGGCTATTGCCTTTGTCCTGGGGGTTCCACTTCTTGCGTTGAGGTAGGTTGCGTGTCTTCTCAAATAAAATATCAAACACCCCCGGCGTATAGTCCATAGGTCCTGCCAATAGGCGTGTAAAAGGTAATAGCACATGATGATGAGGCGGGTTTCCCTCGCTCCAAGCATTCCACTCCATGCCCCTTGCCCCCTCGGCACTCATCATATTGGGATAGGTGCGACGGATGCCCGTGGGCTTGATAGGCTCGTGTGCATTGATGCTCAACCTATGCGCCGCAGCACGCTCTACCACCTTGCGGTAGTGGCGCACCATAAACTGATTGTGATGCTGCTGTCCACCCGTTATACCACCCGCATAACCCGTCTTTATACTGTTGATGCCCAGCGATTTGCTCCACGCAAAAGCCTCCTCCATCTGTTGCTCATAATTGTCGATATGTCCACTGGTTTCGTGATGCCCAATAAGCTCCACACCCTTCTCGGCAGCATACCTTGCCACCTCCTCCATATCAAAATCGGCATAAGGTTTGGTGTAGCTAAAAGGCACCTGGCTAGGGTCGCCCCAACCTTCCCATCCCTGGTTCCATCCCTCTGCCAATACAGCGTCGATATTATTTGCCGCAGCAAAATCGATATACTTCTTCGCATTTTGGGTAGTTGCTCCATGACGGTCGCCCATCACCCAACTCTCTATACCCAAATGCATTCCCCACCAAATGCCCACATACTTCATGGGGCGAATCCAACTTAAATCACCGTCAATGGCACACGGTTCGTTTAGGTTTAGTATCAATGCCGAGTTTATCAGCCCCACAGCCTCGTTGGCAATCTGGATGGTGCGCCAAGGCGTTACAAAAGTTCCACCCTCTATGCGCACCTTCACCCCATCGGGCCAGTGCGCCAAGTTAGATTTAAACCCCATGTTGCCCTTTTTTACCAACGTCATCTCCGGAAAATCAACCAACGCCGCCTCGTGAATACTTGCATACACACCATCCTCCGTCTTCATCGTTATGGGCGTATTAGCATCCTCCACCTGGTCTATTGGCAGGGTGCGATAGGGCAGTTCATACGTATCAAAATCTGCAGCAATAGACCACGAAACACCATTCTGCGCAAAGTTAAACTCGGTCAGCTCGTCAGTCAACAGCAAAGTACTTCCATCCGTGGCATACCCATACTCGTATCTAAAGCCCAACCCATCGTCAAACAGACGAAAGCGCATCGTAAGATTTGCATCAATGTTGGTTAGATGAACCACCATTTCGTTGTACCTGTTTCTAATTGTTTTGTTCTCGCCCCATGGTTGCGTCCAGGTCTCATCCTCTTTGGCAAACTCCACCTCCATTACATCAAAAAGGGTTGCCAACGCCATGCCCGTTTGCTCTTCAAAACCAAGCCTCGATGGCAATATAAACGGTTTGTTGTTTACTTGCACCTCATACAGCATTGCCCCGTCTTCATTTACATGAAAGTCTAGGCTAATTTTTCCATTGGGCGATGACACACTTGTTGCTGCTGGACGCCCACAGCCTGATAGCATGGCTATGATGGAGATGATGGTTAAGAATAGTCTGTTCATTTTTTTATTGTTTTGTTGTTTCGTTTTTTCGTGATTTCGTTTTTTCGTTCAACCCCTTACTCCTTACCCCTCACTCTTCACTCTTTCTCCCCACACAAAACTCCAACAACGCAATCAAATCCTCCTCTTTCCTCAAATCAGGTTTATGTTCTTTGTCATAAGCCTTTATCTCGTTCCATTTAGCTCTAAAAACACGCCTAAACGATCTAAGGTTATTAATTCTGTGTGGCACCCCAAGCCTCATTACATGATACACATCTTTGGTGTAGCGCTCATACATGCTTTCGGCACCCAACTCTTGATGCACCTCCCACTCATGCATTGTGTTCAGTCGGCTTATGCTAGTTGTCTCTGTCGATGTGCCGTATGGTCCCGACGAGTCGCTCACTCTAGTCACCCTGCCTTCGCGTTGCAGCAAAAGCATCGTCTCCTCATCCCCAAAAGTTTTCACCACCTCTGCCACCTTTCTTTTGTCGAGGGGAATAAATACTCTATCGGCATATGTTATTAAATTAATATCGCTCAGGTCCGACACAACCAGCGTATCGCCACTTTCGTTGATAAATGAAATTTGGTTTAGGTCGATAAAATAGTTGAACATCTGTCGCGAAGTTGCACCATCTTTAAATAGCACCGTTCCGGGGGTGTACTCATCGTCGAGCAATAGCCCTGTCACACCCTTGCTATCTTGCTGTGCATTGTTTGTGCTGCCTGCACTGTTGTGGGTGCTGGCAGTGGCTATAGTCGACGAAAAGAGTATTAAAATAAATAAGGTGTGAATTGTTTTTCTCATTGTCATTTTCGTTTAGTGTGTTATTACTTCATCTATTGCCCAATCTTGTGCATTTCAGTGCATTGCACAATTGGGATGCTGTAGTAGAATGCAAGATAGAGATTATTTTTATTTAATGCAATCTTTTTTTTGCTGTAAATTAGTTGATGCGTGACGCATAAGAAATTAAAAGCGAAGAACTAAGAATAAAGAACTTGCATATAGTAAAAATATTATAGAGGGCATTGCGGCTCCAAGTCCGCATTGACCAGCTCTTGCATCTCATGTTTCTCAATTCAACCAACTTTGCATTTTCGTCTAACGCCTCGTCAAGTGCCTTTTTGCACATACTCTACAGTGATTTCTTCCTTGTCAACCAAACTAATAACTCCGTTAAAAGAAACAGGAAACTCCTGATTTTTCAATCTCATCAGGTGAGATTTTTTTTAAAAGCTCATTTTGGTATCAATTTTAATATTTAATAATTCAGGACCATCCATCAGCACGCTACAGCCGGCTTGTAGGTGGTTTCAAGAGTAGCCTCTTAATTTATGGACAGATGGGTAAAATATTACCCGTTTTTTGTGTTTTGCACATAAAGTTTAAGAGATGCACCCCCTCTTTCTAGTTAAAGTTACTGTTCATTGTGGTCTGTTTTTCATAGTGTGTCTGTTTCAAAGTATTAGATTTTTTATCTTGTAAAATCATATCTGTCTAGCAGTCAGTGTATTTAAAACTTCGTTTTTTAAAAGTCAGCTCACATTTAAAATTCGACAACTTGGCTTATTCTAAAAGTAAGCTTACATTTACAATTCTACACCTCTGCTTCAACTCATTGTGAACTGCTTTTTAGTTGTCGCACTCTTTTTTAGTGTAAAATAAAGCCATTTAATGCACTTTTAGGCAGGTTTAAGGTGCAAAGCACCTTTTTCATTAGTTATATACTTTCTGCTTATGGAAAATGCAAACTTGCATTTTGTTCTCAAAAGCACTCAAATATCGCTTTTTGCTATTGTTTTGCCACTTTTGTGGCTTCAGATTCTAAAAAGCAGCTTACATCTAGAATTCGAACATCTCTTGAGAACATAAAAGCAGTTGACATTTAAAATCCGAACCTCCCATGGATTAAAAAAAACAACTAGCAGAAAATTAACACCAAAGATGTTTATACTAAAAAATAATTTATCTATCTCTAAGAGTTTGCAACTCTATCTTCATGACTAACAGAGTTGCATTTTTCTTCTATTTCAAATTTCCATTATTTCAAAGAACGCTTAACACCTCCTTCATCGTAGGTTCAATTTTCAACATTACACTCTTCAATCTACAGTGCGAGAAGCAGTTTGCAATAAAAAAGGTTTCACTTGTTTTTCCACCTTTGAGTTACAGTACAAAGCTACGTATTAATAAAGACGATTTCGGAAAACATGCATTTCTCGTCATAACATTATTTGCATGCCACCTCTTTGCATTCCGTTTTTTCGACGCGGGACCGCTCCACCTGTGCGATAAAAGAGTTATACGCAAACTCACTATTAACCGACCTTTTATTTTTTCGAATAGAAAGCCACTCTTCTATCAACTCTTCCTGAAAACCATAATCGAGCAAAGCTTTTTTTAAATTAAACAGACTCTTACTCTTGCTATTATTGTTTCCTTTTACTTTACTTTCCTTTATAGCATTGGTATCGCATTCGGGTTGCAATGCGTTCGCATTTTGATACAAATTCTCTATTAATACCCAGAAGATTCCATACCATTCAAAACCATGCTTTACTATTAGTTTTTTCACCTTAATATTATTCCTCGCATTGTAGTTGTGCGAGAAATAAAAAGTTTCTTTTTTCATGTTATTTATTATATAGTTCGTCTAAATAACCCTGATAATACCTGATAGCTATAGCATATCGCTCCAGCATTTTCTGCTCTTAAGCGGAATAGATATATCTCTTTTTCTTTAGCTTGTTCACCGTTATTTTCTAACTTTGAGCATAGAAGATACAATATCCGATAATCAACGATAGAAAACCACAACAATGACCCCCTTAAAAGTAACCTGTGCCATCATCACCATAGACGGTAAAATACTAGCAGTACAGCGTAGTAGAACAATGAGTATGCCCATGAAGTGGGAGTTTCCTGGAGGCAAGATAGAGCCTGCCGAAACCGAGGTGGAGTGCATCAAACGCGAGATACGCGAGGAGCTAGGCATAGAGATAGAGGTGCAGGAAAGGCTCACCCCATCAATACACCAATACCCCACCTTTACTATAGAGCTAATACCCTACACTGCCCATTACCTCTCTGGTGATTTGAAGCTGAAGGAGCACCACAACTATGTGCTGATGAACTGTGACGAGCTTGACAGGCTGGATTGGGCCGAGGCGGATTGGGCTATTGTGCGGGAGGTGATGAGTTTGTAAGTTGAAGGGTAGTCTCTAATATAAATGGATTAATATAGTTATACCAACATGTATAATTCTTGTTGATATAGAAAAATAATTTATCTTTGCCTATATCAACAATATCTTTTATTATATTATAAATAAAGGTGCTCATATTTTAGAGTTGACTTTTTAAAAACTACATTAATATCATAGACGAAATTAAATATTAAATGCAAGAACTTTTTACAATAAAAGAAGCCAGTGATTGGGCTACAAATTATCTGAATAGGGAGGTAACCATTTCTAACATATCTTATTTAGTGCAATATGGGAGAATATCTAAAATTGAATCTAATGGTTCTATTCAAGTGGCTAAAGAGGAGTTAGTAAAGTATTACAAAAAGAATAATAACACTAAAGAAAAACGGTGGAAGGATAAACTTGGTAATGACTTAAACTGGACTTTATCATTTGCTGATTATAAAGAATCAGAAACCACGAAACACGTTCATAGATTACATCCTTATAAAGGTAAGTTTATTCCACAGTTAGTTGAGTATTTTTTGGATACTCGCACTGATGAATTTAAAAAAGATGTATTTTTTAATAAAGGAGACATTGTCCTTGATCCATTTTGTGGGTCTGGTACAACTTTAGTAGAGGCAAGTGAGCTAGGAATTAATGCTATAGGAGTTGATGTATCTGCATTTAACACCCAAATTAGTAATAGTAAAGTTAGTAAATATGACTTTCAACTTATTGAAGACACTTCAAAAGTTATCTCCAGTAAGTTGAGAGAATACCTTAAAAGCAGGAACAATACAGAGTTTGAGAATGAGTTATTAAGTGAGTTAAA
>ERZ1032924.122-NODE-122-length-10454-cov-8.277142_pt1 | contig 10454 bp, 12 predicted proteins | sample MGYA00516956_ERZ1032924 | MGnify/ENA primary metagenome ERZ1032924 (study PRJEB33719, sample SAMN04262513) | wastewater metagenome | biome: rural village; feature: composting latrine chamber; material: composting feces with ash | place: El Salvador | collected... | reverse complement strand
TTGTCCGCCGTGTGCGCCAGCCTGGCACACAGCAAGTACGTAGTGGGCACACAGCGTGGGCGGAGTCGGCGAGGCGCTTCCCGGTCCTTAAAGTGGTTCGCTGTCCTTAATATGCTTCCCGGTCCTTAATGTGCATGTTATGCATACGTAATAGCGGAAAAGGGTTACGCCTAGGCCTCCGGGAAGCAGAATTAAGGACCGGGAACAGGGTTGTGAAACGAGGTGGGCGTTATCTGCCGGTGATCCTGGGGTGCGCACTAGCAATTGAGGCGCATGGTGCAGGATCCTGGCGCGGGAGGTGCTGCGGGCTGGGGTGCGGAGGCGCATGGTGCAGGATTCGGGCGCGGGAGGCGCTGCGGAGAAGTGCGACGTGGAGGTGCTGCGGGGGAGTGCTAATGCGGAAGCCCCGACCCTGGGGTGAACCAGGTGCCGAGGCTTCTCCATGCGTATTGTCGCGCGTGCTGCCAGTCGGAGTTATTCACCTATCTGTGGAAACTTCTCATGCAGCTGGACGACATCTGCCGACGTCCACCCTGAGTAAAGGGAGTAGACGAGTTCGTCGAAGATCTCGTCCAAGGCTTCGCCCTCGGCTGGAAGGACACCTGCCGTCTCCAAGACGATGTAGCCGTGGAGGCTGGCCCACAGCGTTATCGCCATGCGCTCTGGGTTCCAGTTGATGTCGTGGTTGCTCTCTGAGATTTTCTCGCACAGACTCAGTAGCGGCTGGAAGAGGCGTTCGTCAATCTTCCGCACCTCGGGGTTGATTCGGTCTGTGAGGCTGCCTTCTTCGCGTGCTTCGGCCATGGCTTCGAAAGCTCCGTTGAAGACGTTGGGGTCAGCCAGAGCGAAGGCTCTGATCTCCCGGGTTAACCGAAGCAGTTCTGCTTCGATGTCTTCTTGCCCCTCGTTCTCCGTGACGGGAGCCAGGTTTCTATCGAGGTCGCGAAGAATTACCTCAGCCATGAGCGCTTCCTTGGAGCCGAAAAGCGTATACACAGCGTTCGTTGATGTTCCCGCACGGTTGGTTACTGTGCGTAGCGAGACTGCTCGGTACCCCTCGCTGGAGAGCATCTTTGATGCTTCGTCCAGAAGGCGATTCCGTAGAGCCTCGTCGTAGGTCTTAGGTCTGCCCACCTCTGTCCTCTCAATCTACTATTGTGGCGCTGCCGCGCCCGTTTACACATTGTAGTAACAATGCTTTGGTGGCCCATTTGTTCGGCCTTGATTGTTTAGGCGATGTGCCTTTGCTGTCTTCGGATAGAGACAGGTATAGCGAGAGATCGTCTTGGGAACGATTTCGGTGCTTCCCGTCTCCTCGTGCTGCTTAATTGTGTCTTGACCTGCGAGTATACGCAGTTCAAGCCGGCTTTTCCAAAATACGCAACAAAGGTTGCGTATCTCCAGAATAGGCGCAAGGGCGCGTATGTACAGCTCCCGTATCGAATGTTGACAAGAAGGCGCGGGAGTTATCGGCCTCGCGGGACCCTGTCGAACCAGTTAACAGCCGTAAAACGTCCGTTGTTGTGTATCCGATATTGTCGAGATCCGACAGTGTAACGGCGCCGTGTCGCTTGGCCAAACGCTTGTTGTCTGGTCCCAAAACGAGGGGGACATGGGCATATACGGCCTGTGTTCCCCCAAGCAGTGCCGTCAGATATGCCTGTGTTGGTGCGGAAGCCAGGAGGTCATCGCCTCGCACAACCTGATCGACACCCTGTTCGATGTCGTCCACAACCGATGCAAGATTGTAGGCAAAAGCTCCGTCTCCACGTTGCAGCACTACTTGTTCCACGGGGCCCCGGAATTCACCATGTAACTCATCGAAAATTGTCCAGTCAGTGACATCTGCTCGGAGGCGCAGAGCCGGCTTCCGTCCCTGTTGGGCGAGGGCTTGCCGGCGCACCACACGTTCCTCCTCCGTCAGATCGGCGCAGGGGCCCGGATAGTGCTCGGGCGGAGCGTGAGCTGCCGATGCGGCTTCGCGGATATCGCGCCTGGAGCAGTAGCACTCGAACACCCGATCTTCTGCGCGAAGTCTGTCAATCGCTGCCTGGTATAGATGCTTGCGTTCGCTTTGAATAATGATCGGGCCATCCCAGTCGATTCCAAGCTTGCGCAAGTCGTCGATCTGCCCCTGAGGGTCCCGGGCCCGTCCCTCGTCCAGATCTTCAAGACGCAAATAGAACTCACGTCCCGATTTCCTGGCCCACGCCCACGCCAGCAACGCTGTTCGGAGGTTTCCCAGGTGCAAGTCCCCCGTGGGAGAAGGCGCATATCTTCCGGCATTCATCCGAATAAGTTTAGATGATAAACCTTGAAGATAGCTAAACGGGGGGCGGAGGCGTCGGGGACTTCCTCGTGTGTGAGATTGACTGCTAGATGTCCACCATCCGGATTGACGGGCAAGTCGAGTTTGCCGGCGGCATGATCATGAGGAGAAGAACCATCAAGAGCAGCTAAGAGGCCTGGCTCGCTGAAGCTGCAGCAACCGGCAGGGTCCCGCCTGATCCAAGGTGCTACCGCCAGGAGCGATGGAGGAAGTTTGATTGACCTAGTTGATGTGAGGAAGGTTTACCCCATCCCCGGGGCTAGTCCCGTGGTGGCGTTGGATGACGTCTCCCTCCACGTAGAGGCGGGTTCGATTCACGGAATCGTAGGACAGTCGGGAGCTGGAAAGTCCACTTTGATTCGGTGCCTTACAGCACTGGAACGTCCCACGTCTGGTCAAATCGTTGTTAACGGTGTTGACATGACGGCTCTGGCTGGCTCAAAGCTACGCACCGCGCGCCGGAACATCGGCATGGTGTTTCAAAAACCAAACCTGCTTGACGCCCGGGACGCGGCCGCAAACATCGCGTATCCGTTGCAGTTGGCGGGCGTGGACAAAGGCGAAACATCGCAGCGCGTTCAAGGATTGTTGGACGTGGTGGGCCTTGGTGATCGGGGATCCTCGTACCCCTCACAATTGTCGGGTGGTCAGCAGCAGCGGATAGGCATCGCGCGGGGTATGGCGACGAACCCGCCGGTGCTTTTGTGTGATGAGCCGACCTCTGCGCTGGACTCACGCTCTACTCGCCAGATCATGAATCTGCTGACCAAGCTCCGTGACGAAATGGGAGTCACCGTCGTGGTCATTACTCATGAGATGGGTGTGGTTCGGGACATCTGCGATTCTGTAACGCTGCTGCAGCGAGGTGCAGTGGTGCAGTCCGGGACGTTGGAAGAGGTTCTATCACAGCCGGACTCGGAACTTTCCGAAGAGTTGGTGCCACGCCCTAACATCGACGGGGTGGAGCTCGAATCCAACCAGGCTTTGCTAGACGTTTCCTTCACATCACACCCCGGGATTCCGACCGGGGCGGCCGTGCTCAACTTGGTCGCCTCCATGGGGGCAGACGTTGCCGCTGGTAGTTTTGAATCCATCGACAAACTTCAAGTCGGGCGTTTGGCTCTGGCTGTTCCCAAATACAATGCGGACGCTATTACCGGACGGCTGGAGCAGGCGGGCGTGCGGGTGAGAGCGTGGGAAGAGTGATTCTTACTGAAGCCCTGTTCTGGGCGGCACGCGAAAAACCCCAGTGGCTCGACAACCCCGTTCTCCAGCAGAAGTTCTGGCCCGCGGTGTCGGAGACGTTGCTGATGGTCGGTATCTCGACTGTGATCACCGTGCTGCTTGGTTTACCGTTGGGTCTGCTCTTGGCGTCCAGTGCGCCGGGAGGGTTGAAACCTCGTCCCGCCATGAATCAGATTGTCGGCGCGATTGTGAACGTTGTTCGCTCCTTCCCATTCATGATCCTGATCATTGCGCTGCTCCCGTTCACCCGATTGGTGGTCGGCACAGCGCTTGGCTGGCGCCCATTCGTCGTGACACTTGTGATTGGGGCGGTGCCGTTCTTCGCGAGGTTGGTTGAAAGCAACGTGACCGCGATCGATCCAGGAAAGATCGAGGCAGCCCAAATGATGGGTGCATCCACAGCACGCATCGAATGGGGGGTGCAGGTGCGCGAGGCGATGCCGGCCCTCGTCCAATCAGCCACACTGCTGTTTATCACGCTTGTCGGCTACTCAGCGATGGCGGGTGTTGTTGGTGGCGGCGGACTGGGAGCTCTGGCTATCAATTACGGATACCAACAGTGGATGGATGACGTGATGATTGTGACCGTCATCGCCATAATCATCATCGTTCAGGCGGCTCAAATGTTGGGCGACATGATTAGCCGGCTGGTGGATCATCGCTAGAGCAACATCAGCCGGGCAACGAAATGGCTTTGGCACAAAAGTTTGGATGGAAGCGCAGGCCTACAGGTCTTGCGTGGGTAACTAGAAGGAAAACAAGAATGCGTTCATTGAAAGTATTGACAGCCTCGGCAGTCGTGGCGGCGTTTGCGCTTGCGGGCTGCTCCTCCGGTGGGACGACCACTGATGACAAGACCTCTGAATCTGGCGATACAGCCGCTGCGGTCGACCAGGAACTAACAACCATCAAGGTTGGAGCCTCCCCGTCACCTCACGCCGAGATCCTCACCTACATCAGCGAAAACCTTGCTAAAGACGAGGGGCTGAACCTGGAAGTTGTGGAGTTCACCGACTACATCACGCCCAACGAGGCGCTTGATGCGGATGAGATCGACGCCAACTACTTCCAAACTGTTCCCTACTTGGAAGACCAGATCGCCGAGGGCAATTACGACTTCGTTGCAGGTAAGGGCATCCACCTGGAGCCCCTGGGAATCTACTCCGACAAGTACGACACGATCGAGGAAGTCCCAGACGGCCCAACGATCGGCATCATCCAGGACCCAACGAACCAGGGGCGGGCTTTGCAACTGCTGGCCGACTCCGGATTTGTGGAACTCCCCGAGAGTGGAGACGTCAACGTTGCTACAGTTACACCGTTGAAGGGTGCATCTTTCATTGAGGTAGAGGGCCCAAGTTTGGTTCGCAACTTGCAGGACGTGGACATAGCGGTAATCAACGGAAACTATGCGCTGGCTGGCGGTTTGTCGCCGTCGAAGGACGCGTTGGTTCTGGAAGATCCGACAGATAACCCGTCGGTGAATGTGTTGGTGTGGAAGACCGACTCGGACAACCTTGAGGCGGTCCAGAAGCTGGAAACACTGCTGCACTCAGACGCAGTGCGTGCTTACATCGAAGAGAACTGGCAGGATGGTTCGGTAATCCCCGCATCCTGATTGGTGAGCAGCTGGCCCTGACCAGGGCTGGTTGACTACCCCGATGGCCAGTCGCGGCTGCCCCCGTGACTGGCCATCTGTTATGTCCACAACCTTGTGTGCGTTGCCCGGCCCCCAACGCCGGACTTTGTGGCCGGGCTTGATACAGGCTAATCGAACTGCGGCATCGTGAGGCAGGTTCGCGATCACCCCGTTTTCATTCGGGACGTTTCCGTAGATGACCACGGGGACGTTCGTGACGTTGGAGTTGATGATCTGCGCCCCGTATTCAACGGAAGGCACCAGCTCTTCTTTGAAGGCCTGGAGCTGTGTGTCGAGTTCTCCGAAGTCGTCGTGAGCGCAACAGATTTCGTAGTAGTCCCACCTCTGCGGAATGTAGGAAAGGATTGTCTCTGCGTCCTTGCGGAAATACGGGACGTACTCGGAAGCGTGGTGGCTCGACTCGGTCTGGAAATAGCCGAAGGTGTTCATGATCGCGGTGCGCACTTGCTCATTGCCGCCCTCGTACGTGCTTTCGGCGGTGGCTTCTTCGCTGTGATCGCCTCGGTCCTCAATCAAGGCGAGCTCTGAGCGTCACACCTGATGCTTTTCATTCAGGACGCGGCGCAGCCTTGGGTAGAGATCCTCGTTCCCCCGTTGAAAGCGAAGAATGAACGACTGGTGATTAATCCCGGCGGACAGGTAGTTCACTTCCTCGTGCGGAACAGCGATCGCGCGGGCCAGCATGCGCGTGGTGCCTTGGACCGAGTGACACAAGCCCACGGTCGGTAGCCCCAGCAAATTGAGGTACGAGGTCGCCATTGCCATTGGGTTGGCATAGTTGAGGAAAAGCGCTTCCGGACATAGTTCCGCGGCGTCTTTCGCGATCTGTTCGTAAGCGGGCACAGAGCGCAGGAAGCGGAATACGCCACCGGGCCCTAACGTGTCGCCCACGGTTTGATCGATACCGAATTTCCGAGGGATTTCAACGTCGTACCTGTAAGACTCTACGCCGCCAACTTGGAAAGTGATGATGACGAAGTCGGCGTCCTTGAGCGCCTCTCTCTGGTCAGTGGTGACGGTTACCTTGGCGTCGAAGCCGTGGTGGGCGATCAAGTCCTTCGTCGCGTTACCGACTCGTTCGACCCTCTCACGGTCAATGTCCATGAGGGTGAGGTGCGAGCCACGCAGGGCTGGGAAGCTCAGAATGTCGCCAACAAGGCGGAACGGGAAGACGAAGCCCCGGCTCCGATGATGACGATTTTAGGATCTTTGGGTGCAGTGGTGTTCTTCATGGCCCAACCTTAAGAAGGATATTGCCGGCAGGCCCCTCCCTTAGGCCGTAAAGCTCCAGAAGACTGGGTGATTTGTTTACCCCCCGCGATCGTGGACCAAGAAGAACGCGACTTCCCGGCCGCCGATTGGGCCAGAGGTCAGTCAACAACCCCGTAAAGTCGGTCACCGGCGTCGCCGAGGCCCGGGACGATGTAAGCCTTCTCATTCAGACCGTCATCCACGGCAGCAACATAGACGCTGACGTCGGCGCGGTCGCCGATCTTGTCGCGGATTTCCGCCAAGCCCTCGGGCGCAGCCAAGATGCAAACACAGGTCACGTTCTTCGCGCCGTGATCTAGCAGGTAGTTGATGGTGGCAACCAGGGTGTGTCCGGTGGCAAGCATGGGGTCAAGCACGAAGCACTGACGCCCAGACAGATCATCCGGGAGGCGGCGTGCGTACGTCTCAATCTCCAACGAATCGTCATCCCGTTTCATGCCGAGGAATCCCACCTCAGCGGTCGGGAGCATCCGCGTCATGCCGTCTAGCATGCCTAATCCGGCCCGGAGGATCGGAACTACTAGGGGACGAGGGGTGGACAACCTCACTCCGACAGCCGGCGCCACCGGAGTTTCCACTTCGACGGTGTCGACGGAGACGTCACGGGTGGCCTCGTACGCCAGAAGGGTCACCAGTTCGTCGACCAACAGCCGAAAAGTCGGTGACGGTGTGTACTTGTCCCGAAGAACAGTGAGCTTGTGATTAATGAGCGGGTGGTCTGCCACGAATAGATGCATGACTCTAAGGATATATCCGCCGCCGCCTCCACTTGGCCTGTTAGGCACGATCGGATGCAGGTAACCTAGAAATGTGATTGAGCAGAGCGTGTACGAATCGGCGATGTCGAGGGCATTACGTCGTGCGCATGAGGCCTCCCTGGACGGCGATGTCCCCGTCGGCGCAGTGGTTGTCGACGCGGAGGGCCGGGTGATCGGCGAGGGATGGAACCGGCGCGAGGTGGACCATGATCCCACCGCGCACGCCGAAATCCTCGCACTGCGCGAAGCCGGGAAAGCGTTGGGGACGTGGAATCTGAGCGGCTGCACTCTGGTGGTGACACTGGAGCCATGCACGATGTGCGCCGGAGCGATCGTGAACAGCCGCGTCGACGGTCTGGTTTTCGGGGCCTGGGATGAGAAGGCGGGTGCCTGCGGGTCCCTGCGCGACGTGGTGCGGGACGCGCGGCTGAACCACGCGGTTGAGGTTCTAGGTGGGGTGATGGGGGACGAGGTGTCCGCGCAACTAACCTCGTTCTTCGCTTATAAGCGTCGCCGGGAAGAATCGGAGGCCAAGGCCGCCCGGAACGTCGGTCCCAAACACATGGCGCCCAGGATCACCGCACCGCGCAAACGCCCAACAGGGTATGTGATCCCGGAGATCCAGGTGCCCACTTTGCCGGTGCATGAGGCTGCGCCTGGTCAGCCCACGGAGCATGAGCGGCAGACGGAAGCAGCAGTTGCGGAAGCGGCGGTTCCCAACGTGGAGGCGGTCGACACGTCGCGTCTGCCCCGGCGCTCAGCGCGGCACGAGGGGAAGCCGGTCATTCCGCCCTACCGGGGATGAGTGCTACCGGCCAGAGCGTGGTGTTAATGATCGGGGTTACGGTTGGGCTGGTGCGGGAGAGTCGGTGTTGTTAATCTATTTTTGATTAAAGTTCAGCGGTGCTTGACAAGAAGTCATTGTGATGCCTGTGGGGTTGAGGGATGCGAACTCGTTCCTCACATGCCCGAAAATGTCCGATTTGTTCAACCCCGATGCGGAAGAACGGGAAGACAGCTGCTGGGAGCCAAAGATGGAAATGTACTCAGTGTTCTTTGACTACGACCAGCACCCGCGAAGACTTAATCACTGCCGCCCAATGGGATCTGTTCCAGGCTTATATCTGGGGTAAAAACAGTCAAGCCCTGGTTGATCACACCGCTACGGGACGCTCGTTGCGAAGGCGTTTAGCGTGGTGTTGGAAGGTCCCAGTGCCCAGGCCTTTACCAACGGGGGAGATCTACGATCAGGTCTTTCTTGACGGCACCCACCTGGGCTATAACTGGGTGCTCCTCACGGCCGTGAACCAGGACGGTTTGGTGGTTGCGTGGCAGTGGGCCAGTGGTGAAAACGCTGCCGCCTACACAGCCCTGATCAAGGATCTTGCACCCCCGAAAGTAGTCACTGTTGACGGAGCCTCTGGCGCCCTGAAAGCCATTAGAAAAGTCTGGGGAGAAGAAACCGCCCTGCAACGCTGCTTGATTCACGTTCACCGCAACAACCGCGAAGACCTGACACTGCACCCGAAAACTATGGCCGGTAAATCCCTGCTCGCCCTGTCCAGGGCGCTACTGAAGATCACCACCAAAGAACAAGCCAGCCACTGGGAAGCCCTCTTGCAAGCCTTCTACAACCAATACGCCACCTACCTCAAAGAACGCACCTTCGCTAAAGACAACCCCGAAGAAGGACTAAAACGAGGACGCACCTGGTGGTACACCCACGACCGTGACCGGCGCGTCTACTTCCGCCTAGCCCGCCTTGCCCGTCAAGGAGTTCTCTTCACCTACCTGCGCGCCGAACTCGCCCAGAACCTGCACTCCACCACCAACATCGTGGAATCTCTCAATGAAGTGGTCCCCGTTTTTTGGACAGGGTTCTAAGTGGATTGTTCTGCCGAATAATGGCCTTATGGCCAACAGGAGGACAGTGCTCATGGCACCTCGGAAGAAGCGTAGGAATCACTCAGCCCAGTTCAAAACTAAAGTGGCAGTGGAAGCGTTGAAGGAAGAGCAGACGATCGCTGAGTTGGCTCGCCGCTTTGATGTTCACCCCAACCAAGTTTCCGCTTGGAAACGCCAACTGCTGGATGGTGCGGTAGACGTTTTTGAGTCCGGCCCCAAACGAGATGACGAGGCACAAGAGATCATCAAAGACTTGCACGCCAAGATCGGGGAACTCACGATGGAGAAAGATTTTTTATCGCGCGGGCTCGCTCGCTAGACGTCACGGCGAGGCGGGCCCTGATCAACAAAGAAGAAGACCTGCCGGTCACCCGGCAGTGCGAACTGTTGAACGTTGCCCGCTCCACCGTTTACCACCACCCCATCCCAGTAGATGAAACCGACTTTGAGACCATGGCCCGCATCGACCAGATCCACTTGGAACACCCCTTCCTGGGCTCTCGGCGCATCGCCGCCCTGCTCAGCGAAGACGGACTAGCAGTAAATCGTAAACGGGTGCAACGGCTGATGAGAATCATGGGAATCACCGCGATTTACCCGAAGAAATCAACCAGCAAGCCACACCCCGATCACCGCGTCTTCCCCTACCTGCTGCGGGGTTTGACCATCGACAGACCCAACCAGGTTTGGTGTTCGGACATCACCTACATTCCCATGGCCCACGGCTTCTTGTACTTGGTTGCCGTGATGGACTGGCACTCCCGCAAAGTCCTCGCTTGGAAGGTGTCCAACAGCTTGGATGACAGGTTCTGTGTTGAGGCCCTTCAAGAGGCTCTTGACGTTTACGGGACACCGGAGGTTTTCAACACTGACCAAGGCTCCCAGTTCACCGGCAACAGGTTCACCAGCATCCTTGAGGACGCGAAGATCAAGATCAGCATGGACGGGAAAGGCAGGTGGATGGACAACGTTTTCATCGAGCGCCTCTGGCGGTCCGTGAAGTACGAGGAAGTCTACTTACGCGCCTACGAGAACGGCTCCCAAGCCCGCGCTGGGCTCAAAGCCTACTTCGACTACTACAACTCGCAACGACACCACCAAGGGCTAGCTGGGGCCACCCCGAACCACGTATACTCACACCACCAGCCGCTCCCGCTAGCGGCATAACAAACAGGCGAACAATCCACTTAGGAAACGCCGCGGGCTGTCCAACCCATAGGGTCCACCTCACATGCACCTGTCGGTTTCGGATGCCACAGGAGACAGCGCCATCTTCGAGTACATC
>ERZ1032924.121-NODE-121-length-10489-cov-4.507476_pt1 | contig 10489 bp, 6 predicted proteins | sample MGYA00516956_ERZ1032924 | MGnify/ENA primary metagenome ERZ1032924 (study PRJEB33719, sample SAMN04262513) | wastewater metagenome | biome: rural village; feature: composting latrine chamber; material: composting feces with ash | place: El Salvador | collected... | reverse complement strand
ATTACGTTTAACTGTAATAAAAACTGAGTACTCTAATAAAGAAATGAAATATAATACCTCTCCTAGCGCATATATAATATAATGCACGGGAAAAAACGAGTAGTTGGAAATTCCATTAATTTTATTTTACATAACACCTTTTTATGTGATTTCCAATATGTTATCTCTGCTCACTCTTGTTTAAATGATTGTAAAAACAGACACAGCAGCTATGTGATACTTTTGTGATATCCAATTTTTTCACAAGATAGCATATTTTTTACATCTTTGTGTGTTACTTATAGTATAATCTTTTTTTATATTCATGTGTTTTTGTGTTGCAAATACAGTTTAATGGAATTTATTTAGCTAAAAACTGCCAATAATATTGGCAATATTATCCTAGTCATTGCATTTTTAAAAATATAATAATTGTAGTTTTCGTTGTATAAAACAACCTTTGAAAATAAAAATTCCTAAAATTTATACTCAACTTTATCGTAATCCACCCAGAACATACAGTATTTCCAAAAACCTAAAGCAATAAAAGTAAGGTTTAAGAAAGAAAATTGATGTAGTATAATTTCTACAAGCATGCAGAAATTATACTACAAACATATTTTTTTTGAAATCCTGATAATAGATACAATAATGTAATTAGGGGTAATGTATAGAAAGGGTATACAAAGGCTAAAAGATGATTTAGAAGATGATATTATGTGGTATTAATTGGTATGTTTTCATGGTAAAGCTTACATGCCATAGCAGTTTTAAAATTGACTTGAGGAGTAAATGTTGATAATAACAACACCAACTCTAATAAGGTTAATTATGAGACAGAATTGTGGACACTTTACTATCCGCATTGCTTAGTTTAAGTTAGAAGATTATACCTCAATCAAAGTCAGCAATCCACAAATCCACCCCACTCATCTCTTTAATGTTGTTCACTATATGTTCAGTTTCTTGAATAGAAAGAGGATTACCAAACAACCAAAGCCTATTCAGTTTGTTGTTTTGTGAAATATCAAGAGAGGTAAGTTGGTTATTTAAACCTATCAATCGCACCAATTCTCTATTTCTAGAAACATCTATCGAGCTGAGCTGATTGCCAGAAAAATCCAGAAATAGAAGATCGGCACTATTCGATAAATCCAGCTCTGTAAGATTGTTATTGAAGCTCCATAGCGAAAGCAGCGCTCGGTTTTGAGAAACATCAAGGGTGTGAATATTATTGCTAGAACAATCTAAATGTGTCAAAGCACTATTTTGAGAAACATCCAATGATGTCAACTTATTGAGTGGCGCATTTAGTGTAGTCAGGTATGGGTTTCTTGATACATCAATAGCTGTCAGCTCATTAGAAGCACTTGCCAAATAGGTGATATCGCCGTACAAAGCAATAATGCTCAAACCTGGTGCAAGTGAATAATCTTGATAAGTATTGAAAACAGAAATATCTTCCGTACCATCTTCAGCACGAACACCATCGCCATTGAGGTCTATCCATAGTTGCGACCGTTTGCTTTCTGGTGCGTCAATTGATAAGTTTATAATCCCATCAACACGATTAGTAACCATGGTAATTATACTACTAGATTCAGTTGCAGCTTCATTCTGATTAGTAAACCCTTCTATCTCTTCATTCATACAGCCTGTCACCATTGCAACAAGTGCTATTAATGTAATGAGTATTTTTATATTTTTCATTTTCATCTGTTCTCCTTATATCTCCAAATTAGTCTTTTACTCAACGGTCAATCTACGCACATCGTTCACTTCGCTGTTTTGCAAGCGCACCATATACACTCCTTTAATTAAACCGTCCTTTATAATAGCCTTGCCGTTTGCATCCACCTCTACACGTTGTACAAAAGCACCGTTGCTGTCATATACAAATGCAGACAAAACTTTACTGCTAGCATTCACAATCATTATTGCACCATCTTTTGTAGACACATCCAACAGAACCTCATCTGCTGATAAGAATGTGCCATTGTCTTTCGAAGACAATCGGAATCTTCCAGGAGACTCCCCTTTTTTTGCAGTGAATGAATACGATTTTCCATCTTCTATCTCATGTGTAGTGCCAGTAACAGCATCGTGCAAATAGATATCAGTTCCTTTTAACTGACCCATTTGAGCAAACTCGAATGTGTACTTTCCGTCGACATCAGCAATAAAACCTAGCGACACACTATTTAGCTCTGGTATAGTAGCTACTTGTAGTTTACTGTCATCTGCAGCACTAACGTAAAGCTGTGCAATTCCATCTTCTAGCATTTTGCGCCCATCCCAACCATTGTTGAAATTGTGACTTGTACCTTCTTTTTGAAATATCCAAACCCTATCAGCCGACTCTTCACCTATCACATCCATCACCAACGAAGGCAGCTGTGGATTGTTGTTTTGAACATCCGATACAGAAGCACTATTATTATCCACCGAGCGAGTAACAATCTCTGACCCATCACCTTTATTTACCTTGGTGTTTTTTGTGAGCTTCATGTAGTTTATATTCAAGTCACCACCACCATCTGTTAGTATCATAAATGAGTGTGTAGATGGAATTCTATCAGGGAAATTTAAAGTGCCTCCAAGATTAAGTGGCACTGCTAAATACTGACCACTTTTATAACCATCTTGATTGATAGCCTGACCATTAAGCTTTCGCCATTGGTCGCGTGTACCTGTATTAAAGAGGTAAACCGTTTGTTCAGCACCAGTAGGAAATGTCATTGCATCAGTACTAATTGGTATAGCAGCAGTGTATGAATTACTCACAAGGTTAGTGCCAGAATAATTTACACTAGGTGTTTTGGTCAATGCAACAGACGCATCACCTACATTCAATTTGCCCTCAAAGTTGTAAACTTCGGTAGGTTCAGTTTTTGCGTCATTAGTAATTTGATAACCAACAAACGCACTTAATGCACCCGTTGTTGGTCGCCATTTGTCTCCATTGTATGTTTCATCCCACCTGTTCACAGTTTCAGTGCCTGTTACATCGTTAAAAGGAAATTCATCACTTTTTACAGGCACTCCAAAATATTGCCACTGTTTTTTGTAAAAACCACAATTGTCACATTTATAGGCTTTGTTATAAAACTGAACCGTTGCATCAACATTACTGTTAAAAAAAGACTTCTTAAATAGCAGCGTGCCAGATGCTTTATTAGGATCGGCATTCACCACTATTCCACCCGTGTTATCAGCTCTCACCTGATCATTAATTACAAGTTGGTTCTCTAATGTTACAATTAAATCCTTGTCCGATTTATTTATCAAATCTCCAATAATACGGTCAGTGTCTAAATGAAGGTCGTTTATTGCAGCACCTTCTCCGTTTCCATCTCCACTTGCACCGTTATTGTCTGTAGTAGCAAACTCAATATCTTGACCTGATGAAGGAACATAATTGGCAGTCCAGTTTCCAGTTTTAGCCCAATCGGTATCAATTGTACCACGCCAGTAATTTACATATCTAAGATCAACACTGCTGCTATTATTATCAGGATTTGTATCATCGGCATAGTTTAATTCTGCGGTGTTTGTCCATGGGCCAGTTCCTGTTGGAGTTACTTTTATAGTAATTGGAGGATAAGCGAATTGGCCTTTTAGAGCATCTTCGCGTGTAAAAGTTAGGTTGTTTCCAGAACGGGAGAGTGTCCAACCAGGATATGTGGAACTCTCAAAAGTCAATCCAGTAGGAATTACATCCGTTACTACAACTTCTGCACCTTCAGGCTTAACCTTATCGCTCACATTGGTTACTATAATGGTAAAAGTGTTTCCAGTTGACTTAGCAATTCCATTGTTGTCAACTCCTTTTTCAATTTTCAAGTCCTCTGAAGGATTCAAAATAGTGGTGCTTACTGAAGAGAAGTTATTAGTTAAATCTGTATCTACAAAACCCACAAGATTTGATACATCTAGTGAAACAGAGTTATTCAATACTTTTCCTTTAAGTGTGTCCTTAATCTTTCCTACAATGGTAAAAGTTGCCGAAGAGTTTGCCTCCAACGTCATAGTAGTGGAAAACGGATTGGCAAATCCTGTTGTTTTAGGCGTGCCACTTGTAAAACCAGTAGCCGTACTTCCTGTTTTCCCATTATTGTTGAAAGTGATGCTCGAAATTTCAAAATCATTCGACAAACTTATTTCGTTGCCATCTTCATCTTCTAAAACATCATTTACTATTAGGTTTGAAACAGTTACTCCGCTTTCGTTATGCACATCTATATTATAAGTTAGGTTATCATGAGGGATTGCATTTGCCTTGTCCACATATTTTTGCACACGAACCCCACCTATTGTTGTTATCAGCATGTTGCGTATTTCATGATAGTTAAAACCAGAACCTGTTGATGAGCCAAAGCCCATTTTTAACAATGGAGGAATCGGGTCTTTAGTTAGATAATTTATGTGTTCAGTCTCAGTGCCCATTGGTTCTGTATTCCATAAAACTCTAATACGGTATTTTTGAACACCTCCCTCAAGTTCAGGCTCGATATAAATTTTCACCCGCCTATAAAATTGAGCATCAGTTGGACGAGTTGAAGTTACTGTATTATAATCAATAGAATTAGGACCATCCGCGGAAGCACTTGTTTGAAGTTGCTTATGTTCTAAATATGGATAATATCTATTTTCTGGACCACGCAATACAATAGAGTTAGGTTGAAGATCATTTGGACCTCCATTTTTCCCCTCCCTATTCGTTGCGAAGGATCCAAACTCATCAAAACCAATCCCTAAATATGCACCTTTAAGTCCCTGTTCTCCTTCTCTTTGTGCATAACCCAGTGAGCCACCGTATGCCCCTATCCTAAAAGGACTTGTATTGGCATCAAACAAAAAGACAGAAAATCCATCTGCTCCATTATAACCATCACTCCTACTACGCCAAGTTTTGTATTCAAACTCTACATACACACCCAATGTTGAGGGGAAAGGGGTGTTGATATAGGCATATCCTCTTTGATCCGTTGCGTCACTTGTTAGTCGCAACCATCCGTTGTTTATGGGGTCAGCAACACCCGAAGTGAGCGTTGCAGAAGGATTCCCACCCAATATAATATTACTAGCAACAGAGTTTCCTTTAAAATTTTCAGTAATGGTAAACTGAGCCTTTAAAAAAGGTGCAAAAAAGAGACTGCTCACCAACAGTAAGAGTAGCTTTAAATGTAGATTGTTGTTCTGAATTCTCATTTTATTCTTCTTTATATATTCTGCTATTTATAAACTCCAACAGTACAATGCTAAAATTCATTACAGCGTTATATCAAACTTATACCAATGATTGCGTTTAATCTCGCTAGGTAGGGGTAATTTAAAAGTTTCGTCTCCAAACTCTGGTGGAGGCAATGGTCCAGCGTTGTAAGGCAATTGTATGTCTATATAGCTACCTGCATTGTCTCGTTCGTTTATGTAGGTAACTACTTTTAAAGAGTTTATCTTACTATCACCTCCCTTTGTATAGGAAGAAACATCACCAGCAGCCTGCCAAGCCTGCCAACCACTCGTTGCCAAATCATCTGTCTTTGCAGTTGGTTTCAACACATAGGTGTTTTTATCAAAATCGATAAAATTGTATTTATAATGAGATGCATCTGCATCTTGGTGTTTCGCTGGGAGTGTTACGTTTAGCTCTATTTTAGCCAATGCACGAGTAAGTGGCACACTGCTTAATATTCGGTTAGTTACAAAATTGTGAGTTGCACTGCCTGACATCAAAATAGGTGCTTCAAGTGTTGTTGACCAAGGAGTATTGCTAGTTGATGCTATTACTGCTTGTAATTGTGTCAAAGTTGATACGCCGTCAAGAAGTGTTTTCAATGCAGTTGATACGTTTGCTACTATATAAACCTGTCGATTACCAGCTTCAGCTTGAGTAAGCTTCAAAGTTACTTTCCCTTCTGTTGCACTCCATTCACCATTAGTAAATGTTGCACTATTTGCAAAATATTTGATAGGGTTTGCACCAGTCATATCAAATAAAAACAGATAGAGATTGTTAATCTGCTGCTCTGCAGGCGAGCCCACATCTGTTGCACGTGTTGTAGTGCCACTTATATCAAAATTGCTGATTGCATAAGACAACTCCACCCTGTTATCGCTGTTCTTCTCTGGCATATCGTCAGATGAACAAGCCACAAAAAACAGGGCTGTAAATAGAATCAGGTATATATAGTTTACTTTTCTCATTGTATAGCTTCTTCTTTACTTTGTAAATGTTTTGACAACAACATCGTTGTAATAAACGTCTAAATACTCATCTCCTGTAGAAGGATTTGGTGTAACTTTATAAGTTGCTGATGCATCTAAGTCAAGTGTATCAAAAATCTTTTCTGTTGTATCATCATCAAATTTAAAAGTGCCTTTTGATCTCAGTGTCACTTTATGTGGATCACACGCCAACACTGTGTTGCTGATGGTTACATTGCCATCTTTATCCACACCCACATTATAGCCATAGCCCATATAAAACGAGCTTTGCACCAATGTCCATGGATTTACCACATAATCAATCTGAATATCTTCCAAACTCTTTATTGTAAACAGATAACGATTGTTGCGGTATATATTATAATCAGGTTTATCCGTTTGTTCACCTCGTGCAAACGACAAATAGTTGCCCCCTGGTATTGGATCTTTATAAGTGATAATAGGAATCTCATAAGTAGTTCCAGTTACGGTTTCAATTACAAAGTAGTTGATAGGTTTGTGGTCTGTTGCTGTCCACACTGGAGTGCTCATTAATGCCTCAGGCATATAATAGATATATGAGTTAGCAGATTTTCGCAAAGCATTGTTAGTAGCTGTTTCCACATAATATTCTGGTGAGGTCATCACCCCATCTTCTAGTAAACTGAATTTACGGAATGCATTTTTAAAATATACATTCTTCACAGCACCTATTTCAGTACCATCAATATCTACTTGTAGCTGTGCCACAACTCTTTGCAGCTTTACCCTATCTTCGCCATCAGGCTTAAAAGGAGCAGGAGTATATATTGTTCCAGCAGTTGTAATGGTTTGATTGTGATAAATACGTGACATGGGGAACCCTTTGTCATCTTTAGCATTCAAATATAAATCCTCATTCAAGTCTACAGCCTTCTTCATGTAAGTCTCTAGTGCTGTACGGGTAGTAATGGCAGTTAAATCAGCTGTCATTGGCATATTTGCCACGAAATAAAAATCACGCTGTCCTGGAGTAAGTTTTACTACAAAGGTTTTGCTCTTATCAGTAAGAGGAATAGCTGATTCAAAATAAGGTTCGCCTACGAGATCACCACTAGCATTGTCAAAAACAAACATTGCCATATCGTGAACTCGGTCTTCAAAATCAACCTCATCTTTGTTGATTGACTCGTTGCCATCGGTATGTGCTGCTCGTGTAATAGCCAAATAGACTTTAGCTTTGCTACTACTGTCGGGCTTCTCATCAAGGCTGTCATTAATCAGCTTATCGCAACTGATTAACCCAAAGATTAGCCCAAACAGCAGGCTATATTTTAAAATATATTGAATCATATAAATTGACTTTATAAAAGAATATCTCCTCAAAAAAATGCATCCTTAAATCTCCAAATCAGTGCTATAGCTGTGCACAAGCCAGTCGTTCACATAAATATTACATGAAAAATGTGTCCAGCACTCCACACAGTAATCTTTGATTTCGAATCTAACCTCAAAATCATTTTCACAATCGAGGCTTACACCGTTTTCTACTGCACGTAACAAAATACTCGCAATCAGATCACCGTCGAAAACTAATTTCTCTTCACCACTGTCATCACCTTCCTCTTCGAGCGTTATTTTCAAGTTGTTGTTCATGCCAGTTACCAAATCAAGCAGAGAATAGTTCCACTCACCCACATCATCGGTAATTACAACATCCTGAGCAGGATACTCAACTTGTTGCGCATTGCGTTTTGTTGTTCCATCAATATGCATAATGCTATTGGCAGATGCTACTTTTACACGCAAATCCTTTGGTAGCTTCTCCTTCATAGTTGTGCGATCAAACTCAACTATCAGCTTTATACGATTGGTTACCTCGCGCAGATTCACAGTCGTATATCTAAACTGTGCACCAGACTTTGCAGGGTCAGGCAGGTTTACCGTTCGGCTCTCACCTTGCCACACCTTAGCATCTCCTAGTTCTACAGCACTACTGCCATTCATCTTTAGCGTCATCATTACATCCTGTTTTGTTGTGGTGCCTGGAGTGAAGCTCTCTAACGAGAAGTTATCGTTTACCCCTGCCCATGCTACAAAATTGTAGTTGCCATTAGATACAGGCATCAACACTTCGAAATCACGGCTCAATGATACATTGTGCTGATTGTGTGTAACTACCAGCTTGTCTTTGTCATCAAAAGCAAATACTGACAAGTTAGAAACATTGCCAATAAACGTTGAATCTGTTTCACAAGGCGTCATTGAATAAAACTTCACATATACACCCTGGGGGCAATCCTCTAGATTATCATATAACAAGGAGTCGCAACCCCCTAAAATTACCCCCAGAATGGATAGGGACATCAATAGCTTGATTTTCAAATTCTTTATTTGTTGCATTGTTGCTAAAATTAAAGTTATCTTTTGTTTAAAAAATAATTCTGGGGAGGGTGGGAAGCCCCACGCTTCCCCAGAATAATTATAGTCTGTTATTTGTGTTTTACATACAGTAAGACTCTTCTGTCATTCTGAACGTAGTGAAGAATCTGCTAATCTTCTGTAGAATATTTTAATAGATTCCTCCTGTTAGTCGGAATTACACAGTACTTTGCTTAAATTCCTAAATCAACACCGTATGAGTGAACCTTCCATGGAAGAACTTTCACGTCAACACTCATCCATGTTTCAGGAGTAGTCAATGGATCTTCTGGATCAATTGGGTTTTCTGGCTCACTAGGATCAGTTGGATCAGTTGGTTTTGTAGGTTTTGGATCAGGATTCGATGGTATTTTTGGACCACTTGGATTATCTGGATCTTCTACCAACGTTGGATTATCTGGATCTTCTGGGAACAAAGGATTCCAGTTGGTTCCCAAGTTTTTGAAACCTGTGATATGGATATGGTAAATATTGTTACGAATTACGGGTGAATTATACCATTGAGGAACTTCATCTGGATTTACCCAAGCGTAGTACAATACTTTACCCCCAACATATTTAGCAGCAGTTTGACCTACAACACCACCTTTTTCAGGATCAACTGCATTTTTAGCTGTGCCAAAGAATTTACCATTTGCTCCCAAATAGAAGTCATCTCCTGCACTATAAGTAGTACCATCAGCAAAAGCACTTGGAGTGAATTTTGCTCTAACCAATACATACGCAGTGTTACCTTTTTTGTAATTAGATGCATCACCTGTTGCATATTCATGAGTTGTTGGAAGAATGAACTTTCCTCTTAAAGATTCAAGCTCATCAGCCAGATCTCCAATATTAGGAGAAGCACTATATGCTGCCATTGTTGGAACTACAGTTCCACCAAATTTTGTGGAAGCATCATAGTTTTCATATAAACCTGAATAGTCATATTTATCACCAGCAGAAGCCCAATAGTCAGCATTTCCACTTGGCTTCCATGTATGATTTGGAGTTTCCCAGTTAGACTTTCTTTGAACATAAAGAGAATTCTCTCCTTGTGCTAGTACCCAAGTTACATCAGACACAGTACCAATTATAGATCCACCATCTACACTTGGAACATCATAAGTTTCAGATTTCGTTGTTACCATAACGCGTGCAACAGCTCTATCAACATCTAAACTTACTCGGTTTTTTGAATCAGTGATAGTTTCATCTTGAGTAACATTAGGCGCAACGTTAATTGTTTGTGGCTCAATGTTAGTCATCATAATTTTTTCAGTAGAACCAGTCACTGTAGCAAGTTTTGAAGCAGACGTTGAGACAGTTCCAAATGCGCCTGAGTTAGCTAGTTCCATTATTGAAGCATAGTTTGTTTCAAAAGCGCTAGCATTAGTCTCATTCAAAAGAGCTTTTGCATCAGCAGTTCCATTGATTAACACATAAACTTTTTTCAAACCAACAGTTGTCTTAATTGCTGCCGCTGTAGTTGGCTTAAGAACTCCTCCTGAAACTTCATAATCTTTCCCCCCTCCAACAGCTCCAACTGAAAAGTTAGTTCCATTTACGCTTACGTTATCAGAAATATATACAGTAACGTCTGTAATTTCATCTTGACCAGCCCACTCACCTATGTAGTTATAGTCTTCTGGCAAGGATCTTGTAGAAGCTTTTCCACCTAGCTTTAAAGTCACACTAACATGAGTGTTTGCTTTGGACTCATCTACTGCCGAAACAGGATCAGAGTCGTTACACGCCACAAAACCCAATCCAAGGGCTATGGTGGCGATTAAAAATAATTTTTGAATTGTTTTCATATTTGAAAAATCTTTTAAATGAATTGATTAAAATAGCTTTTGTTTTTATATCGAATTTATAGTATCTCTAATTAAAGGGGTATTTA
>ERZ1032924.120-NODE-120-length-10546-cov-5.436946_pt1 | contig 10546 bp, 7 predicted proteins | sample MGYA00516956_ERZ1032924 | MGnify/ENA primary metagenome ERZ1032924 (study PRJEB33719, sample SAMN04262513) | wastewater metagenome | biome: rural village; feature: composting latrine chamber; material: composting feces with ash | place: El Salvador | collected... | reverse complement strand
ATCATTAGTTGCCGTCTGCTTCGGCTTGGGCGGCGCGCTCGTTCGACTCATCGAGCAGGGCCTGCATCCTGGGCTGGACCTCAGCCAGGTATTCAGCAGCGGTCTGCTTGCCATCGAGCACGGGCTGGATGTTCGTCCAGAGCTCGTCGTACCACTGGCCACCGTAGGTGAATGCGGCTGGCATGGCGCGTCCGGTCTTCTGAACGATCGTGAGGAACTCTTCAAGGTTCGCGGGCTCGCTGTCCGTGACTGCGGCCCATTCTTCGGCCATGTCGATCAGGTTCGGGACCTGGATGCCGGCGTCGACCAGGGTCTCCTGGGCGGTCTTGTCAGCGGACAGGTAGGTAACCAGCTTCACGGCTGCTTCTGGGTTCTTGGTCTTCGCGGAGACGCCAATCCCGAGGCTTCCGATCCAGGTGGCGGGCTCACCGGTGGCGCCAACTGGCCACGGGATGAGGTCGTACTCGAAGTCAAGTTCGTTGTAGACAGACACGTCCCACGGTCCAACGGGGAAGAAGCCGATCTAGCCAGCCATCCAGCGCTGGTAGGTGTCAAGGGTCGCGGCATCAGAGGCGCTTGGGGTTACCTCATATACGTTGGTCAGGTCAGCGAAGTACTGGAGTGCCTCAGCAAATTCAGGAGTGTCAACCGTGACCTGGGTGCGATCAGCGTTTGTCCAGTCGCCGCCGTTACTCCAAACAAGTGCCTGGAGGTTCCACATGACGTTTAGGCCGGTGCCCCACTGATCAATCTTTCCGCTACCGGTGTCCTTCGTCAGCTTCTGGCAAACCTCGACGAACTCATCCCAGTTGTATCCCTTGTCCTTGTCAGGTAGGGGGATTCCTTCGTTCTCAAACATCGTCACGTTGTAGCCAAAGGCGAAGGGGCCGACGTCCTTGGGCAGGCCGTACAGACGGCCCTCAGGGGTTCCCTGCAGAACGCCATCGAAACGGTAGGAGTCAACGCCGTATGGCCAGATGTTGTCCAGATCAACACCCGATGCGGCAATCTCATCCGTGATGTCCATCGGGACACCGGAGTGAACGTAGGACTGGAGGTTTGACTGCTCGATGTAGAACACGTCCGGGACCTTGCCACCCGAAACTGCAGCCTGAAGCTTTGTGCCGTACTGGTCGGCATCGGTGACGATGATGTCAACCTTGGTTCCCGTTTCTTCGGTGAAGCGGGCAATTGCCTCTTCATATGCAGCCTTCTCGTCAGGGCCGCCACGGAACATAAACTGGATTGTGTCGGCCTTTGATGAGCCGCTTTGACCGCCGGAGCCGTCCGATCCACTGGATCCACATCCTCCGAGCGCTAGAGCTCCCGCTACGGCAACCGCTGTCACCGCAGCAAATCTCGACATTTTCAATGGTGCGCCTTTCAGTTCGCATTCTGTGGGCCTCCAGCGAACCTCTCACTGCGACGTGAGAGCCTAGTCGACCCTGACTATGCCATCCGGACCTCTCCGGATCTACAACGTAGTAATCCTGTCGTAACGACTGGCTACCACGTGGTTTACAACTGGTAAAAGAACGCCTTACGAAAAGCAGTGGTGTCAACCGGGTTAGATCACAAAATGGACACAGAATCAAGAATTCACCCTTCGGTACCGAGGAATCCCTAGGAATACGCGGCTATTTACCCCTTCCGTGGGCACGCGAGGCGAAAAGAGGCCGCATGCCACGTACGGAAATTGCCGAATTAGGGCACCGTTTTCGTACAGGCGAGACCAAAACCGAAAAACCCACATGTTGACGAGATAGGCTTCGTCACGCCATCCTATATACATCGCTGTAATGTCGTATACATTGAGACAATCAGCGCTCAAAGCAGAGTGTCCTCGAGGAGACAACATGACCACCGCCCGAATCACCCTTGACCCCAGCTTTCAAGTTGGCCCCGTCCGCCGCAGAACCTTCGGCTCCTTCGTTGAGCACCTAGGGCGCTGCGTTTACACGGGCATCTACGACCCTGAACACCCCAGCGCAGATGAAGACGGCTTCAGAGAAGACGTCATCGAACTGGTCAAAGACCTGGGTGTCTCCACCGTTCGCTACCCAGGAGGAAACTTCGTCTCCGGGTATCGATGGGAAGACGGAATTGGGCCCGTCGAAGAACGTCCCACCCGGCTGGACCTAGCCTGGCACTCAAGTGACCCGAACACCGTGGGCGTCGATGAATTCATGCGCTGGGCGAAGAAGGCAGACGTTGAGCCCATGATGGCTGTGAACCTGGGCACCCGCGGTGTTACCGAAGCCCTGGACCTTCTTGAGTACTGCAACGTACCAGGCGGCTCAAAACTGTCAGACCTCCGACGTGAGTACGGGGATGAGAACCCCTACAAGGTCAAGATGTGGTGCCTTGGAAATGAGATGGACGGCCCCTGGCAGGTGGGACACAAGAGCGCCGAAGACTACGGGCGTCTTGCCGCCGAAACCGCTAGAGCCATGCGAATGATGGACCCGGATCTGGAACTGGTCGCCTGCGGCTCCTCCAGCCCCGAAATGGAAACGTTCTCCGCTTGGGAATACGAAGTCCTAAGCCAAACCTACGAACTTGTCGACTACATCTCCGCCCACGCTTACTACTGGGAAAGGGACGGCGATCTGGCCTCGTTCCTCGCCTCCGGCGTCGAAATGGACAACTTTGTCGACGACGTTGTCGCCACGGCAGACGCGGTCCGCGCCAAGGGCAAGTACAAGAAGCGGATCAACATCTCCTTCGACGAATGGAACGTGTGGTACCAGAAACGCGCCGAGTCTGTCCCGCCAAAGGGCGACGACTGGCCGATCGCCCCTGTCCTTCTGGAAGACAACTACACCGTCGCTGACGCCATCGTTGTCGGCGGACTCCTGATTTCGCTTCTCCGCCACACCGACCGCGTGCACTCCGCTTCACTTGCACAGTTGGTCAACGTTATCGCGCCGATCATGACAGAACCGGGTGGCCGCGTCTGGAAGCAAACGATCTTCTACCCATTCGCTCAGGCCTCCAACCTGGCAAGCGGCGTCGTTTTGCAACCTGTCATCAGCTCCCCCACCTACGAAACAGAGCGCTACGGCGAGGTCCCCGTTCTGGACGCTGTTGCGACGTGGGACGAGGAATCCGGCATCACAACCGTGTTTGCAGTGAACCGGTCAATGACAGATTCGATGGATCTTGAGATCGACCTGCGGGCAGCAGGCCACCAGGTTCTGGAAGCCACAAGTTACTCGAGCACCGACCCCTACTGGGCTGCCTCGGCAGACGATGACAGCTCCGTTGTCCCCGTGGCAAATGAGACGGCATCCGTTTCGGAGGGGATTGTGAAGATGGAACTTCCCCCCGTTTCCTGGAACGTGATCCGGCTTGCGCGCGCGTAACAGGCTTGGACTGTTGGCAGCAGCACTAACGGCAGTGGGAGCACTGGTGGCGGGTTGCGCTTCCGGTGCTCCCGCCGCGGACCGCCTGGATATTTCAGGCGATATCGCGGTCCACGACCCCGCCATTTGGGTCGGGGAAGAAGACGAGCCATGGTACGTGTTCTCAACCGGCGACGTCCACATTGGGCTCGGCTCCCCGTTACCTCACCGGATACGGTGACCGAGGTTCCCTGCGACCACACGGGGATCCTTACCTCTATATGAATAGGTGTCCCCGTCTCCACAGACACGTTTACGACATCACCAGCCGGGAAACTTGAGACAACTTTGACGTCTAGTCCCCGCTCGGGCAAGTGGAGTTCCGCGGAGATTGGCTGCAGTATCTGTAGGGTCCCCTCGTCCATCAAGAACACTTCCGCCCCGTGACGCGCGTGCGCTTGGAAACCCGACCCCATACAACACCAGAAGCCATCAGCCTCCGGCGCGTAGACGCGGTAGTGGCCTGGGCGGTGCGTCGTGAAGTAGACGGCGCTCCCATGTTCCGGGTGGATTGCCGAAAGCGCGTGGTTCACCCGGGCGTTCTCCACGTATTCGAGGTATCCGGATTCTCCCGTCAGCAAGTACAGTTCGGAAGCCAAGGCCATCATGTTGTATGTGTTGCAACTCTCCGGCCCTTCTTTGGCGAGGAACATTGTTCCCAAGTCATCTTTGGGCGTGAATGCTTCACTGACGCTGTTGCCCCCGATCGCCGTTGTGCGGGTGTTCAACACCTGGTCGAAGAAGCGGGTCGCCGCCAGCAAGAAACGTTCGCTGTTTTCATCAGCGATTCCCATGTCGCGCGCAACTCGTGCAATCGTTGCGTAGCCCAGGACCACCGGGATCCGGGTATTGGCATGCCGGCCATCAAGATCGTCCGTCTCAGAAAGAAGAGGTTCAAGTAGCGGTTTGGAGGCAAAACGCATTGCCAAATCCAGGTAGCCGCGCTCCCCTGTGATTGCTGCAAGCCGCGCAAACGTGTCGGTGAGTCCGCCAAACTCCGCCAGCAGAATCTCTTCGACTTCCTGGTCGGAAAGAGCCTCGAATGTTTCCAGCCACCACCGACCGAACTTTTCTAGAACCTCCGTTCCCACTTCAGACGGCGCGTACGTTGCCACGTCGACCAATCCGGCAAGAACCTTGTGGAGGTTGTAAAGGGGCACCCAGCGCCCGTTGAGGTCGAAGGCGGAAGAGTCAATTTTGCCCTCGGATATTTCCTCCCACAACGCAATCCCGTTCGGGACCCCACCTACGTAACCGGTTCCTACCGCGACTTGCGCGGCTCGCAGATTTTCCAGCATCGCATCCAACATTTGCTGAGCCCGAGGGTCGCCCGTGCCAGCCACAGATGTAGCCAAAGCTGAGAGGACGTGCCCCGCGGTATGACCGTTTAGTCCGTCTCCCTCCCAGCCCGAGTACCCAGGCTTTGCCGGATCAAGCCCGGCTTCGATCAGAAACGGAGCGGTCAGCCGATCGGGGTCCAGCCGCAATACAGCCTCTAGGTTCCTTTGCTCCGCGTCGGCGAACCACCCTGGCCCCAGTGTGACCGCCGACAACGGCACATAACGCGGTGAGGAAGAACTTAACTTGGCCATGGCACTCCTAATCACGGATGCAGACCCGCAAGAAAAGGTGCTTACATCCTCGTCACACTGCTAAACCACCCTCAGGTTACATCGATTACCCGACGAGATTGCAGCATTATTGGAAACACCAAACTCGCCGTCACCAGGCCACTCACGACGTAACCATGACCCCGACCCAAGCCGCGAGACTCCTGAAAACGTGACGCATGCCGCGCTATTGAACGTAAGCCGTGAAATCAGGCACCAGTAACACCCCTTCAGATTTCGGGCTAGGCACCTCGGCTGTAGGCTCGTCTCCATATCGATAACTCGGTCTTTGAGCTTTCTCATCGGAGGTCAACGCATGAGTAAGGGTCTGGAATCCAAGAAGCCCGTCAAACTGGGCAGGCCCAAGCTAACCGCCAGCGTTATAGCAAACGTACTGGTGGTAGCGGCAATCATCTTCATTCCCCTCATGTATGGTGGAACGCTTTCCTCTGCATACCAGGATCCCGTGGAGAATATCGGTCATATTCAGGCCGCCGTTGTTAACGAGGACCAGCCGTTCACTGTCGACCTCGTCTCCGGCACCAGGGAGACAGTTGACGTGGGCGAGATGCTCACAGATGCCCTCGTGCATCCCGAGGACGGCGAGGACACCGGCTTCACCTGGACCGAGATGGACCGCGCTCAAGCCGAGCGAGACCTAGAAGATGCATCCATTCGCGCCATTCTTTATATTCCTGCGGGGCTCTCCGAAGAAGTGTCCCAGATCGGAACCACGGATGCTGCAAACACAGTCACGTCGCGCATAGAACTGGTGACCGATGACGGGATCAACTATTTGGCAGGCACGCTTGCCCGCTCGGTGGCCGCAACGCTGCAGGACCGAGTGACATCCGAGGCTTCCTCGATCTACGCCGAAGCTCTCCTCGAATCTTTGGGGGAAGTACGCACGGGGATGGGCGAGGCTGCAGATGGCGCCACTCAACTTGCCGACGGCACCGCCACCCTGTCCGATGGTTTGCAAGAGTTGGACGAGGGCGCGGCCACAGCCGCCGACGGCTCAACCACTCTGAGCGCCGGGGCAGATGAACTATCGGCAGGGCTTGGCCAGATGGCCTCGCAAGTTCCCGAGCTTCAAGATGGCGTGACCCAACTGGCCGACGGGAGCACCCAGTTGGCTGCCGGGGCCTCCTCGCTGAACACCGGAATCGATGCTTACACCGACGGAGTGGGCCAAGTAGCGGCAGGTGCTTCCACGCTGCGCTCGCAGGAACCTAAACTGCAGGAAGGCCTGCAAGCTTTGGAAGACGGGTCAAGCCAGTTGGCCGATGGGAGCGCTGAGCTGAACCAGCAGTTCAAGCAGATCAGCGAGCCAGTGGCAGAATTGGCGCCTATACCGGGCCTGGTCCGGGACTTCGTGGACACGATTTCAGAAGATGTGGACCTGCTCTACCAAGACTGCATTGACAAGTTAGGCCAGGATGATGCTGTGTGCGAGCTGCTCAGCCGCATCGTCGAACGCCAACATGAGATCCGAGAACACGTAGACGGTGCCATGGATAAGGCCGACGAAGCCATCGAAGGAGTTGCCGCAGCCCAAGACGCCATGGGACAGATTTCCGCTGGCGCTTCCCAGGTGAACGAGGGCATCTCCACTCTCAGTGGTTCGGTTGGAAAAACTACAGATACGGCCGCTAATGGCACGGTTCTTGGCGCAATCAACGCAATCGATGACGGGCTCACGACTCTGACGTCTAATTCTCCGAACCTGCGTGACGGCGCCTCGCAGCTAGCCAGCGGTAGCGCCGCCATTGCTGAAGGAACAGGTCAGTTGAAGAGCAAAGTTCCCACCTTGGTGGACGGCGTGAATCAACTTAATGCTGGAGGCAGCCAAGTCGCCGACGGGGCGCAAGCGCTCAGCGAAGGCCTTGACACCCTGGCCGAGGGCACAAATTCGGCGGCCGTTGGAAGCACTGCCCTCGTCGATGGAAGCGAGGAACTGAAGGAAGGACTTGACGATGGGGTGAACCGCATCCCCAACTACAGTCCCGACGAGGTGGAAGCGATCGCACAAACCTCCTCCACCCTGGTTCAAGTCGACCCGGTGCGGGAAAACGCAGTCAATAACTCCGGTGCGGGCTTCAGCCCCATGTTCCTTTCTTTGGCACTGTGGATCGGCGGTATTGCAATCTACTTGGTCCTGCCTGCCCTCGACCGGCGCCCCGGCCCCGGCGAGGCGTGGTGGATGGCGGCGGTCAGGCCCGCCACCACTGCAGGAGTTTTTGCGATCATCCAAGCGGTGGTTGCCGTCGTGTTCACCAACTGGCTGGTCGAACTGCACGCCGTCAACGTGTGGGGAATGATCGGAATCGGCGTGTTGGCCTCGCTCACTTTCGTAGCGGTGAACCAAGCGTGTATCGCGATACTGGGGTACCGTGGCCGCTTTGTGTCGATCGTGCTACTCCTGCTCCAAATCGCCTCTATGGGAGCCACTTTCCCGGTTGAAACAATGCCCGCATTCTTCAACTGGATCCACCCCTGGCTGCCAATGACATACACGCAACTGTCGTTCCGGGCGATGATCGCTGGCAGCGGCACGCCGGGCATTGTAGGTAAGACCGTACTGATGTTGCTGGTGTGGCTGGTCGTCGCTGTCGCCCTCGTACTCACGGGAGCGTACGTGCGCACGAAGAACCACCCGCTGCCGTACGATGCCGCGCTCCTGCCGGACAATTACCCGGAGGAGGATAAGGTGACGCCCGCTGAGCTCGCCGAACGCAAGGATCTGAAGAAGACCATCGTCGAGGACGGACGCGTCATTGCGACAGCCAGCCGCGGGATCGTTGCTGGACACAGCGGCACCATGGGGACGCTTGGGCCGCGGTCTGCGATCGTCACCTTCCGGAAACCTCGACTGAAAGTGCAGAAAGTGCGCCCACAGGCCGACAGCCAGAGGCAGGCAGAACCCGAGGCCATCCCGGTGACAGATGCGGCGGAGCCAACTGAGGATCTGCCGGAGGAAAACACCTCCGACGAATAAACCTCCGACGAATAAGAGGTATCAAACCGTCAAGGCAGCCCATTGAAACTGTGATCGATGGGCTGCCTTGAACGTATTACTCCTGTGCGGCAGCCATCTGTGCGAGGGTCTGCATCATCTCGTACACCTGCGGGGTGTCCCCCAGGGTTAGTCCACCATCGACGACCATCTCCGAACCGGTCACATACGACGCAGCATCCGACGCGGCGAACGCAACCACTTCTGCCACCTCTTCCGGAGCGCCACTACGGTTCATCGGCGCCAACGGCAACGGCGAATCCATCGCAACACCGGACTGGGCGGTCATCGGCGTGACGATCGAACCGGGGTGGATGGAAATGACGCGGATCCCGTACGGTCCAAGGTCCATCGCGGCGGCTTTCGTCATTCCTCGTACCGCGAATTTTGAAGCAGAGTAGGCAACGGTTTGGATCTGGCCAACCATGCCCGCAGCCGAAGACATGTTGATGATGACACCGCCACCCTGCTCACGCATGATGGGGGCCACGGCACGCATGCCCAAGAACACGCCGGTAACGTTGACCGCCATAATTCGGTTGAACTCCTCAACCGTGGTGTCACCCATACATTTCATGAGGAGGATGCCCGCGTTGTTCACCAGGACATCAACCCTGCCGAAGGCATCTACGGTCGCCTTGACGACGTGATTCCAGCTCTCTTCCTCTGCCACATTCTGCTTGATGAACAGGGCGTTCTCCCCCAGTTCCGCAGCCAAGGCCTGACCCGCCTCTTCATTGAGGTCGGTGATTACTACCTTTGCCCCCTCCTTAACGAAGATGCGGGCATCCGCGGCACCCATGCCAGAAGCCGCCCCGGTAATGATCGCTACTTTGTTTTCCAAACGTCCCATAACAACCTCCTTTGTTGTCCTCTCTAGCCTACGGTCGAGCAGGGCGCGACGCGCTCTATGCGAAGGTTTCCCCCACACTGAAACCTGAGGCGCTTCTCAGTGGGCTCACAGGTCAAACATAGGGAAGGCGCTTAATCTGGGTCCGATCGTGGCCGAGGGCTCCGCCTCCGGCACCAAACGAACAGACTAGGGATTTAGCAAATGAAACTGTCCAACCGCATAATCATTCCGCTCGGAGTGTGCGCCGCACTTGCACTCGCAGGGTGCACCAGCGCCGAAACCGCCGCCTCTGGGGGCCAGAGCGGATCGGAAGCAGACGCGACCTCGGACGGAACAGGAGGCGTGTGTGACGCGGTAATCCTGGAAGATGCACAGTCCCCAGACAACACTGAGGCAGATTCGGCGGCGTCCGAGGAAGCCCTTAGTACGGTTGGTCTTAGCGAAGATCCAACGGCGGCACCCACGGTCACCTATGAGGCCCCACTGGCGGTCACTGCCGAGTCGGTTCTGATTGCTGACCAGGGAGATGGTGACACCATCTCAGAAGGCCAGGTCATCACCTTTAACTACCTGGTCTGCGACATCGTGACCGGAGACAAGATGTACTCCACTTGGGGTGAGACCTCAGACGATGACGTACCCGCATCCTTCGTGCTCTCCGCCACCAACTTCGGACAGACATTTGTCGACTCTCTGGACGGTGCGAACGTGGGGTCCAGGCTTCTTTGGGGGCAGCCAGGATACTCAGCCGATGAGAGTTACACGGGGGCTGCCTCCAACGGCTACCTCTACGTGATGGACATTACCGACGCCCAAACGCTCCCCGATTCGGCCGAGGGTACCGAGGTCACCCCAGCAGATGAAAACCTCCCCACAGTCGAATTCAAGGACGGTACGCCGACCATAACAATCCCCTCGACCTTCACCAACCCAACCGAATTGGTCGTTGAGCCATTGATCGAGGGAACCGGCGAGACCGTCGAGGCAGGCCAAACCATCGCCGTGAAGTATTCGGGGTGGCTGACGGATGGCACCCAGTTCGACTCATCTTGGTATGACGAGGGAAACTCCGAGGCCGCGGTATTCGAAATCGGAGTAGGTCAAGTCATCGATGGTTGGGACGAAGCCCTGGTCGGCCAAAAAGTCGGCAGCAGGCTCCTTTTGGTTGTCCCCTCTGACATGGGTTACGGAGAAAGTGGAAGCGGCACTATCCCCGCTGATTCAACCCTGATCTTCGTGGTCGACATCCTGGGTGTTTTCTAGGAACAACTCATCCAACTGAAGCGCCAGTGGCCTCGACGATAGTCGGGGCCACTCGCCTCTCGATCCTTGATTACACAGTTTGCAGCCCTTCTGCCGCACACGTCCTGTGGGAGGACGTATACCGAACAGGCAGTGTTTGAGCAACTGAAGAGTCAGTCGCCTGCGTTCTGGCCCGCAACGAGAGAACCAAAAATGTTGCGGACCAGGTCACCGCGAGTTATGACTCCGACTATTGCCTCGCCAGACAACACGGGCACCTTGTTTATGGGTCTAGCGCCGAGGAGCGCGGCCACATCTTCCACTGAGTCCTCAACGTTCGCAGTAACCACGTCCGTGGACGCGAGTTCCATGACCCCCAGTTGCATGACCCTGGCCACTCGCTCCCCCATGTCAGGATCCG
>ERZ1032924.118-NODE-118-length-10650-cov-5.255309_pt1 | contig 10650 bp, 8 predicted proteins | sample MGYA00516956_ERZ1032924 | MGnify/ENA primary metagenome ERZ1032924 (study PRJEB33719, sample SAMN04262513) | wastewater metagenome | biome: rural village; feature: composting latrine chamber; material: composting feces with ash | place: El Salvador | collected... | reverse complement strand
TGGAAGTTCTGCAGCGTGACGTGCGTCGGCCAGGGGGTGGTGTCGAAGGTGTAGCGCTTGTCGCGCAGGGCGACGATGACCATCCAGTAGAAGGGCGCCAGCCCCCAGAACATGATGAACAGCACTCCCAGGTAGTGCCACAGTGTTGCGCGCCTCATGACACGAGCTCCTCTTTCTCCATCGTGACCTGCCTCCGCTTCCGCATCCCGGGGACCTTCCGGCCCTTCACGCCGCGCTGTCCCGACACGTCGGCGCCGAGGAAGCGGATCATGATGAACGCCACGGCGAAGATGAGCAGGAAGATGAGCGTCGACAGGGCGGAGGCAGAGTTGAAGTTGTTCTGCCGCATGTCCTCGACCACCAGCTGGGAGATGGTGGCGGTGGGGGAGTTGGAGGACGCGGAGATCATGATGACCGGCAGGTCGTACATGCGCAGCGCGTCGAGGGTGCGGAACAGGACCGCCACCATCAGCGCCGGCTTCACCAGCGGCAACGTGATGTGCAGGAACCGCTGCCACGTGGTGGCGCCGTCGACGCGGGCCGCCTCGTGGACGTCCTTCGGGATCATCTGCAGGCCCGCGAGGATGAGCAGCGCCATGAACGGCGCCGTCTTCCACACGTCGGCGACGATCACGGCGGCGCGCGCCGCCCACGGGTCCGTGGTCCAGCGGATCGGCCCGTCGAGGAACGGGTCGAGCAGCGCGTTCGCGATGCCGTAATCCGAGAAAATGAACTGCCACAGCTTCGCCGTCACGGCCGTCGGGATGGCCCACGGGATGAGCACCGCAGCGCGCAGCATGCCGCGGCCCACGAAATCACGGGCCATCACCAGCGCCATCGCCAGGCCGAGCAGCGTCTCCAACGACACCGTCACGACCGCGAAGAACAACGTGATCCCCACCGCCGGCCAAAAGTCCGTGGACAACGTGCCGGGGGCGCAGGTGCCGACGGTGCCGTCGGAAAGCATGCAGCGCTGGGTCAGCCAGTACAGGTAGTGCTGCAGGCCCGCGAAACCGCCCTCGACGAACATGCCCGTGTCGGGGTCGATGTGCCGGTCGGCCTGGAACGACAGCCAGATGGCGCGCAGAATCGGGTAACCGATGACGACGGCGAGCACCGCCAGCGACGGCCCCACCAGCAGCAACGCCTTCAGTCGGGTCGGGCTGAGGGAACCCTTGCGCTTGCCCGTGGCCTTCCCGGTGTGCCTTCGGCGGGTGCCGCCCCTGTGCTTTCCCCCGTGATTTCCCGCGTGATTTCGGCGGGTGCCGCCCGGGGATCGCGGGGTGGCCGCGGCGGCTGTCGCCGTGGGGTCCGCCGGGGTGGCGGAGCTTTCCGACGTGGATGACACGCGAACTCCTGACTGTGAGTCGGGAACCGATGGGACGGCGCCCGCCGGAACGTGAAACGTGAAGGATGCCCCGGTGGCTCGGGAAGCGGTTTCCCGGGCCCGTGGGGACGCCTAAAGGATATGTAACCAAAGCCGCCGGCCAGCGTGGAACGCTGACCGGCGGTGCGGACCGGAGGCTGCCCGGGGCGGCTGCCATCCGGGGGCCCGGATGTCGCCCGGGGGCGGCGGGCCTTAGCGGCCTGCCTGTTCCAGTGCGGCTTCCATGTCGTTGATTGCCTGGTCAACGTCCTTGTCGCCGTTGATGGCGGCGTAGGCGTTGTCCTGGATGGCCTTGGACATGGCGGCGTAGTACGGGGAGACGGTGCGCGGCTGCGCGTTCTCCAGGGACTCCTTCAGGGCCGGCAGGTACGGGAACTGCTCGACGAGCTCTTCATCGTCGTAGATGGAGGCCAGCACCGGCGGGAAGGACTGCTCGGCGAAGGACATCTGCGACTCCTCCGAGATGATGTACTCGATGAAGTCGCGGGCGGTGGCCTTGTTCTCCGAGTTGGCGTTGATGCCGTTGTTGTAGCCGCCCAGCGTGGAGACGCCCACGCCGTCCGGGCCGACCAGCGGGGTGACCTCGAAGTTGCCGGCGACCGGGGTGTCCTCCGCGGCGTCGAACATGTACGGCCAGTTCACGGCGTACGCGGACTCCTCGTTGGTGAAGGCCTGCATGGTCTCCTCCTCGGTGGCGCCGGTGGACGCCTCCGAGATGGTGCCGTCCTCGTAGGCGTCGACCATGGCCTGCAGGCCGGCGCGCGCCTCATCCGAGTTGACGGTGATGTTGCCCTCGTCGTCGGCGATCTCGCCGCCCCACGCGTGGATGAAGTCCAGCGTGTTCACGGACAGGCCCTCGTACTGCGACAGCTGCAGCGTCAGGCAGTCGGCGTCGCCCTCCATGCCCTCGCAGGACTCGCGCAGGGCGTCCCAGTCGGCCGGGGCGTCCGGGATCATCTCGGTGTTGCGGTACAGCAGCTGGCCGTTGGTGTTCTGCGGCAGGGCGTACAGGGTGCCGTTGTAGGTGGCGGATTCGACGGCCGGCTCGAGGAGCGCGGAGGTGTCGATCTCCATCTGGCCGGTCAGCGGGACGAGGTACCCGTTGGCGGCGAACTCGGCGGTCCAGGTGACGTCGAGGGCCATCACGTCGAACTCGTCGGAGGAAGCTTCGAGCGACTGCACCAGGGTTTCGCGCTGGGCGTCGGCTTCGCCGGCGAGCTCGTGGATGGTCACCTCCTCGTCCGGGTTCTCCTCGTTCCAGCGGTCGGCGATTGCGACGACCTTCTCGATGTCGTTCTTACCCATCGCGAAGGTGATGGGGCCGCGGCTGTCCTGGCCTTCCTGGGCGGCGGGGTTGTCGACGGCCCCGTTGCCGTTGTCCCCGTCGGAGGCGCAGCCGGCGAGGATGAGGCCCGACGCGGCGATGCCCGCGATGAGCGGCTTGCGGAATGAGACCATGATGGTTGGTCCTTTCGAAGCGGTGAATTTATGTGGAATCCCGGTGACTCCGTCGTGCCCAGTGGTGACCGTGGTGACTCAAGCTGGCCCAAAGTGACCGTGGTGACCCGTGGCAAAAGGTGTTCGCCGGGCTGAATTCGAAACGTTCCCGCCCCCAATTCAGAGGGCGCTTATCTCAGCCTAATGAAAATGTGCGGTGAATCACAGGGTTGTTTTTGAGGGGCCGTTGCCGCGGGGCGTTATCGCGGGGACCTCGCCGCAATTTCCGCGTGCCTTTACCCTGCCGCCTGAACCCGGCCGCCTAAACCCGGAGCCTTTCATCACGTGCCTAAACTCGGGCACCTTTCCCCGGGCGCCTTTTCCGGCCAATTGAGCCGCGCCTAGTTCAGCCGGTGACCGCTCTCCGCGTCGAACAGGTGGAGCTTGTTCGGGTCCGCCACGACGGATACGCGCGTTCCGACGGGCGGGGCGGCGCCATCGCCGACGCGGGCAATCACCGTCGCGTCCGGGGAGCCGGGTGTCGCCCCGTCGAGGTGCGCGTACACGTAGGAGTCGGCGCCAAGTTCCTCGACGAGCGCCACCGTCGCGTCGATGCCGCCCTCGCCGAGCGACGCGTCTTCGGGTCGCACTCCGACGATGATGTCGCCGACGACGCCGCCGGGAAGCGGCAGTACCTGGTTCCCCAGCATCACGCGGCCGTCATCGGCGCGGGCCCGAAGCAGGTTCATGGCGGGGGAGCCGATGAACCCGGCGACGAACACGTTCGCCGGCCGCTGGTACAGCTCCTTCGGCGGCGCCACCTGCTGGAGGACGCCGTGGTCGAGGACGGCGACGCGGTCGCCCATGGTCATCGCCTCAACCTGGTCGTGGGTGACGTACACGGTGGTCACGCCGAGTTCGCGCTGCAGTGCGGCGACCTGGGTGCGGGTCTGCACGCGCAGCTTCGCGTCGAGGTTCGACAGCGGTTCATCCATGAGGAAGACCTGCGGCTCGCGGACGATCGCCCGGCCCATCGCGACGCGCTGCCGCTGGCCGCCCGACAGATCCTTCGGTTTGCGGTCCAGGTACGGCGTCAGGTCGAGCATCTCGGCGGCGCGTTCGACGCGGGCCTTCATCTCGTTCTTCGGGGTTTTCGCCAGCTTCAGCGCGAACCCCATGTTCTCGCGCACCGACATGTGCGGGTACAGGGCGTAGTTCTGGAAGACCATCGCGATGTCGCGGTCGCGGGGATCCTGCGTGGTGACGTCGTTGCCGCCGATCAGCACGCGCCCGTCCGACACCTCCTCGAGTCCCGCCAGCATGCGGAGGCAGGTCGACTTGCCGCAGCCGGAAGGGCCGACCAACACGAGGAACTCGCCGTCCGCGATGTCCAGGTTGAGGTCCTTCACCGTGGGCGCGTCCGCGCCCGGATACGTGAGCTCCACATGCTCGAATGTGACGGTCGCCATGGGATTCAAGCTAGCAGAGGGCCCGGATTGGCCGGGCCGAAGTGCTCGACGCGCGGCCCGGGGATCCCGCCCGAACTCATACCCGGGGACGATGGCGCCGCGCCCCGCCGCGTTAGCCTTTGTGCATGCCCGAAACCCCGCCAGCCCCGAGCACGTCCGGCCGCGTGCCCCAACGGTCGCCCCGTGCGGCGTCGCATCGGCCGGTCCGCCGACCGTTTCGGCTGCCCCGGTTTGATTTCTCGCGGCCCGGCCGAGTGTGGATCGGCGTTGTCGTCGATGCGGTGCTCGCGGGAATTCTGCTGTTCATTACCCGTGGACTTGATGCCACGAACGTGTACGCGCCGCCATCGTTCCTGGGGAATGTCCCGCCCCCACATTGGATGTCGGTGGTCCACACGGTGTGGGTGGTCGCCGCGTGGGCGGTGATTTCGGCGCGGAGAATCTGGCCGCGGACCGTGACCATCGCCCTGCCGGTTTTGCTGGCTGTTCACTTGGCGGTCTTGCCGACGGGATACGCGGCTTTCGTGGTCACCGCTTTCGCGATGTACCACTTGGGGCGGTACGCGCCGCGCCGCTGGTTCGTCCCCGTCTGGGTCGCGGTTGTCGCCGGTACGGTGGCCGCGTTGATGCTCAAGGGCGATTATCTGGTCGTCGACCCCGTGATCGGCCTGGTTCTCAGCCCGGTTTCGTTTACGGTCCTGGGCTTCTTCTGGATGCTCGGCCTCAACGGTCGTCGCCGCGACCGCGAGCTGATGGCCCTGCGTGACCGTGCCGAGCTGGCAGCCATCGCCGAGCGGACCCGCATCGCCCGCGAAATGCACGACATCGTCGCCCATTCCCTGACCGCGGTGATCGCGCAGGCCGACGGAGGCCGCTACATCGCCGCGAAACACCCGGACAAGGCGGTTGAAGCGTTGGAGAACATCGCCTCGACCGCTCGTTCCTCCCTCGGCCAGATGAGGCAGCTGCTGTCGGTGCTCCGCGACCCCGACGATTTTTCCGGCGTTCCGCCTTCCCCGCCTGGCACCCCATCTGCGCCGGGTTCGCCCTCCGTGCCGGGAGCCGCTGGTCACGTCCCGGCCGACGCCGCTTCCTCGTCGGCTTCCTCTTCCGATTCCTCTTCCGGGCACGCCTCGTCCACCCGGGCTGCGGGCACCGCCGAGTTCGCCCCCATGCCGGGGCTCGATGCGCTGCCGCAGCTCGTCGCCGAAGCCACCCGTTCCGGTTTGCGCGTCACCTACACCGAAAACGGTCGGCGTCCCGATGTCGGCGCGACCATGCAGCTGACGATCTACCGCATCATCCAGGAATCCCTCACCAACGCACTCAAGCACGCCGGGCCGGTCGCCGCGGATGTGCGCCTCGACTGGGGCAAACGCGGTGGCACCGTCACGGTCCGGAACGATGCGGGCGGCGGAAAGCCGATTGAGCCGCCGTCGGAAAGCGAAGGCGGGGAACGCATCGGCCGGGGCATCACGGGCATGCGGGAACGGGTTGCGCTGCATGGCGGCACGCTCGACATCGACGACGCGCCGGACGGTTTCACCGTCACGGCCCACCTGCCGAAGGAATGACGAAACATGAGGGAACCGCAGAACCGTGCAGCTGATGAAGCGCGCGGAATCGCCGACGACGCCAACGGCGACGGCGTGATTCGGGTCGCGCTTGCCGACGACCAGATGCTCGTGCGCGCCGGCTTCGCGATGGTGGTCGACTCCCAGGAAGACATGGAGGTCACCTGGCAGGCCGACGACGGGTTCGCGGCAATCGAGATGAGCGCGGCGGATGCGCCGGATGTGATCCTCATGGACATCCGCATGCCCGGTGTGGACGGAATCGAGGCGACGAGGCGAATTCTCGGGAGCGTGCCGGAACGAGGGGACGGATCCGCGCAAAGTGACGGCAGCGCGCCCCGGATCCTGGTCCTGACCACCTTTGACGTCGACGAATACGTCACCGACGCCATTGCCGCCGGAGCGTCCGGATTCCTGCTCAAGGACGCGGCGCCCGAGGAACTGCTCGCCGCCATCCGCGATGTCGCGGCGGGCGACTCCGCTTTGTCGGCGCGGTCCGCGGCGAGGCTCATCGCGCAGGTGCGGCCGATGCTTGCACCGCATGACGGCGCGCCTGAAGCTCCCACCGGCGCGGCGCAGACGCGTGACGACCTTCCCGATCCGTTGACGCACCGTGAGGAGGAGATTCTGCGGCTCATCGCGCTCGGGCGGACTAACGCGGAGATTGCGGAGGAACTGTTCATCGCGATGCCGACGGTGAAGACGCACGTGGGCCGCATCCTCATGAAAACGGGTGCCCGCGACCGGGTTCACGCCGTCATTTTCGCGTTGAGCACGGGGCGCGTCGGGGTACGCGAACTGGGGTGAATGGGCACGCTCGGAGTGGGGCGAATGGGCACGCTCGGAGTGGGACGAATGGGCACGCTCGGAGTGGGGTGAATGGGCGCGCGCGAGAAGGGCATCACGGCGATCGGACCTTGGCCGTACCGTGCATGGAGCACTGCTTGCCGTCGTCATAATTCGAACAATAGGTCGATACATCAGGGGTTGCAATAGGCGTTCAGCGACGGGGGAATTGTTCGGGGTTACGGCAGGTAAAGAAGTTTGCCGCCCACTTTCAGGTGGTGGTAACCGATTTCGGGGTTTCGTGTAGTAGCGTTCGAAAAAAGTAGCGAATTTGAGTGGTGTGGATGGTGTGGTGCCGATACCCTGAGGCCATGACCACAGCAGCAGGTTGCGCCACCGACCTCCTCACCGCCGTCGCCACCATCGGCAAGGCCGTTGAGGTGGCATTTGGTGCGTGGGAACGTCTCGGTCGCGAGCAGCGGGAAGCGGCGTACGGCGAGCTGGAGCGAGCCCGCAAGAAGATGGCCATCATCGACGCCGCGTACTTGAACGCGCGGATGATCGACGCATGCGTCCCGCCTCGGCGAATTGCCGGGGTGTTGGCCGTTGATTTCCATGTTTCGCGGGACGAGGGACGGCGCCGCGCCGCCGCATATCGGCGACTCCACGAGGGCGAGATGGGGCTCGCGTCAACGTCGAACCCCGATTTCATGCCGCACGTGCGGGAGAAGGTCGCGGCGGGAGTCATCGGCGCTGATGCGGTGCAGAAGATTGACCGTGCCATCCAGGGGATGCCCAATGCGATTCAGGAGGAACTGACGGAGAAGGCGGATCCCCATGTCGCGGAACTCGTCGAGAAGGTTCGCGTCGATGACCTCGACAAGCTTGGCTCGATGTTGCGCGCCCTGTTCGGCATCGATGACCCGTACACCGACGAGGACCGGAAACAGGCACGGTACGTGCAGGTCAGCAAGCAAGGGCACGACGGCATGAGCAAGCTCACCGGCCAGTTGACCCCTCACCTCGCCGCGCTGATCAAGCGGCTCGCGGCCGATCACGGGAAGCCGGGGGATTTGCTTGACGACGCCGCGAACGACAACCGGTGCCCAGGGCAGCGACTTCATGATGCATTGGAGGCGGCACTGGCCGCCGGCTTCGGTCGCGGCGCCGACCCGAATGGCGCCGCCGGTTGGGGACCCGAACCCGTAGACCCGGAGGCGGGTGCGGCTTCGACGGAAACGGGCGTCACCGGGCCGGGCGTGGGTCCCGTGCCGTTGGTCGACCCGACCTTCGGGGCCGACGGAAGTACGTGGCGGACCGATGTGATGGAGAGGGACGCCACGGCCGCCGGCCCCATCCGGAGAAAGCGTTTGGCTCCTGCGCGGGGCACCACGTCCATCGTGGCGGTGACGACGCTCGCGGAACTGATGGCGATGAACGGAACCGTCTCAACGGACACTGACGTCCAGATGACGGTCGCGGACGCCGTCGAAAGATGCGAAGCACGCAACCTGTTCCTGCAAGTCCTCGACTTCCGGGGGAGAACCCTCTATTTCGGCAGGTCGCGGAGGCTGGGATCCACGGATCAGTATCTCGCGCTGCTCGGCGAGGAGGGGATGAGCTCCGCCCCGTTCTCGTCCGCGCCCGCGGCCTGGTGCCACATGCACCATGTCCAGAGTTGGGCGAACGGAGGCGAATCGGATCTGCCGAACTTCACCTTCGTCGATCCCACGACCCACGCGAACATCGACGACGACCGGATGGACCCCAACAAGTGGTGGTCGAGGTCCGGCATCGGGCCCGACGAACCGCGGGTCGTGTGGACCCCGCCGCGGTTCGTTGACCCGGACCGGGAACCGGCCGAGAACGAACACCCGTCGGGCTGGGCGAACCCGGGGCGAAGCGTGCGTCGGAATGCCCGCAACTCATACCCGGCACGAACCAACCACCGGGGAAGACGACGGACAAGTGGTCGCACGGCTAAGCACGATCCCTGGGCCGAGCACGGGGAACCCGGGTCAACGGAAACCGGGCTTCCCGACGCAGGCTAGCTCCGGCGCAGTTCAGATCAGGCACTCATACCGAGGTACTACCGCGGCACGCGAATGGACCCAGGGAAACCATCCCGTGGGGCGATTCCGTGCGCCCGCGACCCGGCGACGATGAAGTCATGTTCGAAATCAACCAGCTCACCAAGTCCTACGGCCGGAACCGCGTCGTCGAAGACCTCACGTTCACCGTCCCCGACGGTGCAATCACCGGGTTCCTCGGCCCCAACGGCTCCGGAAAATCGACCACAATGCGCTGCATGCTCGGCCTCGACCGCATCGACCACGGCGAAGCCCTCATCGATGGCCGCCCGCTGTCCGGCTACCGTGCACCAGCCCGAGTCGTCGGCGCCATGCTCGACGCCGGCTGGATGAACCCCAAGCTCACCGCTCGCACGCACCTCCGGTCCGTGGCACGATCCGCGGCCATCGACGCCGCACGTGCCGACGAATGCCTGGCGCTCGTTGGCCTCGAAACGGTCGCCGCCAAACGAATCGGCGGCTTCTCGCTGGGCATGAAACAACGACTCGGCCTGGCGACCGCAATGCTCGGTGACCCCAGCCATCTCGTCCTCGACGAACCCGTCAACGGACTCGACCCCGATGGCATCCGATGGATTCGCACCATGATCCGTCGATTCGCCGAAGAAGGACGCTCGGTGCTGGTGTCGTCGCACCTGCTGTCCGAGATGGAGGTGACCGCCGACAGGTTGGTGATCATCGGCAAGGGCCGCCTCATCGGGGAGTGGGACAAGCAGGAGCTGCTCGACGGTCACGCGAACCTCGAGGAAGCGTACTGGTCCGTCGCTTCCGGGCACGCAGAGTACGGCGCGAGCGAAACCGCCGTCGCGTAGCGGGCAAGCACCTCAACCGCAGCACCCGAAACCGCAGCGCAAGAATCCCCAGCGCCCGAAACCGCAGTACCCGAAATCGCAATACCTATAACCACAGCACTTGATAACGAGGAGAAGAACCATGACCGTCCCGTCCACAGGCCGACCCGGCTCCGTCATCCCGCAGCCCACCACTTCGACCAACTCCACCGCAGCGCCGAACGACGCAGCAGCACCCACCTCCGCCGCAGCACCCACCTCCGCCGCGGTGCCCGGCCCCGCCGACGTGTTGCGCGCCGAACTCGGCCGCATGCTCAATCTGCCTGCGACGTGGGGTTACGCCTTCGCGTACCTTTTCTTCGTCGTGGCGCCGCCGGTGCTGATGTGGTTCACCACGCGCAACGGCCCGGCGGAGTTCCAATTCGAGCCGACGTTCGCGAGCGTGCTCCTCGGCGCCGACTTCCTGACCATCATCGCGATCGCGTTCGCCGCCGCCGGTTCCGCCGGGGACATCGCGGGCCGGCGGGTGGCCTTCGGCTACCTGGCGTCGGGAAGCAGGTGGGGAGTCCACTCCGCCCGCATAGTCGCGCAACTGCTGCTCATCGCGGCGGCGACGGTCATCGGATTCGCCATCGCCGCGGGAATCCTGGCGGCGGCCGGTGCGCTTTCGGCGGAGAACTTCGGCGGTGCCGCCCTCGCGGCGGGGCTGATTCTGGTGTGGGCCGCCATCGGCTCCGGCGTCGGCACGCTCATTCCGGTGCCGGCCGTCGCGGTGGCGCTGCCCATCGGCTGGATTCTCGTCCTGGAGATGGCCGTCGGCCTCGTCCCCGTCGACTGGGTGCAGACGCTGGCGCAGTACCTGCCGTGGACCGCGTCGCGCCAGCTGCTCGGCATGATGGACGTCTTCGTCAGCGACTTCCACGCGAGCCTCGTCCTCACCGGGTGGTTCGCCGCGGTCGTCGTCGGGGGAGTGATCATCGCTTCCCGACGTGACGTGAAGTAGCGCCCGCCCCCGAAACAGCGCCCCGAAACGAGCCCGGTCAGCCCAGCGGCCGGGCCTTTTCGATGTCCGCGATCCTCGCCATCCGTTCCTCGTCGGCGCCGCGCACGATGACG
>ERZ1032924.112-NODE-112-length-10899-cov-4.987182_pt1 | contig 10899 bp, 10 predicted proteins | sample MGYA00516956_ERZ1032924 | MGnify/ENA primary metagenome ERZ1032924 (study PRJEB33719, sample SAMN04262513) | wastewater metagenome | biome: rural village; feature: composting latrine chamber; material: composting feces with ash | place: El Salvador | collected... | reverse complement strand
AACGGCATACATTGCGGTGATGATGCCCACGGCTAAATAGAGCATACCCAAGATATCTAGTTTTTCTCTCGCTTGGTCAGACGCTGGGGCGTTGGGTATGAATCGCATAGCCAATAAAAACACTGCTATGCCAATGGGGATGTTGATAAAAAATATCCAATGCCAGGTGGAGTAGGTAACAAATAGTCCTCCAAAAATGGGACCTATCATGCTGCCTGTGGCAAACATGCTACCAAAGAGTCCTAAAAACTTATCGCGTGAATGATGAAAATGGTTTACAATAATGCCTGTGGCAGAGGGGGTGATACCTGCGCCGCCAATGGCTTGTAGGGCTCGCATGGCTATAAGGGTGTATATGTTTGTGGAGAGGCCACAAAGCAGCGAGGCAATAGTGAAGGTGGCAATGGAGTAGAGAAAGATGCGCCTATGTCCGAATTGTGTGCTTAGCTTGGCACTTAGTGGAAGCATTACTACAAAGCCAAATGAGTATGCGGTTAGTGTCCATCCTGCCCAGCTTACAGAGGTTTGCAAATCGATTTGCAAGGCGTGCAATGCTGTGGCAACTATGGTAGAGTCTACAGTAATCATTAGCAGTGATAGTGCTACTATTGGAAATACTATTAATGGGTTTACTGCTTGGTATTTGTGTTTAAACTCACCTTGTGTTGTGCTTTTTTGCTCCATTGTATAATTCTATTTGTAAACAGCTGCAAAGATATGGATGAACTGTCGAATTTGTGGTGTTGTTATGATTTTTGTACTGTTTTTTACTTTAATAAAGAAAGATGTTGACTTTTGGAGGCATTTTACAGCTTTTTGCCGTTTGTATTGTTATCGAAAGAGATTGTTTCGAATAGCTAAAATAGGGAACATTTTTTTTTGCAAACAAATATAAAACTATCTATATTTAAACGCTATAGCATTGCTTTTTTTTGTATAGCAGTATTATAAATAATCTTTGCATATTTCAAAACCCTGTAAACTATTTAAATTGAAACTGTTTTATTGGCAACTATTATATATCTTTGGTTGCTGTGAAAAAAGAGCTAATAATAGCCATCAGCATAACTTTGATAAATAATGAAAAAATATATCTTCCTATTTCTATCGATTTTTTTACTGTTTGCCGCTTGTGAGAAAAATGAGGAGCCCTATATTCGTTTTACCACTACGGAGGTAATTGTAGATGATGTGGGAGGCGAGGCAACCATTGGGTTTGAAACCAATTCGAGCTGGATTGCTAGTTCGTCGCAGCCTTGGTGCAGGGTTTCGCCCCAAAGGGGAGGGCAGTCTAGCAGAAGCACTGCAGTAACGCTTAGTGCCAATGATGGCTATGAGGCACGCACTTGCTTATTGTCGATTGTGGCTGGAGGTGTAACGCAATCTATCACTATTACTCAATTGCAAAAAGATGCGGTGATACTTACCAATAAGAGCTATGAGCTATCGAGCAGTAGCCACACGCTAGAGGTGGGTGTGAAAACCAATGTGGAGCTTGAGGTGATAATTGCTGACGATGCCAAGGGGTGGATTTCGACCACTGCTACAAGGGCGCTAGGGGATAAGACTGTGACGCTATATATTGCTGATAATGAGGCATCGGGAGATGCGCGTAGGGCTGAGGTGTATATAAGGGACAAGGATTCTGATTTGCAGGATGTGCTTACTATTGTGCAAAAGGGTGTGTCGGTTATTGCTGATGATGCTGAGTTGGTTGAGTGGGATGGGAATAGGTTTCAGCACTTGAATGTGGAGGGGGATTTTGTTTTTAGGATGGATGATCTTGATAATGACGATGTCTATTTTGTGTTTTCTAATGTGCATGAATGGCAGAAGGTGGGGTTGCCTTATTTGGTGGATGATAGGGGGGTGATGAGTAGAGGGGCTAAGCCAGCGCGGAGTTTTGATTTGGCTGATGCTTCGTTTATTGTGTCAGGAATGCCTGCTGTGACTGAGTTTAATAATAATCCACCCAAGCCTTTGGGAATTGGCTTGGAGGGGGCTAAAGATGAACAGGGCATTGCAACTAGGGCAGCAAATCTAGGGGTGGGTACAGTTGATTATTTGAATGATGCGGATGATAAACCGATACAATCGACGGTGAGAAAGGTGGTATCGGCAAATGGGGCTAACTTGTATGTGTGGGTGGCAAATGATTGTTGGCACGATGGCGGAACGAAGAGCTATACAGTGACGCAACCCATGGTGGATGCTTTGGCAGATAAGTTTCTTGCCTCTGGCGATGGTAATGATATATATGAGTGGGTGAGGAATGCTACGGGTGAGCATTGGGGACCTACCACGCAAAACTATTATATTGCTGAAACTGACGATATGCATATATGGTTGATGGATATTGATGGTGACGATAAAACTACGGGAACGATTACAGCTGGCTATTTTTATGCAAGGGATAATTATCTTAAATCGGCTATAGCTAAGTCTAATGAGAAGTTGCTGTTTACTGTGGATGCGGTGTTGTTTGCAAAACCCGATAGAGGGGCATGGAATTTAACTCACTTTTGGCCTACTCAGATAATATCTACACTTGCTCATGAGTTTACGCATATGGTCTATTTTTATCAGCACGAAGTGTTGAGGGGATTGAAGAGTAATACGGCAATAAATGAGATGTGTGCGCAGTGTGTGGAGGATTTGGTTGCTAATAAAATATTGACTGACGGACCCCGAGGGGTGCCTTATGCGGCTGCTTCGGCAGGGACTGATAGAAATAGTAGTGGACGATTGCCGCTATTTAACGAATACAACGATTACACGCTGCTAGATTGGAGTGGTAATGAGGATGAAACGCTTACCAATTACTCTAAAACGTATGCTTTGGGGGCATATTTGATGAGGAATTATGGGGGTGCAAATTTTATTAGAGAGCTTATTCAGAATGATTATACTGGGGCAGCTTCTATTGTGCAGGCTGTGAATGCTAATGGGGGCACTGTGGCTAGCTATGGTGATGTGCTTCAGAGGTTTGGTGTGGCTAGTATGTTGTCTGATAAAATGGATATGGACACAGGGTATCGGTTTAATAGGGGTGATGTGTGGAGTGAATCTACTGTGGGTGGCATAAGGTATGATTTGGGTTCTATCAATTTGTACAACTATTTGCCAGCGCCTTATATCTATGACGAGCTACCAAATTCACAACATGCTGGCTCTAATCTGTTTTATAATGGTGGAAGTGGTTTGAGTGGGCAGAAGGAGTGGTATTTTAAGGGGATGAATGAAAAGACGCAGGTTTCGGTGGTGGTGAGGTAGGGTGTGAAAGGTTGTTACTATTTATCAACAGGGGAGGAGTAAGGCTGACGAGGAGGAGGAAGTATCGAGTTAGCCCCTCTCACAAATCTATCCATAGCCCACCGTTCGTGGGGCTGTAGGTTGTAGCCGGTGGTGTCGGCTTGTATGGGGAGGATGCGGAAGATAGGTTTGCCGGCTTCATACTGTTTTTGAACCCACAGTAGCGAATAATCGACCATTTGTATGCTAACGGGTGCATCTTGATGGGCTTTGCTGAGCACTATGTGGGCTAGCATGCCTCCATCTCTGTTTTGCTTGCGTTGGTTTGACACAAAGTTGCCTAGTGAGTAAAACACTGCATGGGTGATGCTATCGCCCTGTGAAAGGGTGTGTAGGGGTTGCACCACATGTGGATGATGCCCAATGATGAGGCGCACATTGTGGTTGAAGAGAAACTGGGTTAGCTGTTTTTGCTGTTTTGAGGGTTGGGTGTGATACTCTTCGCCCCAATGCATTACTGCAATGGTGATATCGGGGTGGAGCTTTTGTGCTGCTGCTATGTCTTGTTGTATAAGAGTGGTGTCGATGAGGTTTACAATATGGGGTGGTTTTGCTACTAGTCCGTTTGTGCCATAGGTGTAGTTGAGAAATGCTATGCGGATGCCATTTTTGATAAGCATAAGGGGGTAGCGTAGTGCTCTGTCTTCTTCTGAAATGAATGTGCCTGTCTGTTTTGCTCCTAGTGTTTTGATGGTTTGGATTGTTTGCTGAAATCCTTTTGTGCCGCTATCGAGGGCGTGGTTGTTGGCAGTGAAAAATAGGTTGAAGCCTGCTTGATGTAGGGCTGCTGCATACTCTGTGGGAGCGCTAAATAGGGGATAGCCTGTGTAGGGGACTCCTCCAAAGGTGGTTTCGAGGTTTACGCCTGCTATATCGGCTGTGGCTATTTTGTGTTGGATGTGTTGAAAAACCGACTGGTAGTTGTATCCACTATCTGTTTTTGCTGCATGTAGTTGGGGGGTGTGATGCATGGCGTCTCCAGCAAAAATTAGCGTTACTCTCCTTTCTTGAGCAGTGGTTGCTACTAAAGAAAAAGTGAGTAACGCTAATAGATAGTATCTGTAATGCATACACAGAGGTATGTTTAGCTGTATATCTCCTTCTTGGCTGCTAGCAGTGTGTTTTTGAGGAGCGATACAATGGTCATGGGTCCAACGCCACCTGGCACTGGAGTGATATAGGAAGCCTTTGGGGCTACCTCGTCGAAAGCTACGTCGCCTTTAAGCTTAAAGCCCGATTTTGTTTCTGTTGATGGCACACGTGTGGTGCCCACATCAATTACCACTACGCCTTCTTTCACCATGTCGCCTTTCAAGAATTCTGGTACGCCTATAGCTGCAATAATAATGTCGGCATCAAGGCATATCTCTTTTATGTTTCTTGTTTGACTATGGCACACGGTTACGGTGGCATCGCCACAGGTGCGTTTTTGCATAAGTAGTAGTGCAATGGGTTTGCCCACTATGTGGCTGCGCCCTAAAACAACTACGTTTGCACCATGGGGATTTATTTTATATTTCCTTAGTAGCATAAGTATGCCTGCAGGGGTGGCTGATACAAAGCTTGGTAGCTCTAGTGCCATGCGTCCTAGGTTGATAGGGTGAAAACCATCGACATCTTTGCGAGGGTCTATTGCCTCTATTACTTTGTGCTCTGCTATATGATCGGGAAGGGGTAGTTGAACAATAAAACCGTCCACATCGGGGTCGTTGTTTAGTTTGTCTACTGTTTTTAGTAGCTCTTCTTCTGTTACATCGTCTTCGAAACGGATGAGCGATGAGTCGAAGCCTACCTCCTCGCATGCTTTTACTTTACTGGCAACATAGGTTTCGCTTCCACCATCGTGTCCTACAAGCACAGCGGCAAGGTGTGGGGTTTTGCCTCCTGCAGCTTTTATCTGTTTTACCTCTTCGGCTATCTCTTTTTTTATCTCAGCCGCAGTGGCTTTGCCATCTATTAATTTCATATATGTGTGGGTTATCTGTTTATATAATATTTATATGTGTATGTGTGTTGATTGTTATGTTTATCTTCTTCTCATGTTGCGCATGGCTGCTCTACCGCCACCCGAGGTCATCATTCGCATCATTTTGCGGGTTTCGTCAAACTGTTTTATAAGGTTGTTTACCTCTTGCACAGTGGTGCCGCTACCATCGGCTATGCGTTTGCGTCTTGTGCCATTTAGCACTTGTGGGTTGGAGCGCTCTTCTGGAGTCATGGAGCGGATAATGGCTTCGATGCCTTTAAATGCATCGTCGTCTATATCAAGGTCTTTTATCTGTTTGCCCACGCCAGGTATCATGGCTGCAAGGTCTTTCAGATTACCCATTTTCTTTATTTGCTGTATTTGACCAATAAAATCGTCAAAATCGAATTGGTTTTTTGCAATTCTTTTTTGCAAGCGGCGAGCTTCCTCTTCGTCGTATTGCTCTTGTGCTCTCTCTACAAGCGATACTACGTCGCCCATACCAAGGATGCGGTCTGCCATACGATCGGGGTGAAACACATCTAGTGCATCCAACTTCTCGCCAGTACCAATAAATTTAATGGGTTTGTCTACTACCGAACGAATGGATAGTGCTGCACCACCACGGGTGTCACCATCGAGCTTGGTGAGGACTACTCCATCGAAATTGAGGCGCTCGTTAAATTCTTTTGCTGTGTTTACAGCGTCTTGACCCGTCATGGCGTCTACAACAAATAGAATCTCGTTGGGATTTACTGCATCCTTTATAGCCGAGATTTCATTCATCATCACCTCGTCGATGGCTAAACGACCGGCGGTGTCAATTATTACAAGGTCGTGACCATGTTGCTTGGCATGCTTTATGGCGTTTTTTGCAATCTTTACAGGGTCTTTGTTCTCCTCTTCGGCATATACAGGCACGCCAATCTGCTCGCCCAGTACTCTTAACTGCTCTATAGCTGCGGGACGGTATACGTCGGCTGCTGTAAGTAGTGGGTTTTTTCCTCTCTTAGATTTTAGCATTTGTGCCAATTTGCCAGAGAAAGTGGTTTTACCCGAGCCTTGCAAACCAGACATAAGAATTACTGCTGGTGAACCTTTGATATCGATATCTACTGCAGAACCACCCATGAGGAGGGCCAACTCGTCTTGCACAATCTTTACCATCAATTGGTGTGGCTTTAGTGCTGTGAGTACGTCCTGACCTAGGGCTTTCTCTTTTACTGTTTCGGTAAACTGTTTGGCAGTATTGAAGTTAACGTCGGCCTCAAGAAGGGCTCTGCGAACATCTCTTAATGTTTCGGCAACATTAATCTCTGTAATTCTGCCTTGTCCTTTTAATATCTGAAACGATCGTTCTAATCTATCACTTAAATTTTCAAACATACTATTGTTATACTATTAGTTATCACATTTTTCTAAGAATACAAAGATACATGAAAATGATATATCTCACAAATATGTAACGCTATCTTGAGCAGAAGGTTTAGAGGTGTTTTTTTTGAATGAAAGGGGATGATATGCCTCAAGTGTGAAATTGCTTGAGTGTGAATCTACTTGCATGGCATTTTGTTTGCTTGTGTGTGCTGTTGCTATACAGATGTTAGAGAAAAGTGCTATATTGGTGCTTTGTGTGTTGTAAGAATTGTTTTCAATAGTTAATAATTGTAATATGTGTTTTATAGCATGTTTTGCATAGTGTGTTGATGTATAGTGAGTTATGCGTGTTTTTGGCTGTTTTTATTTTTAAATGGCTATTTCTGATATGAATTACATCCTCGAAAATTTGGATAAATAGGATGAAAAAGTTTACTTTGGTGAATTATTAAGAGAAATGTTCTATTATCTGATAGCAGAGAGAACAAATTAGTCATTATTTTTTCGATAATTCATGCAGAAAACATTGGTACTTATAAAGCCCTCCGCAATACAAAGAAGTCTTGTAGGAGAGGTTGTCTCACGTTTTGAAAAAAAAGGATTGCAGATTATTGGCTTCAAGATGATGACATTGAGCGATGATATTCTTAAAACACACTATGCTCACCTAGTAGAAAGACCTTTTTTTAAGAGAATAAAAGACTCGATGCAGGTTACACCTGTGTTTGCTATGGCATTGAAGGGTGTGGATGCTGTGGAGGTGGTGAGAAAGATGAGTGGAACAACCAATGGACGCAATGCAGCACCTGGTACTATAAGGGGTGATTACAGTATGAGTATTCAAGAAAATATTGTACACACATCCGACTCTCCAGAGAATGCAGCTATCGAATTGGATCGCTTTTTTAATAAAGATGAGATATTTGAATATGAACCTCTCATTTTTCCGCATTTGTATGCAAATGATGAATTTTGAGAGAAAAGAAATAGAATAGAAGAGCTAGATACTTTTTTATTAAAATAAAATTTATGACGTTTCAAAAAATAATTTCGGGAATAAAGCTGTTTACAGTAACAGGCTTCCTAGTTTTTTCAACTACAGCTTTTTCTCAAGGGGAGGGAACTAAAGACCAACCCGAAAAGTCAAGAGCTAAACTAGAGTATAAGCAAACGCATGGGCTCGACTACACAGAGACTGAAAACTTGTTTGCAGATGGTTTTAAGCTCAAAATGGACCTCACGCTGCTAAACGAAGCCTCGGCTGAGCGTGAAATAGACATGGATGCAATTCCTGCAGAGGAGTTGTATGGTGGTGTTTGGGTGCATAATAGAGTGGATGCTTATGGAACTGCAGTGAAAGCTCCAGCAGAGTTTGAAGTTGATTTGAGTGGTTTTACCATGCCCGCAGAGGGACACGTAACTTCAAATTTTGGTCGTAGAGGTGGACGCAGGTATCACTATGGTATCGATATTAAAGCGCATACTGGCGACACAATTTATGCTGCATTTGATGGTAAAATACGTGTGAAGAGCTATGAGAGAAGAGGATTTGGCAATTATATTGTTATCCGTCATATTAATGGCTTGGAAACTGTGTATGGCCATATGTCTAAATTTTTGGTAGATAAAAATGATTTTGTAATGTCTGGTGATCCAATTGGGTTGGCTGGCAATACTGGACGTTCGTTTGGATCGCACCTTCACTTCGAGACACGTTTCTTGGGTAAACCAATTGACCCTAATTTTATTATCGATTTTGAAAATAAAACGTGTCATAGCGATAAGTATCTTGTGTCGAACGATAGTTTTAAGAGAACTACTTTGAGTAGCAGGGTGATAAAGAGAACTGGCACGGTAAACTATGTGCAGGCAACTAATAGAGACAACAATAGGTTTGTATCGGGAGGTGGTGCTGCTAGCCACACTATTAGAAGTGGTGATACATTGGAGAGAATTGCTAGAAGGTATGGGGTGACAATAGATCAACTGTGTGCTCTTAATAATATATCGAGAACTACAACATTGAGAATTGGTAGATCGTTGATTGTTAATCCTACTTCATCTGCAAGCTCTGAAACTGCAGCAAATGATAGTGCAGGTGCACAATATCATACAATAAAAAGTGGCGACACACTTGGAGGAATAGCCCAAAGGTATGGTGTTTCTATAAGAAAACTGTGCTCGCTTAACAATGTGACAACTAGAACTACGCTTAATGTGGGTAAAACATTGCGTGTGATGTAGATAAAAGCATTGTAGCAGATAAAAATATAATGAGAAGGTGTAAGATGAATAGTTTTGCACCTTTTTCTTTTTTTATCTACCTTTGCACACTATCGGTAACTTGAAAAATGAACTTTATATTTCTATAAAATGGATGTTACAAAAAGTCAGTTTGATGAGGTAATTGCAATTTGCAGAAAAATCTTTAGCGAGAAGCTTGGTGATTACGGACCTGCATGGAGAATACTTCGTGGGGAGTCGGTAACGGATCAGATATTGATTAAAGCAAAAAGAATACGCTCTATTGAGATTAAAAAGGAGAGTAAAATTGATGAGGATATATTTGGTGAGTTTATTGCTATTGTTAATTATGGGGTGATTGGTTTGATTCAGCTGGAGCTTGGTTTTGCCGAAAATGTGGATATATCTGAAGAGGAGGCTTTGCAGCTATACGATAAGCATATAACAATATCGAAGGAGCTGATGTATGCAAAAAATCATGACTATGACGAGGCTTGGCGTTTGATGAGGGTGAGTTCGTATACAGATTTGATTTTGATGAAGCTAAACAGAACTAAAGAGATAGAGACCAATAAGGGGCAAACGTTGGTATCGGAAGGTATTGATGCTAACTATCAGGATATGATAAACTATGCGCTGTTTGGATTGATAAAACTGCATTTTGGTGAAGATGAATTTGATGTGAAGGGCAATTAGGTTATGAAAGGAAATGATAGACTTGTAAATATTGTGCTGACAGCGGCACGTATTCTTTTTGGCATCACTTTTGTGTTCTCGGGCTTTGTAAAGGCTGTCGACCCAATTGGTTTTGCTTATAAGATAGAGGACTATCTAATTGCTTTTCAGCTTATTCCTTTTATACCGCTTGCACTTACTTTTGCAGTGGCTCTTATTTTGGTGGAGCTGTTGCTAGGTGTTTTTATCTTGCTGGGGCTGTATCGTAAATTATCTACAGCTATGGGTGTTTTGTTTATGGCTGTAATGACTCCGATGACGCTCTATATAGCTCTTAAAAATCCTGTAGAAGATTGTGGCTGTTTTGGTGATGCTTTGGTGATAAGCAATTGGGATACTTTTTACAAAAACATTGTGCTTGTTTTGTTGGCTGTGTTGCTACTTGTTTATCATAAAAGAATTAAACCTCTGTTTACCAATAAGAGTAAGGGATTGGTGGTAGGTTTTGTTTTTCTGTTTTCATTGCTGTTTTGTCTTTACAATATATTCTATTTACCTATAATGGATTTTAGACCCTATAAGGTGGGAGTGAATATTGCAGAGCAGATGGAGAATGATGTGAGCAACGGCGATGTGTACGAAAATATCTATATCTACGAGAAGGATGGGGTGGAGGAGGAATTTACCGAAGACAATTTTCCGTGGGAAGATTCTACTTGGACTTTTGTTGATTATCAATCGAAATTAATAAAAGAGGGGGAGAAGCCCTTGATAGATGAGTTTTATATAACAGCTTATGCTAAAGATGGTGCTGGAGCGTTTGTAAAGGGGGGAGATATAACTGATGATATATTGACAAATAAGGTGATGCTGTTTGTGGTGTCGCTCTCACTAGACGATGCTAGAGAAAAGGGGATGAAGCAGATAATTGCTTTGGCAGACTATGCTGCAGACAATGATATAGAGCTGCTTGTGGCTACCTCTTCTGAGGCTGCTGCAATAGAGCAATGGCACAGAGAGTGGGGAAATCCTAAGGTGGGCTATGGATTGATGGATGAGTTGACGCTGAAAACTATTGTGAGGTCGAACCCCGGTTTGCTATTGCTAAGCGAGGGAACTATTGTGGGTAAATGGAGCAGTAGAAGGTTGCCTAACCAGAGGCAACTAGAGGGGATGGTGGTTAAGCTAAAAGCTGAAGAAAAGAGCTTGCCAATTAACAACAATTCTACAGCTAGCTTGTTGATAATATGTGCTATCTTTGTAATACCTTTGTTGGGTATAAAATGGTACGAAAGAAAAAATTAAAACTGACAATTGAGAGATAA
>ERZ1032924.110-NODE-110-length-11107-cov-6.506334_pt1 | contig 11107 bp, 10 predicted proteins | sample MGYA00516956_ERZ1032924 | MGnify/ENA primary metagenome ERZ1032924 (study PRJEB33719, sample SAMN04262513) | wastewater metagenome | biome: rural village; feature: composting latrine chamber; material: composting feces with ash | place: El Salvador | collected... | reverse complement strand
AAGCGGCCATGTTCCTCACCCCCGACGCCCGTCTGGTAAATACCGTATCCTATGCGTTATGACGCATGACATGCAGAGCCGCTTACCCTCTGACCAGCGCCTCAACCGGCTGGCAGAGGTTACGCGGGACGCCGCCGCACAGGTCCTGATAGGTAGCAAAACAGTGGGAGCATCAAACGCAACCCACCTGGAGGCGATCGGAGTTGACCTGGTGCACGTCCCGGAGTTCGTCGAGCTTCTTTCAACTCCAGGTTCTCGTTTCACGGCACCCGGGAGAGTGTTCACCCCCAGGGAGTTTCGCCGAGCCGAAAGTCGTGCCGCGCAGAAGGGGGACGGATCAGCGGCTCACCTGGCTACACTTTGGGCTTTGAAAGAGGCGACTCTCAAGGCCTGGCTATCCGCTCTTGCTCACCTGCAAGTCGACGTACCGCTAAACGAACAGGAAATGAACTGGTCCCAGATCACGGTTAGGCATACTGCCTCAGGGGTTTCAAGCATCAAACTCACTGGGGAGATGGAAGAAGTGTTTCAAGCTTCACTGGCTGGTCTCCTCGGACCCCGATGTGGCTCCCATTTGTCCGAGGAGCACTTGACAGCATCCGCCTCCCATGACGGGCTCTACGCTGTAGCTGTCGTGGCCATCAGACAATGTTGCGCTTGACAGCCCATCGCGTCAGTTCATGCCGGTTTGATAGTTGCAGTTTGCGGAGAACCGCGGACACGTGGGTCTCTATCGTCTTCACGGAGAGGAAAAGCTCCGAGGCGACCTCTTTGTACGTGTATCCCCTCGCGATGAGACGCATGACTTCCTGTTCCCGGGCGGTTAGCAAGTCGAGTTCTTCTTCTTCTTCTGCCTGTTCCTCGGTCCCAAACGCATCGAGGACGAAACCAGCAAGGCGCGGGCTGAACGCCGCGTCCCCCGCTGCGACCCGTTCAATCGCGGCAGCAAGTTCTGCTGGAGAAATTGACTTGGTCACATAGCCGCGCGCTCCGGCGCGAATCACCGAAACGACATCAGCGGGCGCATCGGAAACTGAAAGCGCCAAAAAGCGCGTGTTGGGCAGATGGGAGCAACGGCGGGCGACTTCTGGTCCCCCTCCACCCCCACCCCCAGGTAGGTGAACGTCAAGAAGAGCCACATCAGGCTGGAGCAGCTCGCAGGCCTCAATGGCCCCTTCTACGTCCGAGGCCTCCCCAATTAGTTGGAGCTGTTCGAACCGTTCTAACTCGGCCCGTACCCCTGACCGAACCAGAGGGTGATCATCTATCACCAATACCCTTATCGCTGCAGCCATTGTCTCCCCTTCGCCCCGCTATCCCTGGCGAGGAACCTTGATCTCTACCTCGGTTCCACCACCGTTTGCTCCGTCTGTGGAAAGGATACGCACCGAAACTTGTCCTCCCACACGTTCTACCCGACCCTTTATTGAGTTCCGGAAACCATGGCGATTTGCGGGGATGTTCTCTGTGTCAAAGCCCTCTCCCGCGTCCTTCACGAAGATCTCTAACGTCTTACCTCGCACCTCTTGGAACACGGTGATGGGGGGTTTCCCGTGACGGACAGCGTTCGTCATCGCTTCGGCCGCCGCCGCGATCGCCGCCAAGTCGGAAGGGCCGGGGACTCCATCTCCGACGGTGACGACTTCGATGGGAGTGCCATACGTGGTCTCAATGTTGGAGGCCTGGTTACGAAGTGCCTGGGCAGCAGAAACCTCCGGAGTGGTTTCTCCCGTATACAGCCAGGCTCGAAGTTCCCGTTCTTGCGTCAATGCCAGTGCTCTCACCCGTGCGGGGTCGTCGGCCGCTCCTCTAATCAGGGTGAGTGTCTGCAGCACAGAGTCGTGTAGATGGGCTGCGATCTCCGCTCGTTCCGTTTACCGCGCATCAGACGCTCTGGAGGCAGAGAGGTCCCGGATCATTTTCAGTCCGAGGGGAAGGAGCGCCACAACTATTCCCGCGATAGTCACAAACCCAACTAGGAGACCCAAGCTGACTTGGGGTAGCAACTCGTATTCGGCAAGGATCAAAAAGGCGCCGACCAAGACCATTCCAACACCGAGAGCGGCGAAGGCAATGACACTGCCCGTGCGCTCTGTCGTTAGCTTGGGCACTTGGGTCCAGGTCAGGAAAAGTCCCAGGATGATCAGCGCCGACCAGAACACGACCGGCACGTTCACATACGGCAGAGAGCCCCCAACCAACAGCACCAAAGCCAACGCCAGGAAGACGATCCCAATCAGGAATAATCTTCCTGCCGTCGTCTGGTTGGTTCGTTTGGTTCCGACCTGTCGGAGAGGCGCTCTGTACGGGGCCTGCTGGCCCCCCGTCGCGGACTCCTCCGGGGAGGTCGGGTACTGTGCCTGCGGCTCGGTGGGGGTAAGGATCCAAAGAGCCATGTAAATGAAGAACCCCAATCCACCCAGTGCGGTCAAAGCCACTGTTGCGATTCGCACGGGAACAACTGAAATCCCGAAGTAGTGTGCGACACCCGAGCACACCCCACCCACCCAAGGGGCAGCCATGTCTGGACTGTCACTGCGCGCTAGTGTGAGCTTGCGCGGCGAAGGCTCGTGTGGTCGAGGTAGGTTTTGCACACTCCTATCGTGGCAGATTCAGCGTTCAGGCCCCAGCCCCGGAGACCAGGATCAGGGACCAATCAGGGGATTACCCGATATCGGCACAGGCCCATTTCCATGCATTGTTGATGCATGAGCGAAAATCAAACCTTCGGCCCACCTCGAGATGGGCGTCAGCACCCGAATTCCTACGGACTGGGAAGCACGCAGGCTGCCGGGCAGTACGGCCAGCAACCCACCGGTTCCCAGTACGCGGGTGCCCAATATCAGAGCGGCACCTACTCCTACACGAATCCTTCCGGTACGCAGAACCAAAGGACGGCAGGGAATCCGTATCAGGCAGGTGGTGGAACCCAAACCCCCCGTGCCCCTTACTATCAAGCACCCCAGTACGCCCGTGCCGGGCAACCGATTGTGGCGCCACCCGAGAAGAAGCTCAGCAACACACTTGCGCTTATCGCGTTCGGGTCAATGCTGGTCGCCGCTGCACTCGGCATCGGAATTTCGTTGTCGGGGGCGCCGGGGCGTGGCCTTCTACTCGGCGTTGCGCTATGCGCGCTCATTGCGGGTGGTGTGCTGACATACGCGGCTTTGAAAGGGCAGCGGCCCGGCTGGTTCCTCGTCGTTTCGATCGTCGGTGCCGTCATCGCTGTGCCCGTCGTGGCAGTGGGAGGTGCTTACACGACATACGAAACCATAAGCACTCATGAGACATTTGAGGACGCCTACGGCTGGTCGACCGAGATCGATGGCTACGACTTCTGGGATGAAGTCGCGTTCTCCGACGAGGGCTGGCTCGATTACGGGCCCAGTTCCCCACTTTGGGCCCTCGCGCCCATAGAAACCCTTGATCCGGAGGATCCGGAAGTGTTGTCTTACGGCGAGTCCGGAGAACTGGACCTGACGGGGCTTAGGCCGGGCGTTGAGGCGCATTACTCCATCACCTCAAACGACTCTTACACCCGCGTGCTGTTGCGCAAAGATCAGCTCATTGAGGTCTTTGTGGACTATGCGGAAGATTCGATGATCTCGATAACCGACGAGGACTTTGGCCCTCTTCGGACCCCAGTGGTTTGCCTGGGCGGCTACTCCGCAAGCGGAGATATAGACACCGAGGTCGTCACTTCACGCTTAGGACTATCTGCCAGCAATGCTGAGAACATTCTGTCATTCGACATCTCCGCCTCGGAGGCCCTAATCGAGTTCGTCTATGTGAGCGACGATGCGCCTTCGATAGGCGCAGAGCCCCAAACGGAAATCGAGTCTCAACAATCCGCTTCAAACGAAAGTGACCAGGGGTAACAGAAATGTCAGACGAAAAGTTCAAGAACATGCGTAACGAAGAATCGTTCGGTGAAGTGGAAGAACAGACAGTTCAAATCCCCGAGGTGACTGAAGACACCATTGTCATGGAGTCAGAAACCACGGGGGAACAGAAGACGGAAACCCTTATCACCGGAGGGGACGACCGGGAAGTCGTGGAACAAATCGAGGAAGTTCTCGAAGAAAATGCCGCGCCTCAGCCGCCGGCGCCAATGAACGCGGGGATGCCGTCCTCGCCTGACTATGGCACGACGGCTTACTCAGTTGAGTATGAGGGAACCTCGTACACCGCCGGAGCGCAGCCGGCTCCCCAGCGCTCCGCGCCGCAACAACCTCAGTCTCAGCCCCAGTCCCAGACATACCAGGCCTCATACGCCCAGAATTCTGGTCAGCAGTCCAGCCAGCCTCAGGCTTCTTTCCAGGCCAGGCCAAGCACGAGCACCCGTTTTGGCCGCACAGAAACTGACGGTCCCATTCGCATTGGATTGCTGGTGTGGGGAATCGTCCTGTTGATTTTCGGACTGATGGCTTTCTTGGGTGCAGTCGCAGCCCCCATCAACGGGCAGTTCGTCTTCACCACTTTGCTGGCTCTTGCGGGGGTGGCCTTCATTGTTCTGGCGATTGTGCAGAGCAATAAGACTTCTGTCGCGGCCCCTCAAATGCCGCAGGGGTTCCCCGGGCAAACCCCAAACACAACGCAACCACAGGGACAGCATACGCAAGCCAACTACGGCGGGTCCTTCCACCAAGGAGGCCCAACAGCCTAGTGAACCAGGACCGCGTGTGCGCGTGTAAGACGATCATTGAGCGTCAGTAAGCATGAAGGCTCGGGCTTGACCGCCCGGGCCTTTGTGTTAAGCGATCAGGTCCGCACGCTGGCACGCGGACTCTGCTGTTGCATGGCAGCAGACTAAGCTGGGTCAGATTAGGATCGGTAGGCCCCAGGGGGTACGTATGAAAACCCAGTCAATATTCAGCGTTCTGGCCGGAACGATTGTTGCGGGCCTGTTTGTGGCTGGTTGCTCCAGCGGCTCCGCGGACACCGAAGGGAAAACAGAAAACGTAGACAAGCCATTAGTTGTGGCGATGGAACTGGCTTACCCTCCGTTTGAAACCAAAGATTCTGCAGGGAACCCGGAGGGCGTGAGCGTCGACTTCATCACCGATTTCGCTGAGGCTTATGGTTACGACCTGACGATTGAGAACACCTCGTTTGACGGGTTGATCCCAATGTTGCAGACCGGTAAAGCGGACGCGGTGATGTCTTCGATGACCATCACGGAGGAGCGAAGCCAATCCGTTGATTTCTCCGACCCTTACGCGAAAGCCCAGTTGGCGATTCTGGCTAACAGTGGTTCCGGAATAGAAACGATTGAGGACCTGAACCAGCCCGGCCGTGTCGTAGCCGTGAAAACGGGGTCAACTGGGGACGTGTTTGCGACAAAGAACTTGGACCAGGCAAACATAGTGCGCCTAGCTGACGAAAGTGCCTGCGTGACCGAAGTGGTGCAGGGGAAAGCCGACGGCTTCCTCTACGACCAACTGACGATCTACCGAAACCAAGCCCGCAATCCTGAATCCACAAACGCGGTATTCATCCCCTTCCAAGACGTGGAGTATTGGGGAATTGCCGTGGCGAAAGACCATCAGGAACTGTTGGACCAGATCAACGAATTCATCGCGGAATACTCCGAGGATGGCGGATTCGACCGCATCACGGAAAAACATCTGTCGGAAGAAAAATCGGCGTTTGACGAACTAGGGTTTTCGTGGTTCTTCGACCTGGACTGAGCAACTGTTTCCAGTCCCCTCCCGGCCAGCAAACGCCTGCGCTGAAGGGGGCCCTCAACTATTTGCTGGTCGCGACACTAATTGTTGTGATCTTCTGGCTGTCCCTGTACAACGCGGGGGTACGGCTCGACTTCAGTTTTGTTTCTGAGTACAGGGTGCGACTCCTTGACGGTTTCATCCTCACCCTGAAAATCAGTTTGGCTGCCATGGTGCTTTCGATGGCCATCGGAATCCCTGTCGCCCTGGCTGCCGGTTCCCGGTTCCTCCCGGTCAGGTATGCGGCGGACATTTACGTGAAGATTATTCGCGGCACCCCTCTTCTGGTCCAGATTTACCTCTTCTACTACATCATTGGGACCGCTTGGGGGGTGACGAACAAGACTCTGGCAGGGATCATAATCCTGTCGGTTTTCAGCGGGTCCTATGTTGCGGAGATTATCCGGGGCTCCGCTGCTTCGCTTGACCGTGACCAGTTGTCGGCAGCGGACGCTGTTGGTTTTACCAGGACACAGAAGTTGCGCTACGTCGTCATCCCGCAGATGGTTGCCAGGACACTTCCGGCCCTCACTGGCCAGTTCGCTTCCCTGATCAAAGACTCTTCCCTCTTGTCGGTCATCGCGGTCATTGAGATCACCCAGACCATCCGCGAGATCACCGCCACCAACTACAACTTCTTTGGCGGATACATCTTCCTTGGACTCCTCTACCTGTGCCTTACGTTGCCTCTGATGCTCGTCAGTTCCCACTTTGAACGGAAGTTCAACTATGCGCATTAGGCTGGAGAACCTGCAGAAAGTCTTCGGCGACCAGACAGTGCTGAAAGGGGTGGACTTCGACGACGAGGTGACCACAATGGCCCTCATCGGCCCCTCCGGCGGCGGTAAATCTACCCTTCTGCGGATAGTCGGGGGCCTAGAAAACCCAACATCGGGAGAGGTGTGGGTTGAGGGTCGGCGGGTCGATTACAAAGCCCGCTCCCTGCCCGAGTACCGCGCGTCCTTAGGATTCGTGTTCCAGCATTCCGGCCTGTTTGACCACTTGACCGCTCTTGAGAACATCGCGCTCCCGCTGCGCGTGGTTCACGAAGTCGATGCTGAGACCGCCCGGGAACGTGCCACCACCCTACTTCGCCAATTCGGGTTGGAGGGCGAGGCGAACAAGCATCCTGCGCAACTCTCAGGCGGGGAGCGTCAAAGGGTGGCAATCGCCAGGGCGATAGCCCCAAAGCCGCGTCTTCTTCTCCTGGATGAGCCAACCAGCGCCCTTGACCCCGAATACACGGCTGAAGTGTTGAACGTGATCAACCAGCTAAGGGAGGAAGGTGCTCGGTTCTTGATCGTCACCCATGAGATGGGCTTTGCCCGGGAGGTTTGCGACAAGGTTGCCTTCCTGACCGGTGGCGTCATCGGGGAGTACGGTAACAGCCGCGAGGTGTTCCGTGACCCGAGCACCCCGGCGCTACAACGGTTCCTAAGCAAACTGAGCCAGTGGAATTAGCCGACACACCCTAACTGCCGAACCGACCCCGTTTCACTCCATCCCCACCTCGAATGCTGCTGTAACTCCAGGGTTTTCATCCGTCCCGCTAGCCTCTTCCAACTCCCAGGTTTCAACACCACGCAGCTTACGTTCAACGGCGCGTGAGCGCGTCCCCACCTCTTGAACCGTTCTTTGCGCGGTCTCAAGATGGCGTCCCAATTTCTCCCAGGACTGCGCGTACTTCCCGAACTCCAGTTTGGCGGCAGCAAGCACTTGCCACACTTCTGATGAACGTTTCTCAATCGCTAGAGTCTTGAACCCCATCTGCAGACTGTTGAGCATCGACATGAGCGTCGTCGGCCCCGTCAACATAATCCGGTGCTGCTGCTGAAGTTGACTGGCGAAACCGGGGATCCGGATGGCCTCCGCGAACAGCCCTTCCGTCGGAAGGTACATAATCGCAAAATCAGTGCTTAGGGGAGGGTGGACGTACTTGCGCTTGATGAGCAGCGCCTGTTCCCTCAGCGCCCTCTCAAGGTCTTTGACCGCGGCTGCAATTGCCTCTTTCTCCCCCGCCTCCTGCGCTTCGAGCAGCCTGTCATAGGTTTCTTGAGGGAATTTCGAGTCGATTGGCAGGTACAACTTTTGATCTTCCTGCTTACCAGGCAATACCACCGCAAACTCGACCCGTTCCCCAGAGCCGGGACGGATCTCCACGTTCTCCTCATATTGCCCCTGGGTCATCACGTCTTCCAATTGACGCGAGAGGAGTACCTCTCCCCACGTGCCGCGGCTCTTTACATTCGTGAGAACGCGTTTGAGGCCCCCAACATCTGTGGCCAGCGTCTGCATTTCCCCCAGACCCCTTTGGACCTGTTCAAGCCTTTCCGACACCAGTTTGAAAGACTCCCCCAGACGTTTTTCAAGCGTGCCTTGGAGCTTTTCATCAACGGTTTCCCGCATTTTCTCTAACTGGGCCTCATTGCCAACGCGGATCTTCTCCATCTCCGCCGCCATTGTTGCTTTAAGCTCCGAGATCTTCGCGGTGTTCTCTGCAAGAGACGCACTCAGATTCGATTGAAGCTTCTCCGCCACCTCTAGTCGGATTTTCTCCAATTCCTTTGAATTCGTTGTTCTTAGATCCTGGAGGCCAAGGTTCAGGGCTCGTTCCAAATTCTCTAGCCGCACCTCCATTTTCTGGAGGCGGTCCCCCATCACTACTTGCAGTTCTTGTCTGCCCGCCGAGTCTGTTTGGAGTCGCCTTGCGGCATCATTTGATGCTTGGTTTGACAGTCCTTGTAGGCGACTGTCAAATACCTTCTGCACCTCAACCAGCCTGGTGCTTTGGACCGCGTTAGCGGCCCGCACCTGTTGGTCAAGATGTTGGGTAGCCGCCAGAACTTCTTTTACCTGAGAATCCAACTGCCCCGAACCATCTGCGCTCTGCGTTCGACGAAACTGGAAAAACACTAACGCCAGGATCAACATCGCAGCGATGAAGGTAGCCGCGGCCAGCACCATAAGCAGAGTCATCGGTTCCCCTCCCAGACCACACTCTCTCGAACGACCCCAGAGTAAGAGCCCCCTCCGACAGATTCGATCCCCCGGCCAGATTCAAACTTCCTACATGTAAAAGGGAACGTCCCGTGGTGTTGAGGTGCTACGGGCTTCGAAAGTCATGCGGGACGGGAGGCTTTCTACCTCTCCACCTCGACACTTTCACGGCTCACTATGTCGCCTGTTAGCAAGATGATGACGTCACGATCCTCCGTGAGGATCTTGACAAAACCCGGGGTGGTTTCCAGCACGTGGCCGACAATCACGCCGTTGTGTTCCGTGGTGATGACTTCCTTAACATTCCACGGAGTCGTCACGACGATCGAAAGAACCAGTATCCCAATTATCAGGATCGTTCCCGTTCGGTGAGTTACAGCCAGGACCACCTCGTGAAACGTGCCCTTCTTGTTGTATCTCGCGAAAAAACCCAAACCTATCGTCAAAGACACTGCGATGATCACGGTCCACCACAGGTGGAAAGTCCTGACCAGCACAAATATCACGATCATCAGGAGCACCACGACAAACCAGTCTGATACGCCCCAATGTCCCTTCGGGTCCACCTTCATCAAATAGAGCCGATATATGGCCAAAGGCAATATCAACGACGCAGCAATGCCCGTCACTATTGGCATCTCAAAAAACGTGCCAAAGATGATTGGTACAGCGTCATCAAAGTCGAAAGAATCCGCGATGTCAGCCGCTGTTGCCCAATCCCACCCAGATACCGCCAGCAGGCGTACAAACAGCACCATCACGAGGACGGCAGCCGTGATACCAGTGTCTCGAGCCGTCTCCCCTGACGCCTCATCTTTTTCATCGGAGCCCAGTGCTTCAACTTGGGCGGCTTCTGCTCCCACTTCGCTGGTTAGATCCTTGTCCAAGTCATCCATAGGAACCTCAGACGCCCCCTTTACCTTCTCTCCATTTGTTTCCCCGGCCTCCGACAACACCGTCCTTGAAATCCTAGTCCGGATCGGGCCCCGAAACTCTCACCCGACCGGCAAACGACAATGCAAACGCGAGAGTGCGACCGCCCGCAAACAACCGTTAGCGTTCTAGTTCGTCATCGGGGCTACGATTAGTGGAAGTCCGCTCTCAGATCCTGGAGTTTCCATGGCTGCTATACCTAAGGTCGACACCTTCTGGATCGGTGGTGCAACAAACTGGAGTGAGCACCCAACTCCAGGCCTTCGCACCCTGTCTGTAACACCGGAGGGACACGGCAGGCTGGGGCCGGCAGAACGTGCCGGGGGAAACCCAACTTTTGTGTCGGTGCTTCCTGACGGAAACCTCGTCGTTGTAAATGAGATTCACGATGGGCAAGTTTCCCTCTATTCACCAACCGGCAACATCGCCACGCGGTTCAGTTCTGCGCCAACAGGGAGCGCAGACCCTACCCACCTCACGTCGTTACCGGACGGTTCCCACGTCGTTGCCGCCAACTATTCTGGCGGCGCAGTGACCGTGCACGAAAGGCGCCCGCTCTGTATCAAAGCTCCCCTCGTTACCGTTCAGTACGAGGGATCCGGCCCTACCCCCAGACAAGAATCCCCTCACCCCCATCAGGTAGTGGTGTACGAGGCAGACAAGTCCATCCTCGTTCCTGACCTTGGGATGGATGTCATTCACGTGCACTCGATAGACGACCTGTTGCAAGGCAATCCTCGACACCGCGATATTCCAATGGCTCCCGGCTGCGGCCCGCGACACCTGATCGTTCAGGATCACACGGCACTGGTTGTTTGCGAGCTGGACAACACTGTGCGAGCAATGAATCTGCAAACCGGTGAAGAACTCTCTGTCGCCGCTGCCAGCACCACCGCAGGTTCTCTCCCTTCAGCGATCAGGATGGTGGATCCAAACCACGTGCTCGTCGGTAACCGAGGCCCCGACACAATCAGCGTCTTGCAATGGAAAGATGGGCAGCTGACTTACTTGGGCGAGTCTGGCTGTGGGGGCAAGCATCCCCGCGATTTTGCGCTAACCGCGGACCGGAAGCACGTGGTTGTTGCCAACTTGCACAGCAACAACCTTGCCATTCTCCGCTACCACCCAGAGACGACGTCGTTGGAGGTCGTCGACACGTTGGAGACAGCCAGCCCCACCTGTGCAAGCAGGATTCGTTAGTACTCAGACCGGGAGCAGCACTCAGACCGAGAGCGAACTTCGGCCGCTACTCATCCCACTGGACCGGGTTCGCACCTTCTGATTTGCCTTCGGGGAGGTCGTCTTGAGCCTCGGCGACAAAATCAGCGGCCTCATCTAGAGGTTCGGAATCAACGATGATGCCCTCAACCACCCCGGAAAAAGCGTCCTCCACCGCGTCAATGATCGCCTGTCCAGCGGTGATACCGGCCCATCCGCCAACTGCCCCGCCG
>ERZ1032924.108-NODE-108-length-11225-cov-6.034199_pt1 | contig 11225 bp, 5 predicted proteins | sample MGYA00516956_ERZ1032924 | MGnify/ENA primary metagenome ERZ1032924 (study PRJEB33719, sample SAMN04262513) | wastewater metagenome | biome: rural village; feature: composting latrine chamber; material: composting feces with ash | place: El Salvador | collected... | reverse complement strand
GGACGGACCAGTTCTGGGTGCCAACGTGTACAAGAAGGGCACAACGGAACCCGTGCTCCCTGAGTACGTGATTCTGGAAGCCTCGGGCTTGAAGGTGGCTGTTATCGGCGTCGTGACTGAGGAGACACCAACCCTGGTGACTCCCAGCAACGTGGCGATGCTGGACTTCGGCGATCCTGTGGATGCGGTCAACCGCGTCGTTGGCACTTTGAATGCGTTGCCTGAGAGTGAACGTCCTGACCTGATCATTGCGGAGTACCACGAAGGTGCGGCGGATGATCAAAGCGATGACGTGACGCTCGAAAGCGAAATGGCTGCGTCCCCGGTATTTGCGAAGATTGTGCAAGAAACCTCGCCCGATGTGGATGTGATCTTCAATGGTCACACGCACCGCACATACGCGTGGGATGCTCCGGTTCCCGGAGATGAGAGCCGCACGCGACCAGTCGTTCAGACCGGATCTTACGGCGCGGGCATCGGCCAAGTGGTTCTGAATGTGAATCCAACGGACGGCACGGTAGTTAGTTACGTTGCCGAGGTTGTTCCCATTACGGACAAGTCGATGGAGTCGCTGATGGCGACCTACCCGGATCCGTTGGATGCGATTTACGAGATCGTGCTGGCAGCTGAGCAGAATGCGCGTGAGCAGGGCAGTGTGGTGGTTGGGAAGCTAACCGCTCTGATCACTCGCGCTTACACCAACATGGAACTGGTTGACGGTGTGTTCGAGAAGACCGAGGCGTCCGCAGAAGATCGCGGAGAAGCCTCAGCGATGGGCACACTGGTTGGCAACGCGTTGAAGGCATCACTGGCTGACTTGCCCGATGCGCCTGATTTCGGGATTTTGAACCCGGGCGGTTTGCGCACGGACTTCTACCCGAATGCTGACGGGGAAATCACCATGTCGCAGGCCATGTCGGTTCTGCCCTTCAACAATGAGTTGACCATTGTGACCATGACTGGTCAGCAGTTGATCGACATTCTTGGTGAGCAGTGGCAGCGCACCCTTGATGGAGAAATTCCTGGGCGTGCGTACCTGCAACTGGGCTTGTCGGACAACGTTCAGTACACCTACTCAGTGGTTGCTGATCCGGATCATGATGAGGGGCAACTGGGGATCATTACCTCTGTGATGATCGACGGTGTTCCCGTGGATCCGGAGGCGACTTACCGTGCGGGGACGTTCTCTTTCCTGGCAGCGGGTGGGGATAACTTCCACACGTTCAGGGACACCGAGGTTATGGAAACCGGTCGCCTGGATTGGGAGGGCTGGGTTGCATACCTGCAGACCTCACTAGACGGGGACCCGATTGCACCGGACTTCGCACGCCAAGGCGTTGAACTGGAAGGCTTGACCTCCGGCACGCTGACGGTAGGTGAAGAGGTTACGGTGACCATGTCACGCACGAACGTGTTCTCAGTCGGATCACCAGCCAATACGACGGCAGACAGCTGGCTGGCATCACTTGGTGCACGGTCGATGATGCTGGATTTGGCAACTACGGATGTGGTTGACGGGTCCACCTCAGTCACCTTCACAGTGCCAGAGGTGGCACTCGGTGAGGGGATGTTCGGTGCTGACTTCTCACCTACTGGCACGCAGGTTAGTTACCCCGTGACCATCAAGGCGGCCGACGAGGGCGGCGAAGGCGAGAAGCCTGGCACGGGCGAAGGGGAGAAGCCCGGAACCGGGGAAGGCGAGAAGCCCGGCACGAAGCCCGGCGGAAGCCTGCCTGTTACGGGTGCCTCGGTCCTGGTGACGTTGCTGGCAGCGGCGGCACTAACCACCTCTGGTGTTGCGGTCAAATCCCGCAGGAGGCAATAGAGGTATCAGCGTCGTCTGACTACAGAAGTTAGGGACAAACGGTCGGGGGGAGTTGCTTAGGCGGCTCCCCCCGTTCACTTTGGGTCCAGGAGCCAGGGAAAACGCTGCGCGGGAGCCGGGATCTCGCGCCTGGAAGCCTGAAGTGAACCCGGCGCGGAGGCTGTCATCCTGCTTGGAGCCAGCGGGGTGCTTCCGTGTCCTTGATGTGGCGCCGTGTCCCCAATGTGCTTCCGCGTCCTTAATGTGGATGTTATGAAACTGTGTGGACCTGAAATGGTGACACCAAGAGCTCCGGGAAGCACATTAGGGACAGGGAACAGTGTTGTGAAACAAAATGGGCGTTCTCCGCCGGCGGTCTTGGGTACGCGCTGGCCGTTGAGCCCTATCGCGCAGGGGAGATGCCCCTCACCCCGGTGTAGCATCGAGACATATTCGGCGTGACGAAGCGCCATCATGTCTCGATCAGTGAGGACTAGACAATGGAAGATTTCAAACTAAAGACAGCCGACGGAATTGACCTTTACGTTCGGAAGTTCACGCCTAAAGGGGCACCCAAGGCGGCGGTGCAAATCCAGCACGGGCTGGCGGAGCACGGGGCTCGATATGAGAGGTTCGCCAAGGCGCTCAACGCTCACGGCTACGTTGTTTACGCACCCGATGGTCGCGCCTCCGGGATTTCTGCGGCGGGCGAGTACGGCAACTGGGGCCCCGACGGCTGGGCCGGCTGGGTGAACGACATTCATTTGTTGAACCAGAAGATTCGGGAGGATTACCCGGGCCTGCCAGTGGCGCTGTTCGGGCATTCCCTGGGCTCCTTCGGTGCTCAGCACTACCTCCTGGACTACAGCGATGAGGTCGACGCGGTGATCCTCTCCGGCACGGGTGATGTGGCGACTTTGGTCACGGCGATGGCGGGTGACGAGCCGGCAGACCTGTCAGCATTCAACGCACCGTTTGAATTCCGGACGGGGTACGAGTGGCTTTCCCGCGACGAAGCCGAAGTTGACAAGTATGTTGCTGACCCGGCTTGCGGGTGGGCGGCTCCGATGCCGGATGACCTTACGAGTGCTGCCGCCGCATCCGACCTGGACCAGGTCCTCAAGGTCCGCGATGACCTTCCGATCATGTTGGTGTCCGGCTCGATGGATCCTGTTGGTGGGGTAAACGGCGAGGGCCCGATTGCAGTGGGGGAGCGCTACAAGGCAGCCGGCGTCGTGAACGTTGAAGTCAACATTTACCCGGAAGCCCGGCACGAACTTCTCAACGAGACCAATCGGGAGGAAGTCACCGCTGACATCTTGGAGTTCCTCGACGGAACAGTGGGTGCGTAGGGGCGTTTCCGCCAGCCTAGGGCGGGTCCGTCGGTTGGCGGACCGCCCCGCGCAACGCCTCGAGCGCGTATTCCCAGTCGATCCTCTCTTGTTCCAAACGCACTGCGCCGTGTTCGCGGATCTTTGACAGAGTCGCGTTTTCGCAGGGTGTGAGTGCAGGTAGTTCCCCGCGGAACGGCTTGGGTTCTGGAACCCAGAGGTCTTGGAAGGTCATGAGGGTTTCCTCGTCCATCAGACAGGATTCCAGCATCAGTCCGGACTGCCTGGCCCGCGACAGGATACGGAATCCGTGACTGTCAAGGTCGCCCCAATAGACGCACTGCGACCGGCGGATCCAACCAATATTTGAGAGGACCTGCACTTTGTCTCCGTGCCCATCCACGGCTACCACGCCCCTCATGGGAGGCAAGGCCAGGAAGGTTTGGAGGTTCTCGACTATCAGGACTTGAACGTCTTCGAGGGGGAGGGCGTCGAGTTCTTCCAGCGGCGCACTCAGATCGGCCAGGCCCGACGGGGCAAGTTCCGGGTCAAGGAACCGAACCCGCACCGTTTCAGGCATCGTGCGCAGTCCCAGGTCCTTTCTCCCCAACAGTGTCTGGACCAGACCCCTGTGTTTTTCCAGCCACTTCGAGTCGATCCCACGGATGGGAAGCTCACGCACGAACCGTCCCGAGGTTGGGTTGTGCAAGAGCCATTCAGCAGTCCCTCGGAGACGTTCGAAATCTTCGCGAGGCATGCCCCCAATTGTTCTGCCGGTGCTTGCAATGGCTCCTCGCAGTTCCGGGCCGTCAGGAAGTGCGGCTATGAGGGCCTCCGACCTTTGATGCCACCGCTTCCATTCTCGACTGACGCCGGCGAACCGCGTGATCGCGTCGGGGCCAGAGATTTTTGCCCGGGTTGGTAGTCGTTGCTCGCCAACTCGGCTCCACTGACGTGCTTCCCAGAGGATCTTCACGTCGGGGTCCTGTAGAGATTCCCACGACTTCACCCACTGAAGCGTGGCACCATAGTCAGCCAGAACCTCGCGTTCCGTCGGCGGGTGCAAAGGCATGTCGATTTCCGCGGGCAGACGCAGCCCCGCCATCCAGTAGCGGCCGTCGGTGGTCCAGCGTTTGTGGGCGCGGGCCCGCAAGTCCTCAATCGTTACTGGGGCGGCCATGGCTAATACTCAATGCTCGCCAGGTGGGAAGATCGCCGGTCGGGGTTGGTGATCACACTGATTCCACCCAGGTAGGGTTCCAGGGTTTGCAGCAGTTTCTCTGGGGTTGCCAGCACCATGTGGAACCCAAACGCGTTGAACACATCCATTGCGACGCGGGTGTAGTTGGAGTCTGCTTTGTCAAAGGCCTCGTCCAAAATCACGGTCCCGTACTGTGGGTATTCGCTGTCCTGATCAGCGAGTTGATACCTGAGGGCTGCTGCCAGACAGAAGACCACCAACTTTTGGCGCTGACCACCCGATAAGCCGGCACTGGAATCGTGGATGTTGATCACGTTGCCTTCAGGGTCCAGTTCTTTGGCGATGAAAGTGACGTGTTCCCTGGTATCCAACACGCGCTTTCGCCAATCCTGGTCGGCCCTGGTGCTCTTGGATTCCAGTCGGTCCATGATCGCCGCAAGTTTTTGGAAACGTCGCTCCGCCTCCTCGAACTCCTCATCGGCCCAACTGCCGTCAACGATCTCTTTGAGTTCGGCCAGAAACGAGTTAACTTCTTCGGTCCTGCGGGTCTTGGTGTTTATGTGAAGGTAAACGTCCTTGTCGTAGGGGGACGTGGCGAGCGAGGCGTTAACCGGCTCAATCCGCTGCGCAATCTTACTGGGCGCGCCCATCAGTTCGTCCCGTAGGAACGCTATCGATTCGCGTGATCGCTCGTTGAGGAGCCTACGGAAGTTCTGTTCGTGTTCAGGCAGACCTCGCGTCAGGATGTCCTCGAGCAAATCCAGGTAGCCTCTACGGTCCTCAATCTCTACGGTCAAGTCCGCGTTTATCGCAACAGTCGTCCACTCTTTGCTGAAGGCCGTGGCGAACTGGGAGAAACGCCCGGACGCTTTTTGCACCTGGTCTTGGGCCTTGGTTAGCTGCGTCCTGAGTTGGTCTTGCACCACAGCGGCAACCTCGTGAACATCGTTGTATCGGATGACGCGGCGTTGCTTCCTGAAACGTTCCTCAAGGGCGGCGCTGGTTTCCGCGGGCAGATCCGCATGGGACTTCGCCTCAAGTTCGGAGATCATCCTTTCCAGGTCATCGCGTTCCTTGCGGGCCAGAACCAGTTTCTCGCGGACCGCGTTCTCCTTGTCGCGCAGGCGGGTCAGCTCATTTTGGGCTTGCTCCAGGGCTCCTGTGGCCTGCCCCAATTCGCTGTCTGGCCGCACCATGTCCGCAAACTGTCGCTGTAGTTCAGCGATGCGTTCCGCGGGGGCCTTGGTGTCGATTTCGCTCCACGGTTTTTCCAGGAGTTCGCGGAGCATGTGGCGTAGTGCCATGACCTTGTCGCGTTCTTCCGCAGCCGCGTTCATCTCCGCGTCGGCGCGCTCAAACTCTTCATTGGCTTGGGCCAGTTTCGCTTCCAGCACTCGTCGTTTCGGTTCGACATCCCCGCCCAGAACCCACTTGGATTTGTTGTCGATCCTGTTCTGGTCTGCTTTCACGTAGCGTCGTTTCGAACGCTTGATGAGGCCACGGATAGTCACGCCGCGGTCCACCTCATCCAACTGTCCAGGGTCGTCAACACATGCGAAGTTGAATTCGGTGCTGAGTCGATGGTTCAAATACTCGTGAAACTGTCCTTCCCTCACATCAACCCTGTAAAACAGGGACCGTTCGTCTTTGATCGGCACGGGTGGCGCGCTGTGACCGGGCACGGCGTCAATAGTCAGGTTGACGCCCAGGTACGTGTTATCGACTGCCTCGCGCACCGCAGCAAGATCGGAGTCGCGTACGAGGAGCGCCGTAGACATGGGTGCCAAAACGCGTTCAATCGCGCCGGTCCAGTCCTCGAAGTCAGGTCTGACCGAGATCAGTTCTCCGGCAAAAGGCATCAGCCCAGCAGGGATCCCCAACTGGTCCGCCAAATGGTCCCGGACCTCCAACAGTTTGGATCCGATGTTGCTCTTGTGCAGGTTCAGTGCCTTGAGTTCGGCACTGAAAGAACGCACGTTTGCCCGTGCTTGGGAGCGGCGCTCATGTAGTTCGTGATCCACGCCCTCTGGAGGTGGCGAGTCAAGTGTTCTCTCCGCAGTTGCTACCAGTTCGATGTAGTCCGATTCCTCTTCGGGTATTGGAAGCCCCGCGTCGCTCATCCGCTTGAAGAGGGACCGTCTGCGTTCTTCGACCCGCTTCTGATCCCGTTGGGCGTCCTGGATCCGGGCCTGCAGGTTTATTTGATCGCCCCCACCAAGTTCAAGTACTCGGCGGTTCGCGGTATTCACCCTCTCGCTGGCGCTAACCAGCTGCTCTTCGACCTGAGCCAAGGTGTTGTGAGCTCTGGTGACATCCCCATTAGCGGAACTAAGCGCTGTTTTTGCCCGGTCCAGTTTGAGTGCATCCGCGAACGGCAGCACCGAACTGCTCAAATGTCCGAGGTGATTGGCGGACTCCTGCGCGCCCTCGTACTCCATCGACGCCTGCTGCACCAGCATGAGGGCGTCTCTTTGGTAACCGAGGTCCACAACGTGGCTGTGTGCGTCGCGAAGTTCCCTGAATTCTTCGACGGCTCTTTCAGCCATGTTGAAGGTGCGGGGCTCATCCAGCATGAATTTGCGGAACAACGTGTCCAATGTTCCAAAGTTTTTCGCCGCTTGAGTGCGATGGAGCAGTTGGAGCGCGGTCTCATTGCGAATGCCAAGCAGTCGCCGCATCCGGTTGAAGTAGGGCCCGGGCTTCGTCCCTGGCGCCACGACGAGGGGTTTGTGATCGGCTTTCAGCTTCTTCGCATCAATGCCACCCTCGGCGTAGGGAGCGAACTCCAGGAGCCCCTGCCTGGTTCTGGTTATGAAGCTGAGTTCCTTCAGATCACTGGCCGAGCTGCTGCTGCCCCGCATGTGGAAGAGGCGATAAAGGGAGACGGGGTCGTCGCCTTCGCGTTCGAACCGGACCATGATTCCGCTCCAGGTTGCCCCTTTGCGTAGGTACGAGGCAACGGTGCGGTCCTCCAACGCGTCCGCCTCTTTCGCCCATGCCCCACGCACATAGGTGACCCAGGTGCGGTCTGCGTTCCGGCCCGGCCCTTCCTGGGCGGCAGCGTTGAAAGTGATGACTCGTTTTGGGGCGAGGGTAGCGGTGATGGCGTCAAGCAAAGAAGACTTGCCCGACCCGGAGGGGCCCGTGAACAGGTGGCCTTTTCTGGCAATATCGACGCCGTGAAAGTTGTCGAAGGTTCCCCAATTGACGACTTCCACCCGAGAGAGGCGCCACTGCTGCGAAAGGTCTGGTTCGCTCACTGTGCGTCTCCTTCATCGGGGCGGTCCGGATCTTCGCGGTCTTCCGGGGGCGCTGTCCCGTCGCCCGAGGCCACCCGCTCATACGCCGCCTCAATCGCTGCGATCCGGTCAGAGTCCACCAGGAATCGCACGATGGGGGAGATCTCGGCTCGCCCCGTTTCTGTTTCGCTCAGCAAACCCCAGCTCACGAGTTTTCGCCACGAGGAACGAACCCGGCTACGGAAGTCTGTTTCGTCCCTTCCGGCCCGGTAAACGGCTAGTTGGTCAATGATTTCTTCGAGGCCAATAAACGGGCGTCCTCGTCCCTCCTCGGCCAACAAAGTCTGGCGAACAACCAGCAACACGAGGGTGTCCATGAAGGTCAGTGTCTGGGTGCGGACCACCTGCGGGGCTTCTTCATAATCGACTTGGCGGACGAAAGCGATCTCGTGTTCCCGATCCACAACCAGTTCCAGGAAGAAATCGTGGAGGCGGGATCGAATAGCAGACTCGTTCGAAAGCAGCGTCGACCACTGCTCACTGCGCCGCCGCTGTGAAAGGTGAGACTCCCTTATCAGGCTGACCAAGACGCGGCGGACGTCCTGGGGGAGTTCACCCTCATCACCAGCCCAAAGCCCAGACGTGCCTTCCCAGTCCTCTGACTGTTCTTCCGGTTTTACCGAGTTCAACGCCATTCCACCTTCTTCACAAAACGGTGCGTGACAACGTTCGCGGTGCGGGTAATCGAATCAGTTCCTTGCCACGAAAGCTCTTCCGTATCTGGCTCGGTCGTGCCTTGAGTGGCCGCCAGCGACAATAGCCCGGCCACGCTCGCCACCCCTTGGGAAGCGGGAAACGCCTGGAGTACCTCACCAACCGAGGCTGTTTCCTGCCCATCGAGCACCTTGTTCACATTGTCGATTAGTTCCCCAAAATCGATTTCTGTCAGACGCGCCAGGGCCCGAATCTCTTCCAAGTCGACCACGGTGTTGTCATTGATGACAATGGGTTTTGCCGCGTCATACTCTTCGGGGTCATAGAGCCTGATCCCGCTTAGATGGGACATCTCCGCACGGGTCATCGGTAGGTCTATCCCAATGCCCTCGTACGGTTTCACCACTTCACTCACCGCCATCGCTTTTTGGAGCGCCGTTTGGATCTGCTTCCGCATGACGCGGTCCCGTTGGTAATCCTGAGATTGGACGTAGCGGCGAAGACCCCGGGCGAAAGTGGTGGTGACCTCCTGGATCTCCGAGGTGAGTTCCTTCAACGTCGCAATGAAATTCCTCAGCATTACCCGCTCATTAACGCTCAGCGGACGAGCGAAAGGCCGATCCAGAACCGCGTTCACATCTCCTTCAAACGCGCCGCTAATCTCCGGATCCAAAATCAGATACGTGAAGGCCTTGAACGTGCGGCCCGCGTCGCTCTCCGCGATGAAATCCACGCCCCGAAAAATGTCATCCAGCACCTTGCTCTGAGTGGCATCCGATTCCAGGATCTGTTCCCGCAGATCAGCGTTCAATGCCTCGAACTGTTCCCGCACGCGCGCAAAGTCATCCGGCACTGCACGCGTCTGATCCAAGATGTCCTGGAGCCGCTCAGTCGCCCGCTCCTGCGGCATCGGACTGTCCTCGCCAGCGCGGATCGCCGCAATCTGTTTGTCGATTTCCCGACGTTGTTCCTGGAGGCGTTCGAGGCGACGCTGCGACTGCGGATCAGTATCTATCGCCAGTTGCCGGATCTGATTACTCAGGTTCGTAAGCCGGGACTCCGTGGCAGCGACAACAGGAGTCTCCAGTTCCTGCACGAACCGGACTGCTTGCAGAGCGTGGCTGCTCAGTTCCAGCGTCTCTTCCCGACTGTCACTACTTGAACGGCGTACGAGGAATCCCGCATTCCTCCACTGCGTCACGTAGTACTGCGCGTTGCCGGTCAGTTCAAAGCCGGCGCCCCGCAGTTCTTCAAGATCCTCATCCACCCGTTCATACAGCTCATCGGCGGGCAGTCGCCGTTCTCCCCCTCCTAGGTGCTTCGTAAGGAGTGCGAGGGCTACGGGCGCATTGTCCGCACGAAATAGCCGCAGGGCCGCATCTTCATCGACCAGTCTGCGGAGGCGGAGTGCATCAACCTTTACCGACATAGCGGGATTAGTATGACACCCGCATCCGACAGATCTGGCACGGGTTCAGTTTGGGGGGAAAGAAGCTGGGACCACCAAGGCAGCGAGCGGCAGGGACAACACAACCAAGTGGAGTGCTTCAATGCCAGCGGAACAGCGTTCTGCCGCAATCGGATCGTCACTCTCGCTCACTCTTATCACTCATTGTGTAGTGAGGGAGGGTGGGGTGTGAGTGACGCGAAACAGAGTGGGAGCTCCAAAGCCTCTCAGCATCCCCAGGCTGGACAGCAAATATGCGACTCAAAACAGTGTGAAGCCGATCGTCCGTGTAGACCTGAGGCAATGGGCATGTGTTAGCGTTCCATCAACCGTTCAGCCTGCCCCACCTTCTGGTTGGGAGCGGGTTGGATCTATGCTCGGCGGGGTTGGCCCTCGCCTCGTCCTGTTCTTATATCGGGATCTCCTTCATGGAAGCCTTCGTTGCCGGGTTCGAACGACTGTGCGTACGTCCCTGCAATCTCGAGTGATCGCGCTCTATCGCTACCCGAAGTCCTCGGAATAGATGTCTTGCAAATTGCGTTGACATGAAAGGATAGAGACGCGCATAGGTAAGAACAGAAAACATGTTTTTCAATGTCGCGAGTTTGTGTGGTTTTTGACGCGCACGGGAGATGGATCTTGAAAGCAACACCAACCTACTTGCTGGAATCTCTTTCGAACAATGACGTGACGTTCTTCATTCCGCCTTATCAGCGGAATTACGAGTGGTCTACGGACACGTGCAAGGTCTTGTTTGACGACATCCAGAGGGTGACTGAGGCGAACACGAAAGGGGTGAGAGATGAGCACTTCTTCGGCAGCATCGTTTACGTAGTCGAAGACGCAGGATTTGGGCGTCCATCAAAGTTTGTGCTGACTGACGGTCAGCAGCGCATCACCACTACCATGCTCTTCTTGATGGCCTTAAGGGATTCGATAGACGATGAGGCATATCGGGATACGATCCAGAGTCGCTTTCTCCAGAACGATCGCGCTGGGGACGACACTGAGTACAAAATTAAGTTGAAGCAGGTCGAATCGGACTGGGACGCGTACAAGCATCTCGCCCTGGGGCAAGACGTGTCCTCCTCCTTGAGGAACTCAACGGTTTATCAGAACTATCAGTTCTTTCGTAGGCAGATCCGCGCCACACCTGTGCATCAAAGAAAAGACCTACTGGAAAAGGGGCTGATGAAGTTCAGCACGATCTCTATCGAACTTGAACCAGACAGGAACCCCTGGGAAAACCCTCAGGAAATCTTTGAGTCGATGAACTCTTTGGGAAAGCCTCTCTCTCTGGCTGATTTGACGCGCAACTATCTTTTGATGGGTAAGACTTCTCGTCAACAAACTGCTCTTTACAACAACTTTTGGCTCACTCTGGAGAAACGGCTTCCCGGTAAGCTCTCTCAATTCATTCGGGACTGGATGCAGGCCGACCAACACCGGAGTTACAAAGTTGCCAGGGAGAACAACTACAAGGAGCTCT
>ERZ1032924.106-NODE-106-length-11382-cov-4.488391_pt1 | contig 11382 bp, 9 predicted proteins | sample MGYA00516956_ERZ1032924 | MGnify/ENA primary metagenome ERZ1032924 (study PRJEB33719, sample SAMN04262513) | wastewater metagenome | biome: rural village; feature: composting latrine chamber; material: composting feces with ash | place: El Salvador | collected... | reverse complement strand
ATAAGTTTGTTGGTGAAAAAGGGAGAAGTTATCAACAAATAAAAACAAGCAGCAATGAGCATATTTAAAAAAATCAAACAAAAAGCATTCAGTGAATTTATAGATATCATTGAGTGGACTGATAACAGCACCGACACAATGATTTGGCGTTTTCCACGTTATCAGGCCGAAATCAAAAACGGAGCACAACTCACTGTGCGAGAAACTCAAATAGCTGTATTAGTAAATGAAGGGAAATTTGCTGACGTCTATCAACCAGGACGATACGAGCTTAATACTAGCAATATGCCTATACTTACAACTTTAAAAGGTTGGAAATATGGTTTCAACTCACCATTTAAAGTGGATGTGTATTTTGTAAACACCAAGCAGTTTTTGAATCTCAGATGGGGAACTGCAAATCCTATAATGATGCGCGACCCAGAGTTTGGCCCTATACGAATGCGTGCTTTTGGGTCATATTGTTTTCGCGTACAGCCCGACCCCATCAAATTTATTCGCAATGTAGCGGGAACAGATGGCAACTTTACTACAGAGAGCATAACTGAGCAGCTGCGAAACTTTGTGATTACAAAATTCACCGACTATTTGGCTGAATCTAAAATTGCTGCACTTGATCTTGCGGCAAATCTCAATGAATTTTCAAGTGAACTCTCTATTGAACTTAAAGACGATTTTTCTGATTATGGAATTCAGCTCACTAAGTTTTTAATAGAAAACATCTCATTGCCTGAAGCTGTGGAAGAAGCTCTAGACAAGCGCACAAGTATGGGCGTTATTGGCAATATGACAACTTATACTCAAATGCAATTTGCCGATTCGCTAAAAGATGCAGCAAACAATCCTACTGGTGGTGGAAATCTTGCTGGAGACGCAATGGGAGCAGGCATTGGTTTGGCTATGGCAGGAAAAATGGCGCAAGAAATGATAGGCTCTTCACAAGCAAGTCAGCCACATAACCCTGCAACTAATCCTCCCCAACAAGGCACTCCTCCTCTAATGCCAAATCAAACTTTGTATCATGTAGCTATAGAAGGAGTTCAGCAAGGTCCTTTTCCACAAACCAAATTACAGCAGATGGTACAGCAGGGGCAACTTACGCCCGATACACTAGTATGGACGCAAGGAATGGCAGGGTGGGAATCTGCTAAATCTGTTCCCTCTCTATCACAACTATTTGGTACAGTTCCTCCACCGTTGTAATTAATTTGTAACAGTGACTAGAATAACAAATAACACATAATAAAAACAAATGTTGAAATGAAAAAATCAATTTACAGAGCAGCAATGGCAGTGGCAATAGTCTTCGCATTCAGCTTTACAGTTGATGCTCAAATTAATTTAAAAAGACTCGGTAAAACAGTTAAAAGGTCGGCTGAACAACAGGTAGAACAAAAAATAAAAGAGAAAGCAGCCCGAGAAACCCGCGAGGCACTAGACAGAGGTGAGGAGAAACTTGACCAAAGCATTTCTAATGCTACTTCAAAACAAACTGCTTCTAGCAATAATGCTGTTAGCCAAGCAACAATTCCTAAAGGCACACAAACTATTTATGTGTCGATAAATAACGGTAGCAACCGCAACGATGGCAGTCTGACAACGCCATTAAAAGATTTGCAAAAAGCCATAGACGTGGCTCCAGAAGGCGCGCTTATTTGCCTTGCCCAGGGCAATTACTTGGGTTATTTAGATCAAGGTTGGGTAAAGGTAAACAAGTATGTGTCTGTAGTAGGAGGATATTCCGATGACTTCTCTCAACGCGACCCTTTGAGATATCGCACCACAATGCGTCCTGGCTCTGCACAGATAATGACATCTGGCAATCAAGGGGTTATGGATATACGTGTAACAGGGAAACGAAACGGAGTGGTGCTTATAGATGGTATCATCTTCGACCGTGGACAAATCAACTTATATATAGCTCCTATACACGATGATGATAGAGCCGCTGCACCCGAAGGATGTGAAACAGGACGTATTGTAAATGTGGACGAAACGCCTCCTCTACCAGTAATTGAACCTGCTGGTATGAAAAGTGCTTTTCAACTTATTAGTGGGGAAATGGAAGGCAATTTAACCATTCGCAACTGTGTATTCCTCAATGGATATCACTTTGGCATACAGATGGCGTGCAAGGGCGGACATTTTGATATAAACAACAATCTGTTTGTGGCAAACCGAATGGCTGCATGCGAGGTGAGAGGCGGATTGGCACAACCCAACACATCGTATGTGGAGTTTAGAAACAATACGGTGCTGTTTACTTGGTGTAGAACCAAACATATGGAAGATATGGGTTACGGATTTAGATACATGACTGGCATAGACGCCGATGTCTATAACAATATTGTGGGCTGTAGCAACTATGGTGGGCTAGATCGTGCTTATATAGATGCCGATAAAAGTAAAGAGACAAAACGTGTAACATCAGCTTGGAATAATCTCTTTTTTGGCAACCGAAATGGCGACATGGTGCTTCCATCAGGAGGTGGAGGATGGACTTTTGTTCTCGCAATGAACTTTGAAGACGTAAACCAGCTTACTAAATACGAAAACAACAGGGAGATGAACGAAGCAGAAGTAAATGCAATAAGCAGCAAAATAGATGCTCCCTATCTGAAAGGATTTATTGGAATAACAGGCACACAAACATCAGAGTTTAACCCTAATTCATCTATCAATCAGTTTAGAAACGCATTGGGAATGAATATGCAGGGCACAGAAACTGTGCGTGTATCGATGTATGGCAACCGCTATCCGTATGACAGAGTATTTGACCTTTTTGGAGCCATAGAAGGTTATGGGGCACAAAGGGTTTATTAAGCAAGTAAAGGGTTGATAAGACTTGATTGCACACTCAGATGAAACCTGAAATTAATAAGAATCATAAACAATTAAAATCACATCAAAATGAAAAAAACAATCCTACTCACAGTTATAAGTATAAGCATACTCCTATATGGATGTGGCAATAGTAACCCGCAAGTAAAACATAAAAGTATGAGCGAAATTGAAAAACTAACCAAAGAGCAGTTTATAGAAGAAACTGTAGCAATCTACAACTATGTGTTTGAGCAAATGAACAAACTGCTTGACAAGCACAAAACGATAGATGTGAATTTTGAAGAAGATATAAATAAGCTACATAACAAGTCGGTGGCACAGATGATTGAGTACGGAAAGGTGCTTGCCAAGAAAGACGAAGAAACAAGAAGCGACTATATAACCTCAAGTTTGATGGCTATGTGGGATGTTATGGAAGAGAAAGGGACAGAAGCATCGGATGATTTTGAAGAAAAATTTGATAAGAGAATGCCCGAAATGGAAGCCTACGGAAGCGAGGATTTAGGAAGGAAGCTGAACGATTTATTCGGGATAATGGACTTCATGAATCTTGAAGATGCAAAAGAGATGCATTCCGAAACAGCTAAAGAGTTTGGGATTGAATAAAGCTATCTTTTTTGGTAGAGACGTACTGAAGTGCGTCTCTACTATAAAACTAAAAAACAATGAACGAAATAATGGACAAAGTAAAACAACCCATAACCGATGCACTACAAACCAAATGCAAATCGTGTGGTGGCATTATGGAGTATTCGCCTGCAGATGAAAATCTGAAATGCGTTTATTGTGGATATATATCAGACTTGGACCAAACGGCTGCTGAAATAGAGGAAAACGATTTCAACCACTGGAAAGACCGCGCTGATGAAAAAAGTGAAGAACAAACCATGGAGGTAACCGAAATCAGATGTCAGCAATGTGGTGCTACAACAACATTAGAGCCCAATATTTCGGCAGCCAAATGTGTGTTTTGCTCTACACCGCTTATACTGAGCCAAGCATCGATAAAACGTTTTTGGCAACCAGAATATCTACTCCCTTTTAAGGTTACTACAAAAGAGAGCGATGCAAACTTCAAAAAATGGTTGGGCAAGAAGTGGTTTCTACCATCGGAACTGAAGAAAAGTGGAGTTAACACTGATATGTTTAAAGGCGTTTACTTGCCATTTTGGACATACGATGCCAACACATATACAGAGTATAGGGGTGAACGAGGTGAAAATCGCACTGAATTGTATCGAAATAATAAAGGCGAAGAGATGAAACGAACCGTTACCGACTGGTATCCAGAGTGGGGTTCAGTGTCTGTGCCGTTTGACGATATAGTTGTTCCTGCTGCTTCAACACTTCCACCTAAAATAATGAACCAACTTACCAATTGGGATATGATGAACTGCGTGGCTTATAGCCATAAGTTTATGGCTGGATTTATAACCGAAATATATCAAATAGATTTTAGGGATGGTGTGGAAAATGCTAAAGATAAAATGGATAATGTAATCGATAGCACCATTAGAGCAGATATTGGGGGCGACAAACAAAAGATTCGCAGTAAAAACACACAATACAACGACTTAATGTTCAAGCTACTACTGTTGCCAATATGGATTAGTGCCTTTAAATTCAACGGCAAGATCTACCAATTTGTGGTAAATGGCAGAACCGGGCAAATTATTGGTGAGTATCCAAAGAGCACATCTAAAATAGTAATGCTTGTAATAGCAATTATAACCATCATAGCCGCATTGATAATGATATTTTGAGGAGTAAAACAAGAAACAATAGCTAGGCATAACTAATACGAATAGTATAAAGCATTTATCAAACAACAAACAATGGGTAAAAAAGCAATTATATGGTTCTCGGTTTTCATTAGTCTATTATTGATAGTTCCCTTATTTTGGGGCACATACAATAGGCTTGTAAAGCGTCAAGAAGTTGTGAAGTCGGCTTGGGCACAAGTAGAAAATCAGTATCAACGACGAACAGATTTGATACCAAACTTGGTTGAAACGGTGAAAGGCTATGCTAGACATGAACAGGAAACATTTACAAAAGTAATTGAAGCTAGAGCCAAAGCCACTCAATTGAATGTTGATGCTGGGAAGCTCACTACCGAACACCTGCAACAATTCAACCAGGTTCAAGATGAGCTATCGCAGTCATTATCGAGGCTGATGGCCGTAATTGAAAACTACCCAGATTTGAAAGCAAACGAGAACTTTATTATGCTTCAAGGTCAACTTGAAGGAGCTGAGAACAGAATTTCCGTTGAACGCAAACGGTTTAATGAATCGGTAAACAGATATAATACTTATCGACGACGCTTCCCTAAAAATATAGCAGCAGCTATATTGGGGTTTAAAGAGATAAAATATTTTGAAGCCGAGAGAGGGGAAGAAACAATACCTAATGTAGGGTTTTAGAGATTGAAATGAAAAATAACACAATCTATCGCTTATAGTGCGAAAAATGTACTATTTACAATTTAAACAAAACAGCTATGAGAAAAGCAATTTACATCCAACTCTTCAGTATAACACTTCTGCTGTCTCTCTTTATCGGTTCCGCAGCTCAAACTCGCTACTCTGTAAATGATGTACCCAATGTGCAACACCAAGACTATCAACAGTATGTGAGCGATCCACACAATGCAATCTCATACAGTGATATGAGAACACTCAATGCAAAAATGCAAAAAATACGCGATTCGCTGCACACACAATGTGCTGTGGTAGTATTGCCGGCTATCGACACTAAATATGCAACAGCAAAGGAGTTTGCTACTGAACTATTTGAGGCGTGGGGTATAGGCGATAGAGAGACCAATCAAGGATTGCTTATTGTGCTTATAACTGGTGAAGGTGAGCGGGAAGTGGCTTTTGAAACTGGCTACGGATTGGAAGACAAACTACCTGATGGTGTTTGCAAACTAATTCAGACCAACAAGATGCTGCCCCATTTTAAAGAGGGTGACTTTGGTGCAGGATTGATTGCTGGAGTTACCGAAGTGGAAAGAGTGTTGAAAGGCAATTCTGATTTGGTTTCAGAAGAAGGTTGGCCCAAAGAGGCAACATGGTTTATTGTTGGCTGGATAGTGATAGGATTGTTAGTTATTTTGATTAAAACTCGCTCTGCCAAATCAACTACAGAGGAGGATTCATCCGACTATATGGCAGCACTCAAATCAGACGGTTTTATGGGAGTTGGCTGCTGGATTGCCCTGCTTTTTTTACCCGCATTTATCCTTTTTGCAATCTTTGGAAGAGGCAAAAACAAGGGAGGAACAAAATCGGTTATATGCAAATCATGCAAGACGGCTGGAGGAGTTAAACTAATGGGTACACCTGTTATAAAACAAACAGCTATACCCGGGCAAGACGGTATGAAAGAGTACACTTTCAAATGTAGTAAATGTGGACACATTCACACTGAACTTGCACCCTATAAATATGTAGAGAAAACATCAACATCCACATCGTCAACCACCTCGCGAACAAGTAGAGGAAGTAGTAGCCGTGGTGGATCGTGGGGTGGCGGAAGCAGTGGTGGCGGTGGAGCATCGACAAAGTTTTAAAACAAGTTGAAATTTAAAAAACAGTATTATGAGAAAAGTAGTTTTATCAATGGTGTGCTTGTTTATTGTGATAGCAATGATTAGCTGCAGTGGTTCGTCGAAACAATTGACCGACCAGGAGATTTTAGTAATAGTGTATGAGGCGATGAATGGTCCCAACTGGAGAGATTCTCAGAAAGAAAACTGGCTGAGCGAACAGCCTATTGGAGAATGGAAGGGTGTGGAAACCAATGACGAGGGAAGAGTGATTAAATTGGAGCTTAGAGCAGACTCTGTAACTGAATTGGTGCCGGTTGAGATAGGTGGACTAACAGAGTTGGAAGAGTTATCTATTTTCATCAATAATGATGGGATTACTAATAATGTTCCTGCAGAAATAGGGAACTTAACAAAGTTGAAACGTTTATATCTAAACCTTTCACTGTTTATTCCATATGAAGAAAGACCTTTATTGCCAGATATTACTTCGCTTGTTAATTTGGAATATCTGTTTATCTCTGGATTTAGAGGTTCTATCCCTGACAATATTGGACAACTAAGCAAATTGCAAACTTTGAGCCTTCAAGGGCTTGAAGGTAAAATACCCGAAAGCATTTGCCAGTTAACAGAACTTAAGGAGCTTGTTTTAAATACGAACAAACAACCCGAAGGTGAAGTGCCACAGTGCATTGGAAAGCTAACAAAGCTCAAAAAACTATCCATAGATTACTCAACTGGATTTGCAGGAAATATAAAACGACCCAATGCAAAGTTTCCCGAGTCGATTTGGGATTTAACAAACCTTGAACACCTGTTTTTGCGCACTGTAAGTAATACAGGTAGCCCTATACCAGGAGATAAAGTAGCTAAAATGGAAAACTTGAGAGGAGTAACCATTATAGACTGTGGTATAACAGGAACAATTCCTGTAGAACTGTTTGCATCAGGAGAGTTAAGAACCTTTGAGATTTATCGAAACAATATTACAGGTACTATTCCCACTGAGATTGGGAACTGTGTTCAATTATCTTCAATAAAGTTACACCATAACGAACTTACAGGAACTATTCCAGCTGAAATAGGGAATTGTGCTAAACTGACTTTGTTTTTGCTAAATGACAATCAGCTTACTGGTAATATTCCTAACGAATTAGCAAAGTGCGAGAAACTTATCATGTTCAATTTATCGAACAATCAACTATCAAGCAATATCCCTGCAGATTTGAAGGCTCATCCAAAGTTTAGCAATTTTAAATTTTAGATATATAAAGAATGAAGTCATCAAGAATAATTATAATAGTTGTTTGCAGCCTGCTTTTTGCTTGTAATAGTAAGCATGAACAATCTGTGGCTTCGTTTTATTATTGGCGCACAGTTTTTGAGCTTTCTGAAACTGAACAAAAGACACTGAAAGAGAACGAGGTTAGCAAAATGTATATCCGTTATTTTGATGTAGATGTAGACTCTCGGGGAAATCCTCACCCCGTGAGTCCTATCAACTTTAAAGAAAGCCCCAAAAATCTACACATAGTGCCTGTAGTTTACATTAAAAACAGGGTTATGCTTCAAGATAATCTTCAGCTTGGCTTGTTGGCTAACAACATTTCCAACTATATAGAGCAAATAAATCAAGCGGAGGGAATTGGGATGGTTGATGAAATACAAGTTGATTGTGATTGGACACTTAAAAGTCGCGACAGATTTATGCAGTTTGTTGATACGCTGAAACGCAAAAGCGGTAAAAAACTATCGGCAACAATACGATTACACCAAGTGAAACATTACACTTCCACACATATACCCAATGTAGACTATGCAACGCTGATGTATTATAATATGGGAAAGATTGATGCTGACACGCTCAACTCTATTTATGATAGGGAGATAGCTAGCCGATATATCGAGAGTTTGAAGAATTATCCAATGAAACTGAATATTGCACTCCCCATTTATGCTTGGGGAGTACACATCAGAGACAACAAGGTTATAAACTTAGTAAGCAAAACTGATAAGACAGCTTTTGAGAACGACTCTAATTTTATGTTTTCGGAAAACTTGAACATAGTAGAGGTGAAAAATTCGAATATCAAGCATGGTAGATATTACCTTAGAAATGATTGGATAAAAATTGAAGAGATATCAGCAAAGGATTTAAAGCAAATGGTCTTAGACATTCGCAAGCACCTACCCTATTCACCCGATGAAGTTGTTTTTTTCAATTTAGATGAAATGAATATTAAAAGATATGGCAATGAAGAATCTTTTTTCAAAAAAGTGGCTCATCACTTTTAGCATCTTTAGTATTGTTACTATTGCTATAGGCATAGCTTTAGCTTGTGCTGGCGGCGATTTGTATGTTTGGAAATCGTCGAGTTTCTCACCCGAAGCAAGCATAGATAAAGGGTATACACCTTTTTTCTACGACCCCTACAATCATTTCCATGAAATTGGATTCGATAGTGAGCACACCACCCGATTCAGTGAAAATATAATTGATGATTGGTATGGTTTTTTGAATGGAAAAATAGCACAAGAAAATATAGATCTGCTACTCTTATCAGACGAAAGCAACAACGAGGTAGAAAAACTTTACGACTACTTTGCAAAAAGAAGTGCAAGTGATGTGGTGCAGAAATGGAACAAGCTTGCCGACTTGAATGATTGGCGTGTGAGAGCATTTGTAGAGTTTGCATACATAGCCAAACAAATAGACTTATTTGCAGCACCAGTAAGAGATGAGAACGCATATTGGATATACAAGTCGGCACGAACTAAGGGGGACGGAGTTCCTCGTCTTATTATTAATGAATTAGCAGAAAGATACAACACTACATCTGACCCGTTTCTAAAAAACCGATACTGGTTTCAAAATATAAAAGCACTCTTTTATAGCAATCTACGGGAAGAGTTTGAAGAGTTTTTTGAAACGACAAAGCAACAAGAACCTCAAAACACACTCTACTATAGAGCATTGGGCTATTTAGCTGGCTTTAAGTATGAACAGAAAAACTATAAGGAAGCAAATATTATCTATGCCGACATATTCAACAAAGTGCCTGCAATGCGTACTGTAGCAACCAATTCGTTCCACTTGGAGAGCGAAGACGTATGGTTGGAAAATATAGCATTGGCAAAGACTACAGACGAGAAAATTGCTCTGTGGACAATATTGGGATATCTGAAAGATGAAGAGCGTGCTATAACTGAAATATACAAACTTGACCCCAAAAGCAAACACATTGACTTGCTGCTAACAAGGGTGATTAATAAACATGAATTAAACGCAGAGAATGGGCTATTTGCAACAGATGTTGGTTCAAATAAATTGGTTGATGAATATAGTTTGAAGATGATAACAACCATTGCAGCCGAGAACAAAGTATCGAACCCTTATCTGTGGCACTCGGCTATTGGATATATCTATACTTGGGAAGGAAGATACGATGTTGCTAACAACTATTTTGATGAAGCAGAAAAAACACTTCCCAATGCAAAACCATTGGCAGGGCACCAACTGAGATTACTGAGATTGCTAAACGAGATAAAAGCAATAAAGACAGTAAAAGACAACAATGTAGAAAAGCTAACCGGTGAACTTGCCTGGTTATACAATATGAAGGAGCATGCTCCTGAAAACCTTAGATATAAATACGCTATTAGAGAAAGCAAGGAGTATTTTGCAACACTATACGCAAAACAGAACAATCTTCTCTATGCTGAATTGCTAAAACATGTGGATGCATTTTATATGTATCCGAAAAACATTGATAGCATGCTTGGCTTTATGTTGAAGCAAAACAAAACTCCTTTTGAGCAACTACTTAAAGAGATATACCCCATATCTATATACGACCTATATCACTATAAAGCGGTGGTTGCGGCATTTGACGACAAATTAGAAGATGCTATAAACTATATGCAAAAGGCTGAACACTTAGGTAAAACAATCTTATTAGCCAATCCGTTTAATGGTTTTATAAAAGATTGCCACGACTGTGAACATGCACGCCGACAAACGGTAAAATACAGTTCGCTTAGTGCATTGCAAAAAATGAAGGAGATGAAGGGTTATGTTGAGCAAAACAAAGATGTGTACAATAATAGCCTGCTTTTGGGTAATGCCTACTACAACCTCACATTTTATGGCAATGCACGTCTGTTTTCGGTGAGTGGACTTACAGGGGAGGTTATACCTGGTCTACCAGAGAATATAGCCTGTTTTGCTCAAACTATGCTTACCAATTGTGACACTGCAAAGAAATATTACCAAAAAGCAGTATCATCAGCTGAAAATGATGAACAACGAGCCAAAGCTACCTATATGATTGCTAAATGTGAGCGAAACGAATATTATAATAAACACTACACTTTTGGTAAATGTGGTGAATACACTGAATATATCTATAACCCAGATGGTTTTAATGCAAAATCCTTTTCCTATGCTTGGGATGGTTTTAAAGAGCTAAAAGAGAAGTATGCACATACTCAGTATTATAAAGATGTTATTGAGGAGTGTGAATACTTTGAGTTTTATATAAAAAATTAACAACAAAGCCTTTGTGACAGGCAGAGAGAGAAAAAAGACAATGAGAATTAAATATATAACATGCAAAAATATAGCTTTATGAAAATATTCGTAAACGATAAAGAAATTACAATATTTCACGGCGCTAAAGTGCTAGATGTGATACGAGCATACTACACACACCACAAAATGAAATGGCCCTGCCAATTGCCAATCGTAACCGATGCACATGGCAATAGCGTTGCTTCTGATGGTGAATTAAGAGAAGGAAATCACTTGTATATAAAAACTAAAAACAATAGAGTTATGAAAACAATTTCTACAAAATTAAAGGTAATAAGTGGTATAATGGTGCTTAGTGTATCTTTGTTAATAGGCTGCAGCACAAGCCGTAAAGCAGTAGAGTTGCCCAAAGAAAGAACAATAGAAATTTTAGCTGTAAACGATATGCATGCAG
>ERZ1032924.105-NODE-105-length-11465-cov-6.946801_pt1 | contig 11465 bp, 12 predicted proteins | sample MGYA00516956_ERZ1032924 | MGnify/ENA primary metagenome ERZ1032924 (study PRJEB33719, sample SAMN04262513) | wastewater metagenome | biome: rural village; feature: composting latrine chamber; material: composting feces with ash | place: El Salvador | collected... | reverse complement strand
CTCTCAAGAACCAGCAGCTGTGCCATGACATCATCCGCAGATGCATCATTCGAGGATCGAAACATAGGCCTCGGACGGAAGCCGATACTTGTTATTCCTCGCGGTCGATGACACCCACACCAGAGCCGAAGAAGCACCCGATGTGTTCGAGGGGGCCTGCTGAGGCTGCGGCTGCGGACGCGAGTGCGAACGCGAATGGTGCGACTTATGCGCTTGCCGAGACACCGGTTCCCCGGCCAGCGGAGGAGGCGCCTGAGTTGCAAACGGGTAGCCCGTCGGTGGCGGCGGGTTAGTCACTTGCGGCGGTGGCGTCTGCTGAGCCTGTGCCCTCACCGGCGAATACGGAGGTGGCCGCCTCAGTAACCAAAGATCGCGCAGTTGGTACGTCCGAATCCCTGACATGACCACGGCTGCGAAAGCCAAGAACTCCGGCAGTTGACCCAAAAACCCTGTCGGCGAAGCGATCGCGAGGGTGAAAACTGTCGCGTAAACAGCGCCCTCGGCTATCACCCTTGCTTTCTTGGCGTGAATACCGATCGCCAAAACGTAATATGCAAGGAAAGGGCTCAGAAGGATTGAGGCAGCGATCCTCTTCCCGTTGGTTAGCGACATGTGTGACATGCGGAGCCTCAGTTCCCGCTTCCGCCAGTGGAGACGTCCGTAGAGTGACTACGTTCCAGGTAGGCGCTAGCCCGCACTACTTGTCCCTCAAGCACCTGGACTGTCTGCTTCATCGTTTCGTTTGCCTGGATCTTGAACCGGTCAATCTCATCCATTGCCTGGAACACGTTGTCGAAGGCCTGCTGCAACTTAGCAGTGTCGATGGTGGAACTAACAGCCTGCTGGTGAACTGCGGTGCCCTGAGCGCGCAGAGCTTCCGAGGTGGCAACGATCATGTCCGAAGTCGTCGCATTCAGCGCACCAATCTGATCCAACACAATCTTCTGTTGTGCCTGCGCTTGCGCCACGATGACCGCGACCCGCAAAGCCGCCAAGGTGGTGTCAAGAGCCCGATCGACACCCTTGATCAACTCCGCATTGTTTTTCTTCACCACGTCCAATGCGAGATACGCCTGGGTGGCGACCGCCAACTGCGTCATCAAGTCCTGGTTGCGTTGACGAATGTAAAACAGCGCATCCGCTTCTAGTGCGGCTGCGTCGTCAGCGTTGCCCTCGTCCCTCATTTTCGCAATCCGCTGCTCCAACCCGTCGGCAAGATACCTTGCCAGCACCGCATAATTTGCCAGCCGCCCCATCGCAGACCAAAGTGCGTCACGTTCAGTTTGAATCGCCGCGTTGTCCAGGCGGAGCTCATCTTGGCCAGCTTTCAACGCCTTCGTGATCGCATCCAGTTGAGACTGAGCCGATTCATACTTCAGGAAATACCGCTGAACATTGCTGCCCCCAGGCAACAACTTCAAAAGACGTTTCACGCCGGTCAAATCGTTTCGTTTGGGGTCAAGTTCAGTCACGATCAGACGCAACTCCACCAGCGACTTACCCGTACGAGACGCCGGATCGTCCCCTTTCGCAGCGAGGGCAGCCGCGGGCCTTTGGAGCATGCGGCTGGTCGATTGGTTTGCCTGGTTCATCGTGCCCTCGCCCAACTTCGTCAACTGGGCCAGCATCGTGGCGAACTCCGGGCTCTGCAGCGACGCATCGAGTAGTTCGTCGAGGAACTTTTCCGCAGTCTCCGCATGCTTTTGCTGCGCCTGCGCGTCGACCATCACGATCCCGCCGACCTTCTCCGGCCGTTGGATCTCCACTTTAACGGGAGGCTCCGGGGCCTCCAGCACCAGGGGGTTATTCGAGGCGGAAGTTGAACCAAAGTCGAGGTCCAGCGGATTCGATGACATAACAAGAACTTCCTTCAGAATGCGTCCCAGAGGTAGATCGCACGGCACAACGCGAAATCACACCAACAAATTCCGATGGTACTTCAATTCCTCGTACTCAGACAGGCTCCCATGACTACACAACGCCGTTCGCAAACCGAGTGCGTTGGAGTACGAGGACGCCAGCGACAACGACCTCTCAGCCGTACAAGTACACCTAAATGCCGAGGAGTTTCCGTTTGACTGCGGTGAATTCCTCGTCCGTAAGGATTCCTTGTTCGTGCAGATTTGCGAAACGCTCCAACTCAGCGTTGATATCGGGGGCCGCAGTCTCCTTGTTTGTCACGGCCTTCTTCGGCTCGGGAGCAGGAATCGTTTGGATCGGCGCTCCCTGGGGCGGAGGAACGACCCTGTGCTCAAGAACTGTGTGGGAACTGCGCTGCCACATGTGCCGGGCGACGCGAGCCTCATCCGCAGTTTCACTTATCAAGTGAGCGGCCTGCCGGAAATGAGGCACGTCCGGCAAAATGACCTGCTCGTTGCCAGTGCGACGCACAACCCACAAACTTATGCTCCCGACCCCTCTAGCCTTCTGGGAAATAGTCTGTGTTGCGTCAACGCCTTGGATTTCACAAGTCCGTATGTGTTGGCTTGAGGTCGACAAAGTCCCTTTTTCAACAGTCAGGTATTCGGGCGTGAGCCTGTATCGGGCTCCACCAATCCCGGAGATCGGCCTCCCCACTGCGGTCCAAATGGCGCCGCCTTCTGTAGAGGGGTCATGTTGTGCAAGGACCCGTCGGCCCATCTCCTCGAAGGCAGCACGCCATTCGAACTTCGGGCCCCCAGAACTCTGCTGCTGCTTCTCTTGAACGTGTTCTGTCCAGTCCTCGCCGTCCCACCAGCGTTGAACACCCGACCCGTCGTCGTACCATCCCTCGGTAATCTCAGGCACCTTGAATCTCCTTCAAACCGCTGAACGAAAATGGTTGGCACTCACCAACACCCTCGCTTGGGCCTTCACGATCCAAGTTTACAGCTAATAGAAAAGCGAAAAGAAAGGGCTGCTGTCAAAAGGTTCGGTAAAGCGTTGAAAGTTTCACCTGGGAACCGTGGTGACACACATGTTTGTCGACTACGCAGCACGACAACTCTGGACCTTCGACGCCAAGGGCGAACTACTGGTCACCATCATGTCTTCTCTGGCCCCAGAAGAATCCCGGTCAATCAGCGAGAACGTGACTTGGGGACACGGAAGGCGGTTTACAGACGGCAACGTCATGGTTCCCTGCTCGTCCTTGCTGGGATTCAGAAGTGGTGAAGCCGAAGGTCGTGCCGTTGATGAAGAGCAGACCGCCGCCGGGCTCTGCCAAATGGAGAACTTCTGAGAAGCTTCCTGTCAGCGTATCTGCAGGCGACGGATGGCCCAATACGCACCTCCGGCGACGATCACACTGAGAGCAGTCAGGAAGCCAGCCGTACTAAAGGGGCCAAACCAGTTGAACCATGCAAACAGGCTGGCCCAACCCGCACTGGCGACGACAATCCAGAGAACCCCTACCAAAGCCAAAACCAGTGTGCCCACAGCCAAGATGAGGGCGACGGTTCCCAGCCTTTTGTACAGGACTGTGAATGCGAACCCGAGCAGGTAGAAGAACCAGGTTATCGCGGCGGTAAGCAAGAACGCGCCGAACCAACCGTCATCCCACATCCAGGGCAAACGGAAGAAGTACCAGCGGTGTCCCCAGCCCTCCGTCACGCCTTCGATGGCACCACCGACGGTTGTGACCACTGAAAGCGCGATGCCTAATAGGAGTGCGGACAGAAAGCAAGACAGAGCGTATTCGCGGCGGGTGGCTCCCAATGCTATTGAGAAGGGAAATAAGAATGCCACGGCTTGGATGCCCAGAGGCATGAAGTACCAAAGGGGTGCGTTCATGCCTCCGCTTATCATTGCCTGCCCCGTGGGCGCTGCGGGAACAACGGCGAAGACCGCGATGGAGATAACAGCGGCAATCGCCAACACCAGGAAGGGGATCCAGAGCATGGTCGGAGTGTTGATCACGCCGACACGCATTAGGTTCCAGACTCGTTTCATGCCTTCACTTCGCCTAGGTTCACTATAAGTTCCTGCATGGACGCGTTTTCAACCTTGATGCCGGTGGCTTCGGCCCGCTCAGCCGCACCAGCGTCCAGGTGAGCGAAGATGGTCAGACGCGTGGACCCAGCCAAGGTTTGGCGTCCGATCACGTTCAAGCCTTCTGCGAATGACTCGACCAGCACTGTTGGTCCAGTGAGGGTGATCAGACGCTGCCGCACTTCTTCAGCCTCCATGTTTAAGGTCAATCTGCCGTGGTCCAGCAGCAAGACGTGTGTCACCAGGTTCGCGATCTCATCGATCAAGTGTGAGGAGAGCACCATAGTCCTGGGCCACGCGGCCATTTCCTCGGTCAGGTGTCGGTAAAACACTTGGCGGGCCACTGCGTCTAACCCCAAGTAGGGTTCGTCAAAGAATGTCAGCGGCGCGCGGGACGCCAGCCCCAACGTCACCCCCACAGCTGAGAACTGTCCGCGTGACAGTTTTGACATGGGGGTTTGCAGCGGCACTCCCAAATCCTCGATCAGCTTCTCGGCTAATTCAGCGTTCCACCGGGGATACATCAGTGCTGCGCTTCGCAGCACGCGGTTGGGGTTAGCCTCGCGAGGGTACTTTTGGTCCTCGCGGATGAAACAAATGCGGTCCAGAACCCGAGGGTTCTCAACAGGGTTCTCGCCAAAGACTGAGACATCGCCCGAGTCGGGCTGTTCCTGCGCGCTGGTAACTGCCATCAAGGTTGTTTTGCCGGCACCATTTCTTCCCAAAAGCCCGTAGACACCCGGGTCCTCCAAAGAGAATGTAACGTCATCAAGCGCGACGGTTCCCCCGTAGGACTTGCAGAGCTTCATCGCGTCAACGATCACGTGTTCACCCGCGTCCGCGTCGATCACACTGTCACCCGCTCGCCAGGTTTGGGTTGGGGGAACTCTTCTTCAACCATGCGAAGCACGTCTGCTATTTCCAGGTCGAGGGACATCGCCTCACGAACCATGGCCTTCACAAATCTGTCTTTGAATGCCTTCTGCCGTTCGGCTACCAGCTCTTTTCGGGCCCCGGGTGAGACGAAAACACCAAGTCCGCGCTTCCGATAGAGAATGCCCCGATCAGCTAGGAGGCTCACTCCTTTGGCGGCAGTGGCCGGGTTGATGCGATGGTACGTCGCTAGCTCGTTGGTGGAGGGCACCTGGGCGTCCTCAAGAAGTGAGCCGCTCAAAATTTGAAATTCAATAGCCCGCGCAACCTGGACGAACAGCGGATCAGACGAACTCACATTACCTCCCTAGTTCATTACTTGACTATATAACCATATAAGCGGTGGTTCTGCGCCCGTCCAGGAGCCGCAGACGTGAAAAAGGACGGTCGGTGACTGCTCTGGGCGCGTACCCACCTGACATAGGCATGCACCAAGCCGGCATGGACGTGCATCCATTGGTCCCGTGTTACACCCGCTCGGCGGCCACTCCTCGACGCTTCGCCGGAGCATCGACTCCCATTAATCGGGGCCACGTGGACCAGTCCCGCTGGGACCAAGTTGTCGCCTGAAACCCCCTGCCACCAAGTTGAAACCCCTTTGCTCTTGCAGGCGGGAACCTGAAACCACCCTGGGTTCAGACGAGAGAGCCGCTGGGTGTGGTCGGGGTGAAAACGGTCCGATGAGGGCGTGCCCGGCAGGACTTCAGGGGGGCCGAGGCCAGCTCAGGAGCGAGTGCTGGACGCCGGGGACCGCAGAGCGATGTGGAAAGCTAGAGGCAGGTATTCGGGGGCGGACAACAACCGCGTTGTATCCATTCCGCCCTACAAGTGGAGCGGGCGACGGGAATCGAACCCGCGCTATCAGCTTGGGAAGCTGAAGTTCTACCATTGAACTACGCCCGCATGTCACAGAGAGGGTCGCTCCTTGCAACATCCGACATCTTAGCAAGGTTTGTCAGCGGTCTTCGACTCACACAAAGGAATCCATGTCACTTAATCCGGTGGTTGCCGCTGCTATCGTCGATCGCCTCACCCACCCGACGTCCCTGTTGGCCGCCCAACGGGCGTATCCAAAGGAGCTCCGAGGGCTCTACGAGCTCCCCGGCGGCAAAGTGGAGCCGGGTGAGGAGCCGACCGCCGCGTTGGCTCGTGAGATTGCAGAGGAACTTGGCACCTCGCTCACTCTGGGTCCCCCGCTTGCTGCGCCCCGAAAAGAGGGCCTCGACACGGCGCTGGGAACAGGTTTCCTCGAAGCCGGCTTTGCCCCATGGACGGTCACCGGCGGACGCCGAATGTGGGTGTGGTTTGCCGAGGTCAAACCGGGTTACCCCTCGCCCCACATCTCCGAATCCCATTCCCGGGTTGACTGGGTTTCGTTGGGGGACGTACGAGGCCTCCCGTGGGTCCCGGCCGACCTGCCAATCGTCGAAGAGTTGCTGCGCTTCGTCAGGGATCTGCCCACGCTGGACCGGTGAGGCGAGCCAAGTCTCAGCCGCGTCCCCTTCTTGCGCCCACGGCATAGTAATGTGACTGGGGTTGGGGCTAAGCAATATGATCGTGGGAAATGTGGGACCCTCGTCCCACCCACAGATACGACTTGCCGGCTCACAACAGAGCCGGACTGAAAACTTAGGAGAGCGATGAGCACCATAGAAGTGACAGATGAGACCTTCGAAGAAACCGTGTTGAACAACCCAATTGTCTTGATCGACTTCTGGGCCGAGTGGTGTGGGCCGTGCCGCCAATTCGGGCCGGTGTACGAGGCCGCCTCGGAGAAGAACCCCGACATCGTCTTCGGCAAGGTTGACACTGAGGCACAGCAGCAGATCGCTGCGATGATGCAAATCACCTCGATCCCCACTCTGATGGCTTTCCGTGACGGAATCGCACTCTTCAACCAGGCTGGTGCACTCCCCGGACCCGCGTTGGAGGATCTGATTGAGCAGATCCGCGCCGTTGACATGGATGAGGTCCGCGCAGAAATCGCCAAGTTCGAAGAGGCTCAGGCCAAGAAGAAGTAGGGCTCACCGCCTAGAGATCTTCCCAAAGATTCAACGATTCTGACCCTGGGGTTAGAGACTCCTTCGACCTTCGAGGGCCCTCCCCAGGGTCACTTCGTCTGCATACTCAAGATCGCCGCCGACTGGAAGGCCCGAGGCCAACCGCGTCGTCGTCACCCCCATGGGCGCCATGCTTCGCGCAATGTACGTGGCGGTAGCTTCTCCCTCAACGGTCGGGTTGGTTGCCAGGATCACCTCGGTCACGGTCCCGTCAGCGAGGCGTGTGAATAGTTCACGCATCCGCAACTGTTCTGCACCTACGCCGCTGAGCGGGTCGATGACTCCACCGAGCACGTGGTAGCGGCCCCTGAAAACCCGGGTCTTTTCGACCGCGTTTATGTCTTTGGCTTCCTCAACTACGCAGAGAACAGACTGGTCGCGGCGGGTGTCCGAGCAAATGGCGCAGACTTCTCCCTCCGTCACATTTCCGCAGATGGTGCAAAAGTGGACCTTCTGCTTGACCGCTTCTATCGCTTCAACCAGGCGCTCTGACTGGCCGTCTTCTTCTCCAAGGATGTAGAAAGCTAATCGCTGAGCGCTCTTCGGGCCGATTCCGGGAAGTGCGCCAAGTTCTTCGATGAGGTCCTGAATGGCTCCTTCGAAACTGCTCATTCGCCCTCTTCTTCCTCAATGACTCCGGTGGCCGCTTCTGCGGTCACTTCTGCAGTCGCTTCTTCAGCCGCCTTTTCTGTGACCTCCGCTGGGGCTTCCTCTATGACTTCCTCGACGACATCACCACCCAAGATGTCGGTCACAAGTTCAACGGGTTGGCGCCCGCGATACTTAGCATCCAGGTCTTCTTCCCCGGATCCGTCCGCCTGAGGGGCGCGTTGCTGGAAGTACGGAGGTGCGGTACGTGTCCGAGGCGGTGCGGGAACAACCGCCGGCTGTGCGGGTGCTGGCTGGTGGAACTCCGGCTCCGGTTCAGGCACGGGCTCGGTCACACGCACCGGCTCGGGCACACGCACCGGCTCGGTCATGAAGGGCTCCGGCTCAGGCTCAGGCACAAGGTCCGGCACAAGGTCCGGCTCCGGCACCACGGCAGCGGGCTCCGGCTCAGGCGCTGGCACCGGTTCGCGCATCGGAGCAGGCGCCGGTTCAGGTGCAGGTGCCCGAGGAGGCTGCTGTTGAGGCAACGTAACACGCGTCTCTCCCGCGGCAGCCCCCCTTGAAGGCGCAACCGCTTCTCCCCCAACCGGCCGCACCGCGCCTCTAAGCGGACGTCCAAAGATGGTCGAGAGAGCCTCCCCAAGCTGTTCTTCTCCCCCAGCCCGTTTGAACCGGTCGACATCCATTTGCTCACGCATAGAGAAGATGACTGTCTGCCCTTCAGACGAGACATCACGTACAGCCTGCATCAGCGACGGCAACATGGCACTGCGCTGGCCCAGAAAATTCAGGATCGGGGCCCACTGCTGGCGGACCTGGTCCTTGCTCGGCGCTGAAGGCTCCGCCAGATCTGGCGGGGCGGGGTGCGAGGGGGCCTGCTCGGGCACCCTCGCAACCGGAGAGTCGACAGTGTCAGCAACTTCGGCCGGTTCATTCGCCGTAGGTTCCGGAGTGGGGGCGGGCGCCGCAACAGGTGTTGGCGCCTGTGTCGGAGCAGGTGAAGGCGGCTTCGGTGCGGTGCGGGGAACCGACTCTGATGGTCTTACAGATTCTGCCGGAACCGCACCCGCTCTGGGACCAGTCGCGCCGCCAGCCGCAGGCTCATCCACCAGAAGCCGAGCCAACAAAAGTTCCAATTGGAGCCGAGGCGCAGTCGCCCCAGCCGAGGCCATGTCCCTGGCACCCTCGTCCACAATATCCGCGCGGCGCGAAAGAAGCGGGCTACCCCACTCTGCAGCCTGCCGCATCATGGTTGCGTATTGGTCGGCTGGGACGCCGGCCAAAATGTCCTCGGCCCGATCCCCCGCAATGGCGCAAACCATCAGGTCCCGGAGACGCTGTAGAAGGTCCGACACGAACTGTCGCGGGTCCACGCCCGCCTCGATTAGTTCGCCGACCTGGTCGAAGACGGCCGCCCCGTCGTTGGCGCCCAGCGAATCAATGACGCGGTCCAGCAACGCTTCATCGGTGTAGCCAAGCAGTCTCACGGCGTGTTCGTGGGTCACTTTGCCCTCGGACCCCGCGATCAGCTGATCCAAAACCGACAAGGAGTCACGAACGGACCCTCCCCCGGCGCGGACCACGAGTGAAAGCACACTGTCATCGAGTTCGGCACCCTCGCGTTCCGTGATCGTCTTCAGATAGGGCACCAGCACATTGGGTGGGACAAGCCTGAACGGGTAGTGATGCGTACGCGAACGAATAGTAGGCAGCACCTTCTCCGGCTCCGTCGTCGCGAAAATGAACTTCACGTGCGGCGGGGGCTCTTCCACCGCCTTGAGCAGGGCGTTGAATCCCTGCGGAGTCACCATGTGAGCTTCGTCGAGGATGAATATGCGATACCGGTCGCGCGTCGGGGCGAAAGTCAGACGTTCCCGCAGTTCACGAGCATCATCAACACCGCCGTGGGACGCCGCATCGATCTCCACGACATCGAGGGTTCCGGGCCCTCCCGAGGCAAGTTCCAAACACGAGGGGCACGAGCCGCACGGAGTGGGAGTCGGCCCCTCGACACAGTTCAAACTCCGCGCCAAAATCCTGGCAGATGTCGTCTTCCCGCAACCACGCGGCCCCGAAAAGAGGTATGCGTGAGCAACCCGCGAAGTCGAAAGTGCAGTTTCGAGCGCGCGCGTCACATGCTCCTGACCGATTACATCTTCAAACGAGTCAGGACGATATCTGCGATACAAAGCGGTTGACACACTTAGACCTTAGAGGTTTGCTCCGACAAATTGGGGGCGCGTCAGCAGTACGTGAACAACAGTGTCGCGGCGCCACTGTGGATAGGGGCAGTTTTGCGATACGAGGATACAAGTGGCCCCCCGCACACCCGACAGAGCAACCTTATCCTTGCTGCCTTCCGGCCCTGGGGAGGTTCAGGTGGTGCCGTCGCACGGGGGACCATCGGTAAGTCTACACGGAACCAGGGGGCACTGACATCCTCGCCGCCTGCCCTCGAGAGTTCGGATCCCCCATCCTCCGCGACCAATGGCCCACGCTCCGCCACCAACAGCGAGAATCTCCTGCTGCATTCCCTACAAACGCGACGCTCGCAAAGCCGCTTCGCGCGCCGGACCAGATGCGTCCAAGACGATGTTCAGCTTCATTTTCTCCATGGTGTTCAACATGGACGCACCGGCGTGATCGATGACAACCGTGTCGACATCGTTGTCCCGAAGGAACCGAACCACCCGAGCGTGGTGGGTTCCGTGCGGGCCCTCGTCGTGCAGGCGTTGCCAGTCTGTTTGGTGAACCTGCCAGTCTTGAATCTCGTTGCCCTCGATCCTGACCACGGCAACCTGGTCGGCTTTGCCCCAACGCGGGTCAACTAGCCCCTCGGGGGTAACGGGGATCGCAACAATCATCTTTTTCACCTTTCGTTCGCTAATCAACGCCGTTTGTTCACGGGGTACGAGGGCTCAACACCACCCCTCTCCAACCCCCACAGTATTGGACAACGCTCCGCCCTCTGGGGAACCGGTCCAGGACGTTGGTTGGGATCTCGCACCCCCGCCCATCGCGCTCCACCACCATGGGCGCAGACCAGACTCAACGACCGCGCTCGCATGTGGGTGTAACACCACAGTCCAGGACTACTGCAAAACGCCTTCTTTTCGGTAGGCTTACTCCGTTGGTTCCGCCACAAGTGGGGCTGACGCCGGAGGATTCGCATAGTGGCCTAGTGCGCACGCTTGGAAAGCGTGTTGGGTGCAAGCCCTCGGGGGTTCGAATCCCCCATCCTCCGCCATTGTGATGTGGCGAGACATAGTTCGTTCTATGTCTCGCCATTTTTGTTGTTTTGGTGCGGGTGTGTTGCGCGTCTTCGTTCGTTTTTTTGTGTTGGTGTTGCGCGTCATTGTTCGTTTATGTTGCGCGTCATTGTTCGTGTGGTTGTGGTTTTTTTGGTTGGTAGTCTTTGTTGGTGTCGATTTGGTGTTCTGCGAGGATTTCTCCGGTTTTGCGGTCGATGATCATGGTGTTGGGTCCTGAGGCGAGTATGAGGACTTTTTTGTGGTTGTGTGCTCTTCCTACGGCTAGGTGTTTGAGTTTGCCTGCGTAGCGGTAGGTGATGACGCCTTCGTTGATTTTGTCGTGGCGTATTCTCCAGGTGTGGTTTGGGTCGTTGATGGTTGGTTCTGCTTTGGGTAGGGCGTTGTAGGCGGTTGCTGGGGTTTGTCTGTTTAGGCTGCGGTGGGGGCGTGTGGTGTTGTAGAGGGTTTGGAATTGTTGGAGAAGTTGGTTTAGTTCTTCGAGGTTGTTGGCGGGTTTTCTGGCGTTTAGCCATTTCTTCATGGTTTGTTGGAATCGTTCTACTTTGCCTTGGGTTGTGGGGTGTCCTGGTCGTCCGTTTTTTTGGGTGATTCCGAGGTCGGCGATGAGTTTTTCAAACATGTT
>ERZ1032924.104-NODE-104-length-11600-cov-4.745431_pt1 | contig 11600 bp, 9 predicted proteins | sample MGYA00516956_ERZ1032924 | MGnify/ENA primary metagenome ERZ1032924 (study PRJEB33719, sample SAMN04262513) | wastewater metagenome | biome: rural village; feature: composting latrine chamber; material: composting feces with ash | place: El Salvador | collected... | reverse complement strand
GTCCCCTGCCACGCGGTTGGCGCTTTCAATCACTTCAACTGCGTAGGGGGTGGCCGCGATGTAGTCGGACAGGAAGCCAATTGTGTTGGTTGTACGAGTGCGAAGGCTGGAAGCGGCAGCATTACCGACGTATCCGAGTTCTTTCGCCGTGGCCTTGACCTTTTCGGAGGTCTTGCGCGAAACGCGCCCCTCATCCTTTCCTGCAAGGACTAAAGACACTGTCGCGGTGGAAACGCCCGCGGAGAGGGCTACGTCTTGGAGTTTTGCCACGTTGCCCCCTCGCATCGCCGGACTTCAGTGCCCTAACCGACCGGATCCGCACCCCCATGGTACGGGCCTCCAACAACCACTAGGTTAATCGGTTCACTTCAAGGCACTCGGGACATTTGAACATGTCAACGACACTTGATAACAATCGGGTAACGGAACAGCGTTACGTTCGAATCGTTGGTTTGACGCGATCTAAATCACGAAAATGTGGGTGCCTACCGTTTGATCCCAAACCGCTGTTCGATCTGCTTTAGAGTCCCGTACGAGGACTGCTCCCCATGCCCCAACGCCGCATACGCCGCAACGATGGAGGCAAACCGGGCTGCCTCTAGAACCGACGCATCGCTTGCAAGAGCAGCCAGAGCGGCCCCGATGAACGCATCACCGCAACCATCGGTGTCAACTGCTTGTACCGGCACCGCATCCACGACAGTCACCCCGTCTTCCAGGACAACTGCGCCCTTGGGGCCTCGGGTAACGATCGCGCGGGTCACGCCGTGCTCGCGCAAGCCTTCCAGAGCCCGTTCCCAGCTATGGATGTCGTCTACGTCGAGGAGGCCGGCCAGTTCGTCCTCGTTCAAAATGAGCACGTCAGCGTGCCCCAGAAAGTCACTGGGCAACGTGTCCGGGAGCGGCGAGGGATTCAGCACAACCATCGTCGAACGCGCATGTGCAACCTTCATCGCGTATTGCACGGCGTTCAGCGGCATCTCCAAAGCCAAACCCAAAAGAGAGGCATTACCGATCAGTTGGGTGACGTTCTCCACCATGCTCACGTCGATCTGGTCGTTAGCCCCCGCGGAGGTAACCTCTGTCCTGTCTCCATCGGCATCAATGGTGACCAGCGCCGTGGTAGTCGGTTCATCCACTGTTTGCACGTGCTTGGTGTTCACATGTGCCTGGCGAAGATGCTGAAGAACGAGGTTGCCATTCTCGTCATTTCCAACCGCCGCAACCAAAGACACGGGCGCCCCCAGCAGTCCAGCAGCGACGGCCTGATTGCCTGACTTGCCTCCAGGAAAAACCTTGAGCGGGGTTCCCTTGACGTTCTCTCCTGAGTTCGGGATCTCCCCGACGTCCTCGACCATCTTCAAATAGCAAGGTCCCAGTACCACCAGGTGTTCCCGAAGAGGCAAAACGGCGTCGATATCTGCGTGGAGGGAAGACGGATCAGGCATGAGACCGGTCCTTTCGGTTGCTCTTAATCGGCTGCACCTAATAGTGGCACTATCCAGTGTGGTGGGCGCGGGAAAGCTCCGCTGGCGAACCGGGAAGTTTTCCCCTCGACGGGACACAACCAGAAGGCCTGCGAGAAGCCCGTCAGGAGCCCCGGGGCCAATCCCCAAGGGACGAGCCTCAAGAGGCCTAGCCCCAGTTTTGTCCGCCGTCTGCCGAGTTCAGTAGAGTATCCCCCGCCCACAGCCACATCCTGCCGTCGTACGAGGTTGCCAGAGCCACTTGCCCCTGCACCGCACCCGCCCCCGTACCCGCGCAGGACTGGGAGACAATAGCCATGCCGTCATCCAAGGTGGTGATCTGCACGCCATCGCAGGATTCCACTCCGACGCTCCCCACGTAGGTGTTGCCAGAGCCGGTGACGATCGCGTCTGCGCCCCCAAGGGGAGCTTCGGTGCGAACCCAGCTTTGCCCCAGGTCAAGGGATGCTGTCACTGTCGCGTCCTGGCATAGCACAGCAAGACGCTCACCCGCACCGACGCTGAGTTGAACTGCGGTGCACCCTGGCTGAGCGGTGGTGCCAGCCGGGCCGAGCAGTGTCGTCGGATCAGCAGAGTTGATGCGCCAGAAATTCTGGGCCTCAAACGCCTCCCACGGCGAGACACCCTGGACTGCCACGGCCGCCGCCGGGATCGAACAGTCGTCCGGGTTCCACCCCACCGCGGAAACAGCCCCGTTTCCTACGTCAACAATTCGGGCCAGAGAAGACATGTTGAACACGCTGCTGAGATCCTGGGGCACCCAGGTCTGTCCGCCATCAAACGTTGTCTCCACGACCACCGGCGTCCCCGGACATGGACCCGAAGCGCCACGCATCAAAAAGTTCGACTCAAAGGCCGCCAGAACGCGTCCCGCAGGTTGCGCAACGAAAGGCTGGTCCCCTCCTGGATTGGTAGCGTCAGAGGACTCGGTTCCTCCATCCGCTTGCGACTGTGAGTCTTCGATGGGGGCTCCGATTGACTGCTGTGTGTAACCGGGGGTCTCACCGACGCCCTTGACCGGTTCACGGTTGCGCCCCAACGCCAAAGCGGCAAGCGCAACAGTTATAACCGCCAACACAGCAATCACTGTGTACAGCCCCCACTTGGCACCCCGGCCTGACGCGCGCCCCACGGTTACCGGGCCTCGCATAAAGCACCAACACCAGGCAGCCCCGCGACCTTGCCATCGTCATCGCGAGCCTGCCCGTGGATGTCGGAACGCCTTGGGAAATGAAGTTCGTGTGCGACGATTTCGCTCTGCGCTGTGGTTGTAGGCGTGTCATGTTCTTCAACGTCGAAGAGCTCCACGATCAGATTCAAGAACTTTGCAGTCACATGTGCGGCAGGAACCAGTTCGTCGCGAGATCTGCGGTAAACCGCTCGGCGTTGCTTATACGGGTCAACTATGTCCAAGTCCTCCGGTGACTCCGGTGGGGGCACCAGGCCACGTTTTTGTGCAACCGCCTCGACTGCCGCATGCAACGGCGAAACGGACATCTCCAGGTTCGCCCTCACATCGTCGGGGGTGACCGTGGCTGCAAGACGCGCGAACTCGCGAAGCGTGAAACTGCGTCTAGCAACCGACGGGTCCATCCGCATCACGTATTTGCGGTGTCCGCGGGACATCGAGAGGATCAGATCGGAACCGGCAAGCAAGTCCGCTGTGGTGGGCTGAGCCACGTGTTCTTCCAGCCCAAGTACGCCAAGCTCTCTTCCAAGCTCAACTTGCCGGGGAGGGACCGGAGCGGATGGGACGGCTTTGATTCCCGAGGATGACACGGAGAACACATCCGACGGCAGATCACGTCTCAACAGCGCCTGCGCCAGAGGAGAGCGGCAGATGTTGCCCGTGCAAACCGTCATCAACTTGAACATGCGATCGTTCCCCAGACCCTTTCTTCAATTCCCGAGGATCGGCCTGGATCCCCCTTCTCCGTCATTTGGCGAACTGGGGTCTGTAGCGCTGACCGCTTTCCACCGGCTGACGTTCGCTGGTGGATCCAGCGGCAGAGGCTCATCGTGAGCCTCCCCGTAGGAGTATGTGGAGTATCCGTAGGAGTCGGGTCCCTTCTCTGGGACCATCGTGAGGATGATGCCAAGCACCCGGGCGTCAATGGTGTGCAACGTTCCCAGGGCCGCCTCAAACTCAGGCTTTCTTGTCTTGCCTGCGGCCACAACCATCAGCGCCCCGCCAACAGACTTGGAGACAAGTGCCGCATCCGTAACCAACAAAACTGGGGGAGCGTCAACGATCACGTAGTCAAAGGACGAGGTGAGCTCATTCAGGAGCGTCGCCATTTCCTTGGATCCCAACAGTTCACTGGGGTTTGGCGCGTGCCGCCCGGAGGGGAGGATAAAGAGCCGATCACGGCCCCATTTCTGCACCGCGTCTCCCAGATTTACGCGACCAATGATCACGTCAGTCAGGCCAACGCCGCCTTCAATTCCGAACAGTTCCGCGATTCTTGGCTTACGGAGGTCCCCGTCGACCAAACACACCGAAACGGACGTTTCCGCCAACGCGATAGCAAGGTTCGCTGCAGTCGTGGACTTGCCTTCCCCGGCCCCGGCAGAGGTGATGACGAAACTGTGCGGGTTACCTTCCACACGAAGGAACTGCAGGTTGGTGCGCAATTGGCGGAACGCTTCTGCACGAGGACCCCCGGGGTTGTCCTGCACAGTCAAAGGCCTTGTCGCGACTTTGGGGTCACGAATGATCCTCCCCAAAACTGGGAGGTCAGTGATCTGAGCAACGTCGGACTTACTGTTTACCCGCACGTCCAGGACCGTGCGCAGAACCGCTGCCGCTAAGCCAAGCATCAGCCCTAGCAAGAAACCCAAAGCCAAGTTTCGCGTGACATTGGGACTTACGGGGCTGGAAGGAACCTTTGCTGGCTGGACAACATCAATCTGGACCCGAGCCGGTGATCCCTCAGAAGGTTTTTCCAGTTGGTTAGTCACAACGTCTGAGAACACGGCGGCCGTGGTGTTAGCAATTTCCGCTGCCAACGACGGATCACCATCCGTCACAGAGATATCAATCAGAACCGTGTTCGAAGGTGAACTTGCCGATACCCGAGAAGAAAGTTGGGCCGGGGTGAGAACATCCCCGATCTCCTCGGACACCTTGTCCATGACAATTGAAGTGCTGACAATATCCACGTAACTGGTCACGGCCTGACGCGCATACGAGGTCCCCTGTTGCAAGTCACCGATGGACGCTTCGCCAGTTCGCACAGACACGTAAAGACGGGTTTGAGCCTGATACTCCGGGGTTCGCGTAAGGGACCATGCCGCAGACAATGCGGTGATCACGAGCGTGGTTACAACAATAAGAATCCAGTTCTTACGCCAGATCCTCAAATAGTCCTGCAGCTCCAAAACAGTTCCTTACGTGACACGTCACAAGCCTCTAGTGAACCTAGCACTGTCGCCAAATGTCAGCTCTCGGCCCAATGCAATAAATAACACAGTGATTGGGTCTCGCGGCCGCGGTGTACCATCTGTACCTGGTAAGCCAATCAACCCGGGCGCAGAAACCTGCATGCGATCCGATACAAAGGAGCCCCAGTGAAGCGAGAGCGAATCTACATGTCCTCTCCTGACGTCGGCGAATCAGAAAAGGAAGCGATTCTAAGAGCACTTGATTCCGGTTGGATTGCCCCGCTAGGCCCAGAGGTTGACGCCTTCGAAGAAGAGATCGCAGCGGCATGCGATCGCAAGTATGCAGTAGCGCTCTCCTCGGGAACAGCGGCCCTGCACTTAGCATTGCTGGCTCTGGGCGTGAAACCTGGCGACCTCGTCCCCACTTCCACCATGACGTTTGCGGCTACCGCCAACGCCATCACCTATGTGGGGGCCAAGCCCTTCTTCGTTGACTCCCTTCCTGACACGGGGAATATGGATCCAGAACTCTTGGATCAGGCCCTTACCGAGATCATTTCTCGAGGTGACCGGGTCGGCGCCGTCGTCCCCGTGGATCTCCTCGGGAAAGTGGCGGACTACCCCGCCATCCAAGAAGTCATCAACCGCCACGAGCAACAAGCCGGCTACCGCATCCCCCTCCTGTCGGATGCTGCCGAATCTCTAGGTGCAGCCCTGAACGGCGTCCCCGCCGGCAAGTTCGGTGAGGCTGCCATCTTTTCTTTCAATGGCAACAAAATCATGACCACCTCGGGCGGAGGAATGCTTGTCACTGACAACAAGGAGCTGGCAGACAAAGTCCGCTACCTGGCAACCCAAGCCCGCCAACCCGTAGCCCACTACGAACACACCGATATCGGCTACAACTACCGCATGAGTAACCTGCTGGCAGCCCTCGGACGCGCCCAACTAGAACGTGTCCCCGACATGATGGCCCAACGCAAAGCACTGCGTGACCGGTACGCCGACCTCTTCTCCCCCATTCCCGGCGTCCAAATCTTTGGCCGCAACGAGGACGACAGCAACCCAGGCGATGACGAGGACAACTTCTGGCTCACCGCAATCCTCATCGACCCCACCACCGCGGGCTGGGACGCTGGCGACCTATCCCAGTGGCTCACTGAGCGCAACATTGAAAGCCGGCCCCTGTGGAAGCCGATGCACTTACAACCCGTCTTCCAAGGCGAAGAGAGCATCGACAACACCACCTCCCAAACCCTCTTTGAAACCGGCATCACCCTCCCCAGCGGGTCAGCGCTGACCGAGGAGCAAATCACCCGGGTCCTCCGCGCAATCCGGGAGTTTTTGGAGACGCACAGCGGCTGAAGAAACGCCTCCGAACGTGCTTCTCTCTTCGACGGACGCACGCACTGCCTGACCGATGCCTCACCTGCCTGGCCGATGACTCAACGGCACAGTCGGGCATTCTGCCACTGCCACCGGCGCGGCCCGGCTCACGACCCAAACCATGCCCACGCGGTTCCTCGCCCAAGAAGCCAAACCAGCGCCAATGAGCCCATAAAGCTAGGCTGTTTAGCAGCAGGCTCCCAGTCAGCATGCATCCACCCCCACCTTCAACGGAGAAGAGGAAGCGATGACAGACCAAACAACACCAAAAGGCCCGGAAGCAAAAGATCTAGAAGTTGACCTCCTTGTAGTTGGCAGCGGCACGGGAATGGCAGCGGCCCTCGCCGGTAAAGAAGCCGGACTGAACGTGCTCGTTGTTGAAAAGACCGAAGTGGTTGGAGGTTCTACCGCGCGCTCGGGCGGGGCGTTCTGGATCCCGCCGAACGAAGTACTCGCGAAGGAGGGCGCGGAAGACAGCGAAGGCGAAGTCCTCACCTACCTCCAGTCCGTTACCGGCACCACCTCGCCCAAAGAACGTTGGACGGCATTCGTCGAGAACGGCGCAGACACCGTTGCAATGCTGGAGCGCACCACGCCCCTGGAGTTCTTCTGGGCCAAGTACTACAGCGACTACCACCCCAACCAAAAAGGTGGGTCCGCCGAGGGGCGAAGCGTCGAATCCAAACCCTTCGACGCCGCGAAACTGGGTGAGGAACGTGCGCGCCTCCGCCCCGGCATGATGGAAGCACCCGTCCCCATGCCGATCACCGGCGCGGACTACAAGTGGATGAACTTGGTGAAAGCCTCCCCCACCAAAGGCCTGCCCCGAATCGTCAAACGCGCAGCGCAAGGCATGGGCGGCAAAGTGTTGGGCCGCGAGTACATGGCTGGCGGGCAAGCCCTCGCCGCCGGATTGTTCGCGGGCCTCATCGACGCCGGGGTTCCCGTGTGGACGAGGACGGACCTGACGGATCTGATCGTCGAGGACGGCAAGGTTGTCGGCGCCAAACTGGTGCAGGACGGCAACGAGGTCGAGGTTCGCACGCGCGGCGGCGTGGTCCTGGCAACCGGAGGTTTCGACCACAACATGAAGTGGCGTAGGAAGTTCCAGGCTCCCCTGGTGGAAGAAGATCTATCTCTGGGCGCCGAGGGGAACACCGGTGGCGGTATCAAGGCGGGCAAGAACGCCGGAGCCCAGACCGCCCTCATGGATCAGGCCTGGTGGTTCCCCGGCTTCGCTCCCCTACCCGGACAGCTGCCAATGGTGATGCTGGCTGAGCGTTCTCTTCCCGGCTCATTCATTGTGAACCACGAGGGCAAACGCTTCATCAACGAAGCCATCGACTACATGACATTCGGCCAAACAGTGCTGAATGGAATGCGGGACAAAACCCTGGGCGAACCTATCTGGATGGTTTTTGACCAGAAGTACCGCAACAGCTACATCATGGCTGGCAGCTTGTTCCCCGGAATGCCCATCCCGAAGGAGTGGTTCGACGCCGGCATCGCCGTGAAAGGATCCAGCCCAGGCGAACTGGCCGCAGCCATGGGAGTCCCCGTCCACCAGTTCGAGGAGTCAATAAACCGCTTCAACCAGTTAGCCAAACTGGGCGTGGACCACGACTTCGGACGCGGCGGAAGCGCCTACGACAGGTACTACGGCGATCCGACAGTTGCCCCCAACCCGAACCTGCGCCCACTCAGCGGTGATCTTTACGCGGTGAAGGTGGTCGTCTCTGACCTTGGCACCTGCGGCGGCCTAGTCGCCGACGATAAGGGACGGGTTTTGAACGAGGAAGGCCAAACCATCCCCGGCCTCTACGCCATCGGCAACACTGCGGCCAACGTATTTGGCGAGTCCTACCCGGGTGCCGGTGCAACCATCGGCCAGGGCCTGGTGTTCGGCTACATTGCGGCGCGGGACGTGGCTGAGAAGTTGACCGCACAATAGGAGACGAAGAAAGTAACGTCGCACGTTTGGGGTGTCGCGGGCACTTAGCGCGTGGCACCCCAAAGACGATCCTGGCGCGCAGAATCACGGTCGACCTGGAGAGCGCACCGCGCGCAGTTTTTGAGGAATATTCTGGACTCATCTAGAAGAGCGCTGCGCATCAATCCGACAGAGAACACGCACATGCGCGGGTGCATCTGGGTTGATGCGCTCCGCAACTGCAGCCACGCTCCACGATTGTTCAATAAGGTCCCGTACGTCGGAACAGAGCCAATCGGGAAGATAACCGATTTTCTGGCCGTCGCTGGTGGTCACGATGACGGCCAGCGGATTCGAGGGATTATCCGCCTCAAGTTCCAGTTCAAGCTTTGCGCCATTCTGGAGCGACGATAAGATCGCGTCGACCTCCTCCAACGGCAGGGGCCAATGCGAGCGTGCGTGCGGGGATGCCATGTCGAGTGCCTGCAAGGCGAGTGTAATCAGGTGCGGCTTTCCGCTGAAGTGGGGACTGGTCCCTCGCCGTAACCATCTTTCAAAGTACTGCCCGTCGTGGAGCATCCGGAGGCGTCGTTCGTCCGGTTCCTGGAACCCCAGCGCATTGCCATGATCAAACGTCGGCGCTAATCGCCGCACATCACCTCGAACGATAACCGCCCAGTTTTCATGGTGGCGGTCCCGTCCCGCAACCCAGGCGTCCAATAAAAGGTACCCAGCCCACACATCGTGGGCCGTAAACCCTTCAGGCCAGCGCCCTTCGATGGGCGGTGAAACATCAACGAGCGCATCTTTGACCGCGGAGGCCGTGTATCCCGCGTTCTCTCTGTGTATTAATTTGTCGTCCCCCGTTACCTTGTTGATAGGCCCTCCTGGCGGGTATTGGTTGGGCTTGTCGATCAGTCGCCCTGGCATGGTGTATCACCCCTGTCTATCCAATGATCCGGGATTACCGCTGGGGTTGGTTGGCAGTGGGCGATTGGTGGATTAGGGGCCCGGAGCTAAGCACGAATGCCTGTCGCAGGAGTGGATGTGAGGCTTGCTGCCTGGCCCTAATCGACCAAATGAAACGTTGGTTGAGGGGAGCAACGATGATCGCTCACGAAACCTGGGATCTTCTTAGTCTTGGATGTCGGCAAGTCTGAATATTGGGCTTGCGTTATTACCGCTGATCAGAAGATCGTTTGGAATAAGGCGCCACCAATCGAGGAGGCGAGACCTGTGGACATGTACAAGCGCCTCCAGGAACATGGCTTGCTGCTGGTGCTTGTGGATCAACCAACGATGATCGGGGGCCTGCCTGTAGCAGTGGTTCAGCACCCCAACATTCCGGCTGCTTACTTGCCGGGCCTGACGATGCACCGGATCGCGGATCCGCACCTCGGGGATGCGAAAACTGATGGGAAAGACGCCTTCATCATTGCTGGCGCAGCCCCCAATCTGCCGCACCCGTTGCGTGCACTAACCGCAACAGAAGTGGATGAAGCGACCTTGGGGAGGCTCGCTGGTCTCGATCTGGACCTATCCCGCCAGGTTAACCAAGTCTCCAATCGCATCCGAGGTTTGTTCAACAAGATCCACCTCCACGCTCAGCGCGCTGACGTTGCCCGCGAGGTCGAAAAGGCGTAGTGGGCCGCCCTCTTTACCTGGTCGTAACCTCAGTGCCAGGAGTGGGGGTCAGGACCGCCGCGGTCATCATCGCTGAACTCTTAGCCAAATCCTTTAAGAACGCAACCGCACTAGCCTCCTACACAGACCTGGCGCCAACCACCCGTCAATCGGGGACTTCAATCAGATCCGAGAGAGTCAGTCAACCCGGCAATAAACACCAGAAACATGCCCTGTTTCTCTCCGCCTTCGCAATCATCCGCACCGTCCCCATCGGCCACGCCTACTACGACCGGAACTGAAACCAAGGCGAACGCCACAACCAAGTCCCCATCACCCTGGCCCACGGCAGACGAAGGGGTCCTTTACACAACGGTCAAAGATGAAGGCCTCTGAGACCCACCCAGACGACTTCAGTGGATCGACAGCTACCACAGGCCATGCCTTTACTTGACGGTGAATCCCGCCCGCTCAAAAATGGCGATACACGTGGTACGGCGCTTGTTCTGCTGCAACGTTTGGGCAACGAAGTCGTTGAAACGCTCATCCTCACCGGCAGCCCGGGCAATCCTTCGCAGCTGCTTCATCAGCTTCGCGGCTGCGTAGTAGGCCCGCTTTTGAGTGGGAACCAAGGTCTCTTCGATTAAAGCTTCGTAACCGGCAATTACGTCTCCTGGGTGTGTGCGAGACCTCCTGGCGAGCGCTTCTTCACGTAAGTCCACCGCCGCATACTCCAGGGTCTGGAGGAATTGCCACGCCTCTTCATCCCTACCAACCTCGAGCAAATAGGCAAGGTAAGCGTCTGGGCTGTTCGCCTGAAGTAATGCTTCGGCACGAGGGCGGTGCTCTTCCCACTCGCCCAGTTTTTCCGTCAAAGCCCGTAACTTATTGAAGCTGCTGCCTGTGCCTACCTGTTCGTGCCGCTCCAAGCGCAGCAAAACCGCGTCTTCCGGAGTCCCCGCGGCCAGGTAGTAGTTCTCCAACCGGTCAAGGAAGTCAGGTTCCTTATACCACGGGGCCGAACTGCCGAGTTTCTTTCGTGCCTTCTGCGCAACCCTCAGGCAGTGGAGGGGAAGCTCCGCTTCTTCGAGATCTGCAAGCATGCTTTCCACCTGCAAGAAGTTGGGGTCCTCACCTCCGTGAGCGGCGATGATCGCATCTGCATCTCTATCTACCACCGCTAGCCGCACCAGGGCGTACTGGCTGTAACGGCTGTTAGCGTCGGGAAGGGACTCAAGGTGTCCTCGGTAGCGCTCAATCATCTTCTGGTCGAGGGCGCCCGCGTACCGCACTATGTCGGGATCGAACAGGTCCTGGGTTCCGCCATATCTGTACTTGAAAAGCCAATCCACGACTCGACGTTGTTCAGCTGTGGTGAGCTTGCCTTGGACTGAGAGCCGCTGGAAGGTCTGCGCGTGCACCCCCAGAAGCTCGTCTAGCAGATCACCCTGCATTCCAGAAGACGAATCCGACCGGAGAACCACCCGCGTTGCTAGCGTGATCGCCCGTTCAATCACTTTCAAGAGCCCTGGCATTGGGTCGGCGGCTGCCTGCACCAGCATGTGCAGGGCCCCATATCCAACCTGCGCGTAGTCGTCGGCTTGGTAGTAGTTGTAAAATCCTCGCCGCGGCTTAAAACAGAACTCCACTTGCTCCTTTATGTAGCCGAGGTCTCCCCCACGCAGCGCCCGCTCCCTCCGCAGCAGTTCCAGCACATCGCTGTCATCGATGACGAGCCGCTGAAGGAGCTCCCGTACCTCGTCCGGCTCCATGTTTTCAATCCACTCATG
>ERZ1032924.101-NODE-101-length-11849-cov-15.548838_pt1 | contig 11849 bp, 17 predicted proteins | sample MGYA00516956_ERZ1032924 | MGnify/ENA primary metagenome ERZ1032924 (study PRJEB33719, sample SAMN04262513) | wastewater metagenome | biome: rural village; feature: composting latrine chamber; material: composting feces with ash | place: El Salvador | collected... | reverse complement strand
ACGCAATCCCCGATCGCGTCCTCGATTTCTTCCACCCCTCGATCTTTGTTGATCGCAGTAGCAAGCTCGCCTACTTCCTCCATGAGCTTGCACATCTGCGCTTTGGGATCGGCTGTGTCTAGTCCTTTGTCGACTGCCCAGCGTTTGATGTTTTTGATTGTTTGTTGCATGGTTTGTCCTCTCTTTCTTCATCCAACCCCCACGGTTACAAAATATTTTGTAACTTTTGTAACCGACGAAACCCAGTAATTCCAACGGGTTCAAGGGTGTTAACTACCGGTTACAATTTTTCTCCCAAAAGTTTTTTTATTTAAAACGGTTGTTTGTATAAACAGACAGGTAAATTACGAAATACTTTATATACTATATTTTTGTAACTTATAAGAATATTTAGTATAAGAATATTAGTATTTCAACGTTTCCTGCGGTTACAATTTGGTTACAAAAGGTTACAATTTCAAATCGTTTTGTAACCCCTTGCTACCAAACGTTGAAACCCTGCGGTTTGCGGATTTCGGCCGGTTACAAATCGTCATCGGATGCGAGCACAAAACAACGTGTCGACTTCCCATTTACCTTCATGACTTTCTTCTCCAGTCCAAATCTCGACAGCAGGACATCACTGATCATCTTCTTGCTGGAGGTGGCGGCATTGTCTTCACACCACTCTTCGTATGCTTGATACACGTCCTTGATCGGTAGGTTCTCGAAGTCACTCAAGTCCATGTCTTCTACATATTCAAGCGCCGGGTTATTTTCCCTGTGATACTGCTCATTAAATTTCTCCACAATCTCGGAGCGGGTAAATTTGCCATTTCTGTACAACCTCTGGTATCCTTCCACGATCAGCCGAATCCAGTACTTTAACGCTTCCGGCGTAGTCATATTCGTGATAAATTTCGGATCTTTCTTGACCACCTTCGTGTACATCGGTAGCCACATGACTCGCCTTTTGTAACTTTCTCCCTTCTCCCACGACTTGAGCACGTGGTTGGAAGTAAAGATCAACGAGCCAGTAAAATACAGATTCTCCGCCCCCTTATACAACTCCCGGCTACTAATAAAGTCACAGGTCGAGATGTTTTTCAGGGTTTTCATGTCCTTATCGTTGATCGCCTGATCCTGAATGTCGTCACCGAGGTTCGCAAGCATCCCCTTGAAAGAAGGAAGGTATCTTTCATCCGCGAGCTCCGAAATGCTCATTCCCGTGACATTCTTCTGGCCCAGTATCTTGCGGATAATCTCCAGCAAGGTTCCTTTCCCATTTCCCCCATCACCTACAAAGATAAAAAACTTCGCCAGCATCCTTTTTAGCTCCGGGTTCACGATCAGGGTATGGCCTAGGATCTCAAGCAGTAGATTTCTGTAGTCCGCATCCCCTTTTGTCAGGTGGTCGATGTACTGGTCCACCAGCTCATGCGGGTTAGCAGCAGGGTCGTACTCAATCTCAATGTTGTATGGGCTGAAATCATCGGTGATTAACTCGATAAACTCCCCATGCTCCAGATATCCATTCAAAAACCGAATCTGAAACTGCGTATCCTGCGGGATCTTTCGACATCGATACTCCATCTGCTTAATGACTTCATCCACGTACCTTGTCTTCTGTGCCCCCACGAACGCATACACTTCCTTTTTCAGGATTGCCTTCTCGTGGGTATACTGTCCTTCATGTTTGAAGTAATATCGCTCCCCATACTGGATAAAATCCTTCTCTCGCATGAGATGAGTCGCAATTTCGTACTCATTATCCTTTTCCGCTTCAATGACCATCTCGCGGGTCAGGGTAGCAAACTCGTCTTCGGGCAGTGGTGTGGCAAAGATGTGGTCATTTACAAAAGTGAGAATCTTCCTCCAGTTTTCTCGGGTACCGATTGATGATCGTAGTCGAAAGAGCGCCTGGTTCCGTCCTTCGCCCTCATCCATCCCATATAAAACATCGTGCTTTTTCCGAGATGTAAAGATAAAAGGTGCTTCTTCTCTGATCCCAAAATTATCGATTTTTCGAAGCTTCCCACCGGTCTTGATAGTGACCGCCTTGGTGTTTTTCTTGTGCTTGATTTCATACTTAAATCCCAAAGGACTCACACGATTCGCACCCGTCCGAAACCCGGCCGGCTTTTTGAAGTAAAGGTGCACCCCTCGATCTGTCCATACCGTCTGCGTCTGAATATCAAACGTTACGAGAATCTTCTTAATGATCTCTTTCGGCAAATCGTCGATATCAATCACATAGTCGCTATCCTCCAGAATCCACCCCGCGTCATGAAATGCTTCGTGCGATTCTGACACATCGGCTAATTTGCTTGAGTGTTTTTGTCCTGGTTCGAATTCGATATACACACTAACTGCCCACCTCCCATCGCCTGACCGCTTTCATGGTCAAATCGTAGTACCATTGCAAATCGATCATTTTTTCAAAGTGCGGAATGTCTTTCACGTGCCCATTCCACAGGTACATCTGACTTGGCGCGTCCGCAAACTTCACCAATCCGTCATCTTGTCGTTTTTTAAGAATCTCAATCCCCCGTGCCCGTGTGGCGAACACCCGGTTGATCTTGGTCGGCAGCAGCTTATCCGGTGCGCTTGCTTCGATCACACCTTGGTACGTGCTGCCGGCTTGGAGGATGTACTGGTACAGTTCAGGCTTGTCGAGGTTCTTCCGGATCGTTTCCTGAACCGGAACACCGTGCAGAAGATAATCGACCAGAGCGATGTGCGTGATGCGAATGTCGTTGTTGGCAAAATATCTTGGTTCGTGATATTTGTTCACGTCCCCGCCTTTGGTGACCACGTATCCGCTGTCCATCTGCGCCACATAGTTGTTCACATTTGCCTGGATCCATTTTGTAAAGTAGTCTGACTCGAGCGTTAGTCCGAACTCTTCTTGCCACTCATCAAACACGATCCGATCCCCGGTGCCGGAATAGCAATAAGCCACCCCATCGGTGTTGATGTTGATCACTTCCGCCCCAATCCCAGCCAGTCTTTGGGATAGGACATACAGACTAATCTGCCCGTAGATGCAGATCGAGTAGGCAAGGTGTGGGTTGTTGATGGCGGAATACTGATTGTTTAGCAACCCATACGTCGAATTCAGCAGCAGTTTCAGCGGTGCCTGTTCCTTCTTCTTACCTGCGTGTTTGAGTTCAAGGCGGTATTCGAGGATTCGTTTGTATTCGTCCGTTTTGTCGCCCAATCCTTTTAACAGGATCAGGATATTCGGGTACATTGCACTTGATCCCACGATTTGCCATCTCGTGGGAGTGGACTATATCATCGGCTTTTAGCCGTTCACCGCTTCCGGATTCGTATCAATAGAATCCGTACTCCCCTTCGGGATAGTCTCTACACTTTCGGTTGAGTATTGGAAGGTATATCCGTAAGCTGTGGGTCTACTCCCTTCGCACACTTCTTTGACTTTCGAAGCTTTACTTTTGCCCGTAAAATCTGTGTTTTCGTCCAACCATCGTGCCGCACCTCTGATCGATGGAAAGTTTTGAACAAATTCCCCGTTTCTGTACATTCCCACCGGTCTCATTTTCGGGTGCATATTTCGGAATAAATCTCGGTATTCTTTGCTGGAAAATAATTTTTTCCGCCTCGCTCTCACTTCAGGGGATCTGGTCATTTCCAGCGCCCTCTGCCTAACCTTAGGATTGTTTAATATATCCTCCTGGGGTCGTACGAAGTTATATTCTGGCCGAACTTTGTCATACCAATACTGTTCTCGTGCGAGTTTTTCTTCTTCTGTACACTTCTCTAACAGTTCGATACGAAACGACTTTCTTCCATATTTTCTAATATCAGCGTACAAAGGATTATCAGGATATTTCTTTTGCACGATGGGGCCGAAATGTTGACTTATTCTGCTCCCCACATCATTACTCGCACCAATATATTTTTTCTCGTTCTTTTCACACGTGATCATATAAACGCCAACAATTCCTCTTTTCATGGTTTCACCTCCTTTCTACTCAACCGCTTAGCACGGGATCGGGCAATAATTTGGTGCCGTTCCCCGTTAGCAAGCCTTACGGCTCACACCGCTGATAAACGTTCAATGAATTTTAGTTGCGCCATGGTGTTAACGCAACATCCGCCAGTCGCGCATGCTCTCTCCGTATCGCTCCTTTTGGTGCACCGTGTAGACCACCCCACCCGAACTCGATGATGTTCCCAAATTCCTCGATAACCACTTTCCGCTTCCTAAACTTAAAGTCGATCGTTGTGTCCAGCTGTCGCCACATGTCCGCAACTTCGATCGGCACGAGCTCAAGCAGGTCATCGTCGACCAGTCTTCTTGCGGGTGCTTTATATTTCGGTTTCAGCAGCTGTCCGACAATTGAGGTCGTGTTCCATTTGATTGCCTTTTCTTCGAGCGAGGGATTCTGTAACATCGAGATGATCCCGTTTTTCGATTCGTAATAGTTCGACCGCATCTGATAGATCCTCAAGGTCTGGAGCACGTCGTACTCGCAATACTGCAATACCTCGAGATTCTCTTGCGGTGTCAACGGTCGGTCGATGGTAAAATCAACAGACGACTCGATGATCGACTCACCCATATTCCCTTCGATCTTTTTCAAACCCGGCCGCGAGATGTCGATCTGCTGAAAGGCGTCCAAGGTCTGACAGCACTCGATTTTCTTCATATTGATGAGCGACTTCCCACCGATGATGCTGTCATTCCAGGCCTTGATCACATCCTGGGGTAGGTCTTTGGACATAGCGTAGAGGATATAATCGTCGTATCCGTAGTTGTTGTATCCGACCAAGGTCCTGCCTGTGATAAACTCTTCCAAACGACCAAAACCCTGCTCGGTCAGCACACCTTCATCGACATACTCGCCCAGCCCGTCAAGGCTGGAAGAGAAGACGCGAACGGTCTTCCCCTCCAAATCCTTAAAGACAACCATGGAATTGTGTCGAAACACTTCCACGTCATAGATCAGGGTCATGGCTACTTCCTACGCCCAACTTGGCTTCTTAATTTCCGCATAAGCGTGCTTTTTGAACGCTACCTTAACCTCCACCATAATCGGACTGCCGACAATCTTTTCCGCGTCTTCCACAGAAACCCCGAAGAGGTCATGGAACTTTTCATACTGCCGGGTTTTCTTCTGCGGGTTCGTGAACCATTGCTTCACGGCTTCAACATAATCCGCATACATCATTTTGCTCGCGTACTCCTTGCCCTCATGCTCGAAGTAGACGTGGATCCCTTTCCCGTCATCTTCGATCCGGGCGATTTCTGTCTGGATGATCTTTCCTTTATCTTCCAGGCTGAATTTCTGGGTCACTTTCGTTTCCCATAGGGAATTGAACTTGTCGTAGCGATAAACATCTTTCTTCACGCCCACCGATTCGGACAGCTTGTCAAAGGTGGTCCCAAAGTACTCTTCACACCACTCATCGACTCTCTTTGCCTTTTCGGGATCATCGACGAAAGAACCATTGTCATAAGACTGCTTGTTGAAGTTAACCTCTAAAACTTCTCCATTCTCTACGTCCAGGAACGTCATGACCGCTTTCTTGTTCTCGTTGCTGTACACTACCTCGATCAGCTCAAGGTCTTTTCTAAGATTTTGCATGTGTTTTCCTCCTATAAGGTTTCAAATTTGATCTCATTTTCCTTCAGCAGCATTTCCGCAAGCTTCAGGTCTTTTTTGCTGTACAGTTTAATCGTATACTCTTCTTTTCCGGTCACTTCCTGTACGACCGCTTTCTGCTCTTCTCTTTCTTTCACGGCCGCTTCGACGATCTGCATCGTTAGGGCCATGTCTTGGGTGTCTTTGTATGTCCGGATCAGCTCTTCTGGGTGCTGCATCTTAGACAGGGCTTCGATGTCGCGTTCCACTTTCTCGAGCCAGTCAGTCATTTGTTCCTCGACCTTTTTCATCGTTGCCGTCTTGTTCAGATGCTGCGGTGTGAGCCAGTCATCGAAAGTCATGATCCGCGCAAAGTCATAAAGTTGGATCCGCTTTTCGTAGATCTCACGCAGGGCTTCTTTCTTTTCTTCTCTTTCCGCTTCTTCCATGTCCCGCACCTGCTGCCGGACACGCTCATCGGCGGTTTTGACGATGCTTTCGATCTCTTTGACCTGTTTTTCAAAAGCGTCGTAAGGCTCGAGGATCCTTTTCTTCGCGGCGATGCGTTCGTCATTCAGACGCTTGATCGCCTTGTTGACTGTCGCCAGTGTCTTCTTCGTGACCTTGACGTTTTCTTCCGTGACTTCCATCTGATCGATGATGGCCGCGATCTGTTTTGCTTCCTCCAGCAGGGTTTCGTACTCGGGGAATGTGACCCCGCCCGGCAGGACTTGGATTTGATATTCTTGGATTTCGTGCATCAATAAAACCTCTCACTCTTGTGTAGCTCCACCCAGGGCGCATCCGGAGATGACCGATGGATGTAGTAAAATGCCTTGCTCTTTTGCGTGGACAGGTGTCGCATCGCTCCGGCCCAAGCGTCATAGCCGTACCTTTTCCGGGCCATGTTCCGCACCTGTTCGATCTTCACCTCATCGTGATTCGACTCGATGAAAAAAGCGTCATACTTTCCTTCCGGTGCGTGCTCCAGACTGCTTGTGTCAGTCGCATAGATGATCCTCCGTCCGTTTTTCTCAATCACATAACCATGTGTCGGTACATCGTGCACGCACGGGAAAGACTGAATCGTCCGGTCTTTGAAGTGCAACGTCGTATCATCTCCCACGACATGATCCACCGGGAAGCGCATCGCGACATCGAAATTAGCGATCACCTGCAATCGCGGAAAACTCTTCTTGATCGATTTCAGGGTGGGCATGTGGATGTGATCACTGTGCCTGTGGGTGAGCAGCAGATAGCGGATCTCATAAAGCACCGGCCGCACCTTGCTGATCGGCACCCCAATATCAAAGAGCATATCTCCCACGCGCACGCAGTTGCCGGATGATCCAGAAGCGATGATTTGATAGTCCGTCATCACTTTCCTTCAAAAAGCATGAGTTCGACTTGGCCATCTCTCGTGCGAACCTGAAAATCGCAGTTTCGCAAGCTAATCACCTCGCTGTTTTCTCGCATGACATAGATGTTGAAATCGTCGAAATCGCTTTTCTCCGGATGGTTGTACATCACGCGCAGTGCGTGAACGATATTATCAAAGTGTTGAATCCCGTCTAACAGTTTCATGTGTTCCTCCTGATTGTGGTATAATCTCCTTAAGTTCTATTTCTCTGCCGCTTCGCGTGCTGCTACACGCCGGGCGGCCTTTTCTTTCATCTGATCCAGCGTCTGGATTTCTTTGCGCCTACGATCACTCAGGCGTGTGATCGCACTCTGTGCCGCATTGGCTCGCATCGCGACTTCTTCAGCGGTGGGTACATCGCGGAAGAGTGGCCCCAAGAAACGTTCTGCCAAGGCGGTTAAAGTCGTGTATTCGTTCATCGCCAAGGTCCCGTCACTGCCATAATGTAGAGCAGTGCATATCCGCACCCGATCAGCGCAATGCCAAGCAGGATGAAAGCGGCTGTTTCCAGTCGTGCACGCCTTTTTTGCTGTTGTCTTTGATAGTCACTTTTGTAAAGCATAGTCAAACCTCTCCTTCAGTCATTGCAATCTCCCTTTCAGATACGCTTCCAGACGCGAGCGGCTAATATAGTAGATGTAGCCCTCGCCAGTCCCTTTAAAGGCTTCACCAAACTTGTACCGCCCCCGCTGCAAACCAATGCGCAAATGCTGTTTCGGGACGCCCAGCATGTGGGCCGCTTCGGCGATGCTTATGCGTTCTTTGGTCATATGTGGTCTCCTTTCTCTATTTCTATATTATAGAAGCCTTGATTAAAAAAATTTGATCTGATCGATCGCTACATCAAGCGCCGCCGCTATCTGCTCGACTCTTTTGAAGCTGGCATTTTTTAGATTTTCCACATCTGCCTCATACTCATAGATAGACTTCGTTGAAAGTCCAGTCTTTTCAGCAAGTTGCGCCTGTGTCAAATTTCGCAGTTGCCGCCAATGTCGCAAAGATAATCTGTCGTACACTAATCAGCACCTCCTTTCAAAACTAATTATACACTTCTATTTTATAGAAGTCAACACATTTTTCTATATTTTAGAATTATTTTATGCTTTTAAAGTAAAAGACTTCTATTTTACAGGAATATCGGGTATAATATAGGTGATCCAATAGGAGGGACAGTGATGGTGGAATACTTTTTTGGTCAAAATTTAAGATATTTAAGAGAAAAGCAAGGGATAGAGCAGCAAGACATAGCGGATAAAGTCGGACTGAAAAGTACATCGGGAGTAAGTGAGTGGGAAAAAGGCTTACGGCTCCCCAAAATAGGGGTCATCGCCCAGGTGGCGGAGATGTTTGGGGTGACTATTGATGATTTGATGTACATCGATCTCGAAGCTGAGCCGGACAGGATCCGAAATATATTCCCCGTCCCCAAAACACGGATCCCCCTTATCGGTACCATCGCCGCCGGAGAGCCAGTACTGGCTGTACAAAATATCGATGAGTATATCGACATCGAAGCCACTACCGGCGCAGACTTCTGCCTACGAGTGGAGGGCGACTCTATGATCGGCGCGGGTATCCATAGTGGTGATATCGTCTTTATTCGGCAACAACCTGAAGTCGAGGACGGCGAGATTGCGGCCGTACTTATAGATGAAGAAGCGACCTTGAAAAAGGTCTACAAGATAGGGGAGGTGATCCAGCTACGAGCGGAAAATCCGAAGTATCCGCCGATCACACTGAATGGCGAGAAGAACGTACGTATACTGGGTAAGGCTGTGTCAAGACTTACAAAAATCTAAAGGAGGACAAAATTGAAAGAAAAGAAGCCGATCTACAAAAGAAAGTGGTTCTTGATCATCGCCGGGATCCTCGTCCTGGCGATCATCGGAAATATGATGAGTGGGGACAAGCCGAAAGAAGCAGAAACGGCACCCGCGGCGGAAGTCGCTGAAAGCGAAGCACCAGCCACGGAGGCAAAGACGGAAGCTCCAAAGACAGAGGCACCGAAGACGGAAGCGCCGGCCACAGAGCCACCGGAAACCGAACCGGATGTGCCCCGTGAGTATATCTCCGCACTAAATAAAGCACAGAGCTACTCAGACATGATGCATATGTCCAGGGCTGGCCTATATCAGCAGCTTACATCCGAGTACGGCGAGCAATTTTCAGAAGAAGCCGCAGAGTATGCACTTGAAAATCTGGACGTGGACTACAATCTAAATGCTTTAGAAACAGCGAAAAGCTACCAAGACAATATGGACATGTCGCCGAGCGCCATCTATGACCAGCTTGTATCTGAATATGGTGAGAATTTCACAGAAGAGCAAGCGCAGTATGCGATAGATAACCTACCGCAGTAACTACCAAAAAAGGAGTGGCCGCCCACAAGGGGCGGCCGATGTATGAAGAGAAACCATAGGCCTCTCTTACACTTTTTATTTTACCAGAAAGGGGCGAAAAATGAAACGCGCCAACGGAAGCGGCAGCATCAAAAAGCTCTCCGGCAAGCGCCGCAAACCTTTTGCCGTACTCATCACAGTGGGCTACACTGATGAAGGTAAGCAGCTGCAAAACCCGATCGGCTACTTCGCCAAGCGGGTCGAAGCCGAAGCCTTCCTTGCCGACTACCTGCGGGATCCCTCCATCGCCCGAAAAGCGCCCACACTGACCGAGCTCTATGAGCAGCTCATGCAGGATCTGGAAAGACAGGGGCGGGCAGAAAAGACGCTGAAAATGTATCGCACCACATGGACTTACTTTACAAAGATTGCCGACCGGCCGATCACTGACTTGCGCAAAAGAGACTTGAGCGCCCTCATGGACTTCCACAAAGACAAGTCTTACTCGACCCTGCACAAGATCAAAGTCCTTGCGTCCCAGCTCTACAAGCAGGCCATGGCTGACGACTATGTGAGCCGCAACATCGCGGAAAGCATCGTCCTGCCACCGAAGCCCACGTCTGACACCACCATCTTTACAGACGCAGAGGTGGAAAAGATTTTGCGACACGCGGCTACCGATGACTGGGCAAAGATCATCGCGATCATGATCTACACACTCACGCGGCCCAGTGAACTCTTGAGCGCGCTGAAATTTAACGTCCATCTAAAAGAGCGCTATCTCATCGCCGGCGGGAAGACCAAAGCAGGTACAGATCGCATCATCCCGATCCACACGAAGATCCTTCCGATCGTACAAGACTTTATGCAGCGGAAGTCCGAGTACCTTATCTCCATAGACGGCGAGAAAGTCACTTACAATCGCTTTTTAGAAAACTACACGCGCACCCTGCAGGAGATCGGTGTAAAGCACCTCACACCAAAGCACTGCCGCAAGACCGGCGCCACCATGCTCAAACGCTCCGGCGCCGACGAGCTTTACCTGACCCGCATCATCGGGCACACCGACATCGCCACCACGGACAAGTATTACATCGAAAAAGAAGTCGCCCCGCTCGTCTCCGTCATCGACATGATGTGACGGTAAGGAGCGCGTAAGGAACAAATACGCTTATAAACGTTGATTTATCAACGCCTTAAAATGACTCGAAATCAGTTTGCGCGCAAGCGCACGTGGGTTCGAATCCCACCCTCTCCGCCAAAGAAACCGCCATTTATCAACGAATGGCGGTTTTTGTATGTCTTATATTTTTATTGAGGGAACACCTAAAAATCGCTCGAAATCGGACGGTAAGGAACACGTAAGGAACAAAATTTAGCGCCATTCTTCATACCAACCGGCCTCCCCCAAACCCTCCTTTTCAATCTTATACGCAATCAACTTCTCTACATAGGCGGGTGGCTGCCGTCTGCCCGCTTCCCAGTCCTCGATTGTGCGAACCGGAATCTCGAGGTAATCAGAGAAAGCTTTTCGCGTCATGCCAGTGACCGCGCGCAGGGCGCGTATGGTGGGCATCTGGACTTCGATGTCGTCTTCTTCCACCTCTGCAAGTGCTCGCGTGAGGGTGTCTTCATCATCCCAGTAAAATTCGTCGTCCACCGGGCCGAGTCCTCGGACGGTGACGAAAATTTTGCGCCCGTCTCCGGGTTCGAACTCGAGGATGTGGTCAGGTGCGTCATAGTGAGTGGCTGTCAGGTTTTGCATGGTCAGTACGTCTTTCATAGTATCCTCCTATTGGTTTGGTGTGGTAGGGGGCTTGCGCCCCCGCTGTGTCTGCTATTTTACGTATGCGTTTCCGCTGCCGGTGAAGCCTACGATCCTTTTTTCTTGCTTTTCTCCACTGGCTTTCATCACGATGATGTCGTCACCGGCGCTCTTGCCTTCGAAGTTTCCTGCTACGACCCACTCGCCTGCTTCTTTGATCCAGTGGAAGGTCGCCAGTCTTTCGGTTCGAAGTTCCTTCGCTCTTTTTGCTTCTTCGGCTTGTCTTAGTGCATCGAGGACTCTTCCTTCTTCCCTGCGGTTCCAGGCGATCCATTTTTCATTTAGGAAGGTGTCGATTCTCAGCTCTTTTGCTACCTGCTCGACTTCTTTGTTTTCGATTTCAGCGATTTTGTTAATTTGTTGAGTCATGTCGTATTGTGCCATTTCTTTTCCTCCTGTGGTTTTTGTGGGGTTGTGCTCATCTCTTTTACTGTCTCTATTGTACCACGCATTGCCGTACCCGTCAAGGCTTTTTTGCACAAAAAACACGATATTTCACACTTTTTCGCAAAAATCTTTCAAAAACTTTCCTGCCCCCACAAACGTTGAAATTCCAACGTTTCAAACGACCGCGTAGAATGCGTTCTAAGGCTTTAATTTCAAAAAGGCATACCTACATATGCCTAACCCAGAATTTTGCGCACAAAAAAAAGGACCCCGAAGGGTCCCTCTCC
>ERZ1032924.99-NODE-99-length-11958-cov-5.210955_pt1 | contig 11958 bp, 9 predicted proteins | sample MGYA00516956_ERZ1032924 | MGnify/ENA primary metagenome ERZ1032924 (study PRJEB33719, sample SAMN04262513) | wastewater metagenome | biome: rural village; feature: composting latrine chamber; material: composting feces with ash | place: El Salvador | collected... | reverse complement strand
GACAAAATTGATGGCTATAGACATGCATTTGTAGAAGAGTAATACAACACTTTTCTCTATGATAATATTTAGTTAAGATATTATCAAAATATAAATCGACCCAATTTCTTTTAAAAAAAGCAATTGGGTCGATTTTATTTTTTGTTGAATCTAAGAATTCTTTCAAGTATTACTAACGGTGTCATCCCTCTGGGATTCAGCCAATCACTGCAGACATTCACCTCGCAACCCGCACCTCGCACCGCGTATCCCGCACCCCGCAACCCGTATCCCGCACCAAGCAAAGCACACCAGGTATCACCAACCATTGCAGGCATTAATAATTAACAATTAATAATTAATCATTAACTCTTACTTCCCCCCTCCATATACTTAAACCGTCTAATACTCCTTTTAGGTGTTTTCTCAAACTCCTCGTCTTGTAGGCGAAAGGATCTGATTTTGCTATATGCAGCTAGGTTATTGTTTACCTCTTTTATCTGCTCCTCGAAATGCTTTTCGTAATCTTCGGGTTTGATGCCTTTTGCTTTTAGTGCATCTGCATCGGGGTAGATAAGGGCAACTACTTTGCCATCTTCCTCTACTGCCAATGATTCTTGCACGCAAGGTAGGTTGTTTAGCTTCTCCTCTATCTCTTCGGGGTAGATGTTTTGACCCGCTGCACCTAGTATCATGTTTTTGTTGCGTCCTTTGATATAAATGAAGCCATCTTTGTCCATCACTCCTAGGTCGCCTGTTCGCATCCAACCATCGGGGGTGAAGGCTTCTTTTGTAGCTTCTTGGTTTTTGTAATAACCAAGCATCACGTTTGTGCCGCGAGTTAGTATCTCTCCCACTTCATTCTCGGGATTGTTGGAATCGATTTTTACCTCCATTCTATCGACTGGCTTGCCACAGGTTTGGTGACGAAACTCTTTCCAGGAGCAGTAGCTTATTAGTGGACTGGTCTCGGTCATGCCATAACCCACTGTGAATGGGAACTTGATGGACATAAGAAAACGCTCTACTTCGCCGTTTAGGGCTGCACCGCCAATTACAAACTCGCCTACTTGTCCGCCAAAGAAATCGATTAGCTGTTTTCTTATCTTTTTGCGCACAAATAGTTTAACAATTGGTAGTTTGAACAGCGTTAAAAGGGGTTGTTTTCTTAGTGCTGGAAATACGTTGCTTGTAACAATTTTCTCCATAATTAAGGGCACCGAGAAGATGAGTTTTGGTCTATATTTGGCAAACTCTTCTTTGATAATGCGGGGCGAAGGCACTTTGCCCAAGAAGTGGATATGACAACCATAAGTGATAGATTTGATAATCTCGAACGCCAATCCATAAGTATGAGCCATGGGTAGCATGCACACTACATCGTCGCCTCGGTTCATAAAGGGGAGGTTGTCGTTGGCAAATTTATTGTTAGACCACACACTGCGATAGGGTATCATCACACCCTTTGGGCTACTGGTTGTGCCCGAAGTGTAGTTGATAATGGCTAGTTCGTCGGGTTGGTCGTTGTGCCAATCGATATCGCTAGCGCTGAAATTGGCTGTAATTGTTTTCTTGAAGTGCTCTTCTTTGTTGTCGAAAAAGCTTTTCAACTCCTTGGACTGACTGTGTAGAAGAGTGTAATTGTCGAGCGATACAACTGATTGTAGTTGCGATAGTTGGTCTATATTTATTTTATCGAAGATGGCACTATCTGTAAAGAAGAATTTTGCATCGGAGTGGTTTACGATATACTCTACACTTGCTTTATCGAACTCGTGTAGGATGCTTACCACAACTGCTCCATAGCTCATTGTTGCAAAAAAAGCCATTGCCCAATTGGAAGAATTTCTGCCACAAAGGGCTACTTTGTCTCCTTTTTCAATACCTCCTGCTTTGAAGTAGGCATGAAGCTGGGCTATGTTTTTTGCGAAGTCTTTGTAATAGATTGTTTCGCCTTGATAGTCTGTCAATGCTGGGAGCTCCCAGTTGTTGCGAATGCTCTGATGGAGTTCGCTTATAAATCTAATTTCCATATTCTAACTGCACACAATTTTAAATTATGTGCAAATATAATGCATATTTTATAATTGAATGAAAGCAGAACTCTTAATTAAAACAAATGGCATATTTCTAATAGTAGGCAAAACAGTCTTGTTTATAGCTCTACTCTTAGATAATCTGTAACTCTACCACTAATCTGTTTAAGGGCTATTTCGTTCATCTTAATGTTGTATTGTGCTGTTACCAATCGCTCTTCGGCATCCAATAGGCTATTTTGTGCCTCTCGTAATCTAATTCCTGCAAGGTCGCCTAGTTTGTAGCGTTCTATTGCAATGTTATAGTTTTCGCGTGCCACCTCTACGTTCTCTTTCTCGAGCTGAAAAAGCTCTAAATTGTTGAGATACGATTGCCACATATTGGCAAAATCGCTCTTTATTGCTAGTTGCATCTGTTCTCTCTCCAACTTGGTGTTGTCGATGCGTGTACGTGCATTTTTTTGCTCGCGTCGTTTGTTAAATCCATCGAAGAGGTTGATGCCAACTGTTACCCCAACGTTTGGTCCCCAGGTGCGTTGTTTGTCAAACGAGCCTTGATCGTAGTTGAAGTGCGAGAATCCATAGCCAGTATTGAGCCTTACATAAGGATAGTATCTGCTCTCGATGTTTTTGAGGTTGAGCTGACTTAGTGTAATATCTTTTTGTGTGAGTTGTAGCAAAATATTTGAAGTGAGTACGCTGTTCCACAATACATCTTTGGGGGCTATGGGGCTTAATACAATAGAGGTGTCGGCGGCAACCAAGGGTAGCTCTACATTGTCTACTCCCATCAACTCGTTGAGCTTAATGCGCGAGCTGTTCAACACCTCGTGTTGGTAAATGAGGCGAGAGCTATCTGAGTTGAAATCGACACGTGCTTGTTGCAAATCAAGTCGAGACAAATCGCCAATTTGATAGCGCGCCTCTACTATGCGCAACTGCTCGCCGGATAGTTTGACAGCCGACTTGAGGTTTTGCATCCTCATAGTCTCTTTCACTAGGTTGAAATATTCGGCTGACAGGTTGGCTATAAAGGATTCGATGGTGAGCTGTGTGCTCAACTCGCCCATGCTTCGCAACTCTTTTAGTTTTTTGTAGTTGGTTTGTGCATTAAATCCATCAAAAATAGTCCAATTGAGATTGACGCTAGCGTTGAGTGTCTCGGTATTGTTGTTGCGTATTTCTCTCTGTGCTGAGCCATCGGCGGGGGTTTGATTGGCATTTTCGCTTCTCAAATTTGCACCTGTGGTGGCATCGATGGTGGGCATCAATCCGGCGTTGCCCCAAGTTACATTTCTATCGGAAATGGTTTGCTCGTTGCGCTTTATTCTGATATCGAAATTCTGCTCCAACCCTATCTTTAAACACTCCTCTAGATTGATGACTTGTGCAACAATGGAGTAGGAAAACGATAGTAGTAGGGATAGGAATATAAAACTTAAAACTCTCTTCATTTTTTAATCTTCATTTGATAGTTTGTCAGTTTTTTCAACATCTCGTTGTGTTGAAATAAACATATACATGGCTGGCACAATAAATAGTGTAAGTAAAGTAGATATAAGCAATCCACCAATAACGGCAACTCCCATGGCTATACGCCCATTAGCTCCCTCGCCTGTAGCAAGTGCTAGTGGAAGTAGTCCTAAAATAGTGGAGATACTTGTCATAAGAATGGGGCGCAAGCGCTGCACGGCTGCTCCTTGAATTGCTTCTAGCTTGTCGAGGCCATTCTCTTGGCGCTGATTGGCAAACTCAACAATAAGGATACCATTTTTGGCAACCAACCCAATGAGCATGATGATACCAATTTGGCTATATATATTCATGGTTACACCAAAGAGCCACATAAAAAAGAGTGCTCCTGTAACAGCCAATGGCACGGTAAACATTACTACAAAGGGGTCTTTGAAACTCTCGAACTGTGCGGCAAGAATTAGAAAGATAAGCACAAGTGCCAAGAGAAACGCAAACATTAAGCTTGAGGAGCTCTCTCTATAGCTGCGCGACTCGCCTTCGAGGGCTGTGCGGAAGGTATCGTCGAGCACTTCGCTGGCAATGCGGTCCATCTCTTCGATGCTTTCGCCAAGGGAGTAGCCAGGGGCTAGTCCTGCCGAAACGGTGGCTGAGTTAAACCTATTGTAACGATAGAGTTGTGGTGGTGCAACCGACTCTTCAAGTTCAACTAGGTTGTCCATCTGAATCATGGTGCCTTCGCGGTTTTTTAGATAGATAGATTTCAAATCTAACGGGCTGTTTCGCTGTTGACGATTGATTTCTGCCAATATTTGATACTGCTTACCATTCATATAGAAGTAGCCCATGCGTTGTCCGCTCAGTGCATATTGCAATGTTTGTCCAATGTCGCGTGTACTTACCCCCAATAGGGCTGCTTTGTCTCTATCTATAACAATACGGGTTTCGGGTTTCGAGAATTTTAAATTGACGTCGGCCATTTGAAAGTAGGGACTTTCGTTTACTTTTGCCATAAAGGGTGGAATAAACTCTTCCAACTTATCGATAGAGGGTGCTTGTAACACATATTGAAGTGGCATGCCTCCACGTCGACCACCAAAGGTGGATTGCTGACGCACAAATGCACGAGCAGCTGTTTCGGGGCGCACTCCTTTTGATATTTCATCGGCAATTTCCATTTGAGTTCTATCGCGGTCTGTCATATCGGGCAGGGTGAGGCGCACCATTCCGAAAGAACCAAATATGATGGTCATATTCGACTCTTTCTCGGGTACCAACGAATCGACTATGTGTGATATACGGTTGGTGTAATCGCGGGTGTACTCAAATGTAGCTCCTTCGGGAAGGGTGGTTCTTACCATTACTTGCGAACGGTCTTCGAGGGGTGCCATCTCGCCCGGAATTGCTCTTAGGAAAACTACAATAAGTAATATGGTGACAATAAAAATAGGAATTACCAGCATTTTGTGTGCAACAAAATAGGTAAGCCACTTTTCGTAGATATTATTCATGCCTTCGAAAAATGGTTCTGTTTTACTCATAAACCAATTTTTCTTCTTTCGCCTTACCAAAATTTTTGATGCCAACATGGGCGTAAAGGTGAGGGCTACAAAAGAGGAGATGATAACTGCACCGGCAACCACTATACTAAACTCGCGGAAGAGTCGCCCTGTCATCCCTTCCAGGAAAACAATAGGAAAAAACACTGCAACTAGGGTAATTGTTGTGGATACAACGGCAAAGAAAATCTCTTGCGACCCTTCGATGGCTGCATCGCGTGGTGTCATCCCTTTCTCTATTTTTTGATAGATATTCTCTACCACCACAATGGCATCGTCTACAACCAACCCCACTGCCAACACAATGGCAAGCATCGATAGCACATTGATGGAGAAGCCTGCCAAATACATAATAAAGAACACTCCGATGAGTGAAATGGGTATGGCAACGGTGGGGATAATGGTAACACGCCAATCGCGCAGGAATAGGAAAATGATAATTACAACTAAACCAAAGGCAATGTAGATGGTGTTTTTAACCTCATCGATTGATGCACGAATAAAACGGGTGCTATCGTGGGCTACCTCAACAAACACATCGTCGGGCAAATCTTTTCGCATCTGTTCTAGGCGAACACGCACCTCGTCGGCAATCTCAATTTGGTTGGCTCCTGGTTGTGGTATTATCACGGTGCTTACCATGGGAATGCCATTGCGGCGCAATACGTTTTTTCGGTTTTCAGAGTCAAGCTCGGCAAAACCCACGTCGCCAAAGCGAACAATGCGGTAATCGTCTTCTTTTATAATGAGGTTGTTAAACTCCTCGGGAGTAATCATCAACCCTAATGTGCGGATGGAGCGCTCTATTTCGTCGCCCTCTATACTACCAGCTGGCAACTCGATGTTTTCTCTATCGAGTGCTGCTTTAATCTCCATGGGGGTGGTTTTGTAGGCTGCCATCTTTACAGGGTCGAGCCAGAGGCGCATTGCATAACGGTTTTCGCCCCATATTGCTACAGAACTTACGTTTTGAATGGTTTGCAAACGCTCTTTTACGGTGAGCTCTGCAATCTCGGTCAACTCCAACAGTGAGCGAATATCGCTCTGCACCGTTATTTGCATAATGGGCTCTGCGTCGGCATCTGCCTTCGATACAGTGGGTGGGTCGACGTCGCGTGGAAGGTATCGTTGTGCTACAGATACTTTGTCGCGCACATCATTGGCGGCTGTTTCCATATCAACCGAGAGTTCGAACTCTACTGTAATACGCGAACGCCCTTGGCTACTGCTACTTATAAGGGAGCGAATGCCAGGAATGCCGTTAATGTTTTGCTCAAGAGGTTCGGTTATTTGTTTCTCTATCACATCGGCGTTGGCACCTGGGTACGAAACACTTACCGTGATAATGGGGTTGTCTACACTTGGATACTCTCTTACAGGCAAACTGGTGTAACCAATTATTCCGAAGAGAAGAATCACGAGCATAAACACAGTGGAAAGTACGGGTCGCTTTATGCTTAATTCTGATAATGTCATTCAATAGTCTCCTTTATAATTTATTCCTCAAATTGAGCTATAGACACATTCATGCCATCGCGCAATTGCATCACTCCTGTTGTTAATAATGTATCGCCAACGTTCAATCCCTCTAATACCTGTACAGAGGAGGCCGTGCGAAGTCCTTTGGTGAGCACTACTCTTTTGGCTTTTCCGTTGTTGTAGGTATATACTATGTCTTGACCCATTTCGGCAATCGACGACATGCTTGGGATAACTATTGTGTTGGTTATTTCGCGCAGTTGGATCTCTATTTGTGCCGATCTGCCTGGTTTTATCTTTCCTCCTGGATTGGCATAACGGGCACGGGCTTTTAAAGAGAGTGTGCTGGCATCAAGCGATGTTTCAACAGCATATACTGAAGCTTCGTAGGTATTTAAATCGTTTTCTAGTGTAAATGTGAGTTTTGTGCCATCTACAATTTCGCTCTCTTGACGTTCGTTTACAGCAAATTCTATCTTGAGTGGCGATATTTTGGTAAGGGTTGAAACTCTTACTTGTGGCGAGGCATAAGCTCCTTCGCTTACCAATCGCAAACCAATCATGCCACTAAATGGGGCGCGCAACTCGGTTTGTGAAATGCGGGCTTTTATCAATTCTATATTGGCTTTTAATCTGTCAAGCTCTGTTGTAACGGTTTCGAAAGCTTCCTGACTTACTGCATCTTTATCCAACAGGGTGCGCTGACGAAACACGCGCTCTTGTGCAAGGGGCAGTTGCGACTCCAACATTTTGAGCTCTGCTTGTAGGGGTGCATCGTTTACTTTTGCCAACAATTGACCTTTGTCTACAAACGATCCCTCTTTGAAGTTTATTTGTGTTATCTTACCCGAGGTTTCAAATGTTAGATCAACCTCCTCATCGGGCAATAACACCCCTTTTGTTCTGAATACATCGTTCATTGTTTGGGGTTTCAAAACTTTTGCATTTACACTCAAACTTTGACTTCGGGGTGATGTCATAGATGGTGCAGCTGATGGTTCGTCTTTACTGCCAAAAGAGTTCTTGATTTTTGGATAGAAAATCATACCAAGTATTAATAGGGCAATACCTACAAATACTAATATTTTTATTGGTCTTCGCATTGTATAATTTATGTGATTTAGATTTTAGCTTTAAAAGTACAGTTTTTATATGAAACATGTACCCTCTAAACTAACTTTTAGCTATTTTTGAGTATTAACGCTCAAAACAAAGCGGTAATATAAATGTTTAATAAAAAACCATCAACATATTTTAAGATTAATGACTCAATTAATATAGAGCTGCGAGGAGGATGAAACCTTCAAAAAAAAAATCTTATTACTGTAATTAGATTTCAAAACATAACTTTAATTGTATTTTTCCTATTTATGAATATTACATATATTAACAGCGCCCAAGATTGGGCAGAACTGAATAGATTTAAAGAAGAGAATGCCCAGGTTGTACTGCCCAACGATAATGAAGAGCGGGTTGTTTTTATGGGCGACTCCATTACTGAAGGGTGGAAGAGTCATTTTCCTGAGTACTTCAACAACCCAAATTATATCAACAGGGGGATTAGTGGACAGACAACTCCGCAGATGTTGTTGCGGTTTCGCCAGGATGTAATCAAACTATATCCTAAAGTGGTGGTTATATTGGCAGGCACCAATGATATTGCGGGCAATACAGGACCTTCGACATTGGAGATGATTGAGGATAACTTGTATGCGATGGCAGAGTTGGCAAAAGCCCACAACATAGAAGTGGTGCTTTGTGCTGTGCTGCCTGCAGCAGACTATCATTGGCAACCAGGTGTTGAGCCTGCAAACAAAATAATGGAGCTAAACCGGAGGATAAAAAGGTATGCCGATGAGCAGAGTATTGTGTATGCCAACTATTTTGCACCAATGGCTGATGAGCAAAAGGGTTTGAAGGATGAATATACTTATGATGGTGTTCACCCCAATCGTGCAGGCTATGAAGCCATGACACCTGTTGCCGAGGAGGCAATAGAGCGTGCATTGAAGCGCTGGAAGGACAAGAATAAATAAAAAATTATCAATTTGCAGGTGTACAATCTGTTTGCTTTATTATCTGTACCTTGCAACTAGAAACAAAATAACAATGAAGAAAAAAGCTATTATACTTGGTGCAACTGGTCTGACTGGTTCGCATCTATTGGAGTTACTTTTAGATGACCCAAATTATGAGTTGGTAAAGGTTTTTACGCGCAGAAAACTGCCAAATATACATCCAAAATTGGAGGAGCATGTGATTGACCTTTTGGAACTGTCGAACTATGCCGACAAATTCAGTGCCGATGTGGTATTTTGCTGCATTGGCACCACTAAAGCAAAAACTCCTAACAAGGAGCTGTATCGTGCTGTGGACTACGGTATACCGGTGGAGGCGGCAAAGCTTTGTAAGCGAAACGGTATCAACTCTTTTATTGTTATATCGGCTTTAGGGGCAAATGCAAAGAGCAAGGTGTTTTATAATCGCCTTAAAGGTGAGATGGAGCGTGATGTGCTTGCACAGCAGATAGAGCATACCCAGCTATTGCAACCTTCGCTTATAGTGGGCGATAGAGATGAGAAGAGAATGGGCGAGGATTTGTCGAAAAAGATTATGAAGGTGATTGGTTTTTTGATTCCTGCTCGTTACAAAATGATAGAGGGAAAAACTATAGCTAAGGCAATGGTGCAAATGGCTAATGAGCCAGCAAAGGAGACCAGGGTGCCTTCAGAAGAAATTAAAGAGATTGCAGAGAAATATAAATAGAAATATGGGCGTAAATAAGAGGGCTGCCTTTTTGTATTGGCTGGTTGCTGCAACTGTTTTTGGTGTTGCTGTAACGGGTTGCAAGAGTGAAGAGGTGATTGAAAAGAAGCTGCCAACATCAATTACTGTCTACGAAAACAGATTTGTGGACAATTATGGTAGGCATGTTATCTTAAATGGCATTAATGTTATTAGCAAATCGAAAGAGCGGGGCTATTTGGTGGATGCAGATTCGACATTGTATACCAAGCTGAGGAGTTGGGGATTCAACGCTATTCGTTTTGGCATTATTTGGGATGGGATAGAGCCCCAGCCGGGTGTTTATAACGAAGAGTATTTGCAAGGTATAGACCAACATATACAGTGGGCTGCCGATAATGATATATTTGTGGTGCTAGATATGCACCAAGATTTGTATAGTGTGCTCTACTCGAATGGTGCACCGCAATGGGCAACGCTGCACGAGGGGAAACCACACAAAATGGGTGCTATATGGAGCGACGCTTATATGCAGAGCCAGGCTGTGCAAACTTCGTTTGACAACTTTTGGGCAAATAGGCTTGCCCCCGATGGCATTGGGCTGCAAGACCACTATGCGCTGATGTGGCAACATATAGCCAAACGATATGCCAACAATCCGGCGGTAATTGGTTACGATTTGATGAATGAGCCTTTTGCGGGCTCTTCGGCTAAGGCATATATGCCTACATTGCTGGCTGAATATGGAAAGCTAATATATGAGACTAAAGGTAAGGCGCTTTCGAGAAGAGAGCTTGAGCTAATATGGAGCGATGTGGAGGATAGAACGAAGGCTTTGAAGAGCTTATCGTCTGAAGAGAATTTTTCTAAAGTGATAGATGTTCTTTTTCCTTACAACAGAAGCTTCGAAATGCACCAGTTGCAGCCTTTCTACCAAAAGGTGAGTGATGCTATAAGGAAGGTGGACAAGAGGTCGGTGCTGTTTCTAGAGCATAGCTATTTGAGCAATATGGGCATCAGGAGTAGTATTGGGCGCACCACGTTGTTTGATGGCAGGCCCGACTCTCTGTTGGCTTATGCTCCTCATGGTTATGACTTGGTAACCGATACCCAGGATGCATCGGATGCTTCTTTTGAGAGGTTGAGTTTTATATACAACCGTTTGCAAGAGAATGCAGATAAATTGCAGATGCCTGTATGGCTGGGCGAATGGGGTGCTTTTTATAGGCATGGCGAGGAGATTGTGCCTGTAGCGCAACATGCAGTGGGCATGATAGAGAGCAATTTGTTTGGCAATGCTTATTGGAGTTACGATTCTAAGATGGACAACCTACCCTACTTTAAACATGCACTGGTGCGCCCCTACCCTGCTTATACCAATGGCGAATTGCTAGAATATAGCTTCGATAGAGAGACTAACATTTTAACAATGACATGGCAAGAGGCAGTGGGCAACGCTGCCCCTACACAACTATTTATACCCTATTTAGCCAAAGGTGAGCCAATGAAAAAGATGGAGAAAAGGCTGAATGCAAGCATCAAACGCATTGCCAACAGCAATGCTGGTTGGTTGGTGATTGCTCCACTGGAGGGTGGGCAGAAGAGGAGGTTGGTGGTGAGGTTGGCTGAATAAGGTGCTCCTGGCTAGTTGATAATATCTTTTATCGACTTGCCTCTCCTAAAACCTCTAAATCCTCTTTGTCTAATGCTAACATAGGAGCATCTATGAGGTTTTGCAACTGACTTTTGCTTGTTGCACTAACTATAGAAGCTGTTATTGATGGTTGAGCCAATTGCCACGCTAAAGCAACGGTGGCAGGGTGAGTGTTGTGTTTCACAGCTATTGCATCTAATGCATTTAGAACTGCATATCCTTTACTGTTTAGGTAATGCTTAAGACCTCCTCCGCGTACACTCTTTCCTAGATCAGCTTCGGTGCGATATTTTCCGGTAAGGAAACCAGAAGCTAAAGAGTAGTAGGGAAACACTGCCAAATTATATTTCTTAGCAATGGGCTTATAGTTTTCCTCATAATTAGCTCTCTCCATTAAATTGTAGTGTGGCTGTAAAGCAACATACTTTGACAGGTTATTGTCTTCAGCCACTTTAAATGATTCATTAAGGCGTTCTGGTGAAACATTCGAAGCTCCTATGTATCGCACTTTCCCAGCTTTTATAATTTCATTATATGCAGATAAGGTTTCCTCAACGGGTGTCACCTCATCGTCAAAATGGGTGTAATACAAATCGATATAATCTGTTTGTAAACGCTGCAACGACTCATCAACCGATTGCAGGATATGCGCTTTGCTAATATCTTTTGGATGTTCTTTTGTTTGTGAACCCACCTTGGTGGCTATAACCAATTGGTCGCGATTGTTTCTTGCTTTCATCCATTTTCCTAAAATAGTTTCGGATTGTCCGCCCACTCCGTTTACCCACCAAGAGTATGTATCTGCTGTATCAATGAAATTGAATCCAGCTGCTACAAAAGCATCTAAGATGTCGAACGATTCTTTTTCATTTAATGTCCATCCAAAAACATTTCCACCAAAATTAATGCGTGAAACTTTTAAATTTGTATTTGCTATGTTTACTTTTTTCATATTGATTATTGTCTAGTTGTTTATAACTCTATATTATACAACAACCTAAAATAGGTTAGGTTTACTATTTGTGATTTATCT
>ERZ1032924.93-NODE-93-length-12368-cov-5.895964_pt1 | contig 12368 bp, 14 predicted proteins | sample MGYA00516956_ERZ1032924 | MGnify/ENA primary metagenome ERZ1032924 (study PRJEB33719, sample SAMN04262513) | wastewater metagenome | biome: rural village; feature: composting latrine chamber; material: composting feces with ash | place: El Salvador | collected... | reverse complement strand
TCCGGCCCCTACGACACCGATCTTCGAAAAAAGAGGTTTCTTTTTGCTATTGGAGATTGTAAGTCCATACTTCTCAATAGGTTCAACGATCATTTCCTGCATATATTATTTCTTGTTTTATTTTAAAATTCTAAATGTATAAATTATATCGAAAACATGCCCTACTGTTTTGGCATACCTTCATACTGCATCAGTTGCCTGGCGCAGTCATCGAGTCTTTTTTATATGTCGTTTTACAGTATTTCTCGAATGTTTCTATAACCTCCCCTCTATAATTAAGGGTGCAAAGATAAAACATTTTATTTAATATCTTGCATATTACACAAGAGAAATATCTTTTAAAAGGTTGACTCTCTTAGTTAAAATACCTGGTCGATACCCGAAAAGCCCATAAAAGCCATAGCCAAAATACCCGCCGTAATAAGCGCAATGGGCACTCCCTGCATTGCTTTTGGCACTTTTGTTAGAGCCAACTGCTCTCTTATAGTAGAGAATATAATTAATGCCAACGCATAGCCAATAGCAGTAGCCACAGCATACACTATCGACGATACCAGCGTAAACTCCTTTTGAATTACCAAAATAGCTACCCCCAATATAACACAGTTGGTAGTAATAAGCGGCAAAAATACCCCCAACGCCTGGTAAAGCGGAGGCGAAACCTTTTTAATAACAATCTCTACCATCTGCACCAGCGAAGCAATTACTAGAATAAATGTAATAGTTTGCAGATACTCCAATCCAAAAGGCTCTAAAATACCTTTTTGCAGCAAAAATGTAACAATAGTAGCAATAGTGAGTACAAAAGTAACCGCTGCACCCATCCCAATAGCAGTATCCACTTTTTTCGACACCCCCAAAAACGGGCATATCCCCAAAAACTGCGATAACACTACGTTGTTTACGAAAATAGCAACTATAATAATTCCAATGTATTCCATAAATATATTTATCTAATTCGTTTTTATATCTTTAATTTATATTGCACCCCTGCAGCCAATCATCGATTGATGCACAGCACACTATCTATGATTTACGTTGCAATTTATTAAACACAGCAACCAAATAGCCCAATGCTATAAAAGCACCCGGAGCAAGCACAAACAGCGTCATCCCAAAATCTTCGGGAAAGATAGCATAGTCGAACACCTTGCCCGATCCCAAAAACTCGCGCGTTAGTCCAAGCACAGTAAGCGCCAATGTAAATCCAAGCCCAATGCCCAACCCATCAAACAGCGACGATAGCACATTGTTTTTGGCAGCAAAAGCCTCTGCTCTACCAAGCACAATACAGTTTACCACAATAAGCGGAATAAAAATACCCAAACTATCAGCCAAAGCTGGCAAGTAGGCATTCATTGTCATCTCCACTATCGTTACAAAAGTAGCAATTACCACAATAAACGCAGGAATACGCACCAAATCGGGAATCAAGTTTTTCAACAACGATATAACCATGTTTGAGCACACCAACACAAACATTGTTGCCAAACCCATACTCATACCATTGATACCCGAACTAGTAGTTGCAAGCGCCGGACACATACCCAGCAACAGCACAAAAACCGGATTATCTTTAATAATTCCGTTAAATAATATCTTTAAATTCTTTGCCATACCTTTACTTCTCTTTTATTTCAGTTACCTCTTCGTTGGTTGTCTCCATCTCAATTGCCTCCGCATCGGCAGCATCCTCCGTTTTAATTGTAGCCCCCGTGCTGGTGTAGTTTTCACTTTCGGTATAAGCATCGTATGCCCTTCTCACCGCTTCGAGAAAAGCGCGCGATGTAATAGTTGATGCACTAATGGCGTCGATATCTCCCCCATCATTTGCAACCTGCAGATTGGCAGTAGCCGGACTTTTACCAATAATAGAGCTATTTGCTTCCGATTGTTTCATCTCGAAGCCAAACAACTTTTCAATCAAACTAAACACTTGCACTTGCGGTTTAAACCAATCAACCATTTGCGAGCCCAATCCGGGCGTTTCGGCATGCGACAATACAGCATAATTATAGATAGTGTTTTCAGTATCAAACCCCACCATCACCTCAATATTGCCCGAAAAACCATTGTTTGAAAAGCTCTTTACAGCAAATCCCACAATGTCGTCTCCCATCTTTGCCGGATACACAAGCAGCGAGTCGCCCCCATCGGTAGCCACACTATAGGCTTCTGCTACAGGATTATTGTCAAACGCTGGCACCACATCCCTTATAGCCTCTTCAAGCTTCAATGCTTTCGACGCTTCAATTGGCTCTTTTGTCATACTATTTACCTGCGCAAGCAATCCTGCAGCCACTATACAAATAGTAAAGAGCGACAAAAGCATATTTCTATATGACGATTTTAATTTACCCATTTTTCACCACCTCCCCAAATCTTTTAGGTTTCACATAATTATTAATTAGTGGAGTAAATGCATTCATCAGCAAAATAGCAAACGATACTCCTTCGGGATACGAGCCCCACAAACGAATACACATAGTAATAACCCCAATACCCACACCATATATAAGCATACCCTTGTGCGAGAGGGGCGATGTGGCATAATCTGTAGCCATAAATATAGCTCCCAACATTAGTCCACCAGAGAAAAGGTGTATCAATGGATTGTGAAGCGCAACGGGGTCAATCAAATACATACCACCCGCAAAAACTGCCACAGTAAGCATTATCGACACCGGTATATGCCATGTAATAATCTTTTTCCACAACATATACACCAGCCCCAGCAACAGTGCCATGGCACTCATCTCGCCAATAGACCCCCCTTCCAAGCCAAAAAACATATCCGAAAGAGAAATCAATTCTGTGGGGTTGTATTTCACATTGCTCAACACAGTTGCAGCCGTCATACCATCTACAGCCTCTACTGTGCTTGGCAGGGGCCACGAAGTCATCTGCGAGGGAAACGATATCAACAAAAACACACGTCCAAGCAGTGCGGGGTTGAATATATTATTGCCCAGCCCCCCAAACGACATCTTGCCCACCCCAATGGCTACAATAGCTCCAATGGCTACTATCCAAATAGGCAGGTTTGATGGCACATTAAATGCAAGCAGCACTCCGGTAATAATTGCCGACCCATCAAAAATAGTGGGTTCTTTTTTAAACATAAAACGCTGCACCACATACTCTGTAATAATACAGAACACAACCGATGCCAACGTTATAATAAAAGCGTCGATGCCAAACACATACAGCGAAACAATAAAAGCAGGCACAAGCGCAATAAGCACTCCATACATGTTTTTCTCAATGCTGTCTCCACTATGAATGTGTGGCGAAGGTGATACTATAAGTTTATTTTTCATAGTCCAAATCCTTTATATATAAGGATTCAATATTTTGAAGTTTGTATTAATTTTATTTAGTTTTTTCTAGCACGCATAATGCCCATTACCTTGCCTTTACCCAAACGGATGTAATCGAGCAATGGACGGTCGGACGGACATGTAAAGCTACACGATCCACACTCTATACAGTCGAAGATACGCTCTTTTTCTGCTTTGTCCCACTCTTCATACTCGGTAAGCGTCATCAAAGTTGTGGGGTTGATACCCATTGGGCACACACTCACACACTTGGCACATTTTATGCAATCTTTCATCTGCTTGCGGCGCGCCTCTAGCGTGGGCACAATCAATATGCCCGATGTGCCTTTCGTAACAGGTATCTCTATACTTGCCACAGCCTTGCCCATCATGGGTCCGCCACTAACCACCTTTCCAGTCGTTTCGGGCAGCCCACCAGCATGCTCAATCAGCTTGCTCAGCGGAATACCAATACGCGACAACACATTGCACGGTTTCGCAACATCTTTGCCCGTCACCGTTACTATGCGCTCTATCAAAGGTTTGTTTTTTTGCACAGCTTCATACACTGCAAAGGCTGTTCCCACATTTTGCACCACAGCCCCCACCGATATCGGTAGCGCTCCACTTGGCACCTGACGGCGTATCACAGCATCTATCAGCTGCTTCTCGCCCCCTTGCGGATACTGCACTTTTAGTGCCTGCACCTCTATGCCTTTATAAGATTTGGCAGCTTGTGCAAATTTTTTTATTGCATCGGGTTTGTTGTTTTCGATACCAACCACTGCCCGGTTAACGTTGACAGCCCTCATCAACAATTGGATACCAACCAGAACCTCCTCTGTCTTCTCCATCATCAATGTATGGTCGGCGGTGAGATATGGCTCACACTCCACTCCATTTATAATAAGCACCTCGGCTTTTGTGCCAGGCGGGGGAGTTAGTTTTACATGCGTGGGGAAGGTAGCCCCTCCCATACCCACAATACCCGCTGCCGATACTTTCTCTATAATTTCTTTTGCCGATAAGTTGCACTCGCGCACCAGGGCTTCGCTACGGTCTATCTGCTCGTCCCATTCATCGCCCTCTACAGCTATCACTACAGCGTTGCGTTTATACCCACTTGCATCTAGTGCACTATCTATTTTCTTCACCTTGCCCGACACCGGCGAGTGAATATTTGCCGACACAAAGCCAACGCTCTTGCCCAGCAATGTACCCACCTTCACCTCGTCGCCCCTTTTTACAACAGGCTGACACGGGGCCCCAATATGTTGAGCCAACGGAACAACTACCTCACCGGGTATCTCTATCGACTCGATAGCCCTTCCGGCAGAAAATTTATTCTCTTTTGGGTGTATACCACCAATTCGAAATGTTTTTAACATACTATTATAAGCAATCAATCCAATCCGTCTTCGAAATGTTTAGTTCTCCAAATTTGGACAAAACCAACTGCTCCCTATTTAGTTATATTAGTTATTTTGTAATCTCTTCTTCATCCTTGCTAGGCTTCCACACCTGCAGTTTCGGCTTTTGGCTCCTTTTTGCGAGGAGGCGGAAAATTCAATTCCCAAATCGACCCTGTAGGACACACTGGCACACACTTGCGACACAGCCTACACTTATCATCGTCGATATAAGCCAAATTGTTTTCCAAAGTAATGGCATCAAACGGACAAGCCTTTACGCACTTGCCACAACCAATACATGCCACATCGCAAGCCCTGCGCGCTGGTGCACCCTTGTCTTGGTTTACACAGCTCACAAATATGCGACGCGATTTCGGACCCTGCTTGCGCAACTCGATAATGTTTTTGGGACAAGCCACCACACACTTGTTACATGCAGTACACTTCTCCTCGTCCACCTCCGGAATCAACGTTTCTGGATTTACGTGTATTGCATCAAACGGACACACCGCCTCGCAATCTCCCAATCCGTAACATCCAAACGAGCAATCGGTATCGCCACCATACAACTGCGCCGCAATAGCACAGCTAGTAGCCCCGTCATACTCATTTTGTCGTGGACGATTCTCACACGTACCATTACAGCGCACCACCGCAATTTTTTTTACTGCCGTGCCCGCCTCTTTGCCCAATACAGAAGCCACCTTTGCCATAGTTTCGGCTCCACCCACCGGACAGTTCAATCCATCCAGCTCTTCGGCTTCAACACAAGCCTCGGCAAAAGCACTACAACCCGGAAAACCGCATGCACCGCAGTTTACCCCTGGCAAAGCATCCTGCACGGGCTCGATACGAGGATCTTCATACACTTTAAACTTCTGACCTATGAAGTATAAGATGGTAGCTCCACCAGCGCCCACAGCGCCCAATATACCCGCAGCCATTAACATCGTATTCATACCTATTCGTAGTTTAGTTTTTTTATTGTAAATGCTAGTTTTTCACCCATTTTGTGGCGCATAATATACAAAAGAGCATAGTATGGCACAAGCGCTACTAAAGAAATTAAAGCAGCTTGCAACTCGCCCACACCCCACACCCTCACCGATAAAAGCACCACACCAATTAAAAGAATCAACGGAAGCACAAAAGCCCATAGCACAGCCTTGTAGCCAATAGAGGTTTTGCCAGCAAGCATCACCTTCTCATTCACTTTAAATCTGCCCGATGTGTCTACCACATCCACCATTTTTGTTTTGGTATCTGCCGATATGCATGCATCCTTGGCGTGACATTCGCTACATGCAGTGGCTTGTGTTATCCTCACGGTATAGCGGTTTCCGCTAATATTGTCTATAATTCCTTCGTGTTCTATCATTCCTATCGTTTGTAGTTTGTATAGTCGGTTATATATAAACTATCTCTTTTGTATTGAGCTACAAATTTAGTTATTATTTTCATTTATAAGAATTTTACACCCCCTTTTTGGCTCTAATATTTTATTGCCAAAAAAAAAGCAACCACTCCACCCTACAATTTAAATTGAATAACAATCGCTATCTCTAAAAACAATCGAAAGAGTTATCTGTTATTTATAGATATCAACTTTAATTAATGGCGCATAATAGCGTCTACAACAAATTTTCAAAAAAAACAGAAAAACTATGCTTAGTAAAAAATTAGAAGACGCAATCAACAAACAAATTAATGCCGAACTTTGGTCTGCTTATCTCTACCTTTCAATGTCGAACCATTATACTCACAAGGGATTGCCAGGAGTTGCCAATTGGTTTACACTGCAATTTCACGAAGAGCAAGAGCACGCAATGAAATTTATGGAGTATATGGCAGCAAGAGGTAGCAAAGTAGAGCTACAGCCAATCGAAAAAGTTGACACAAGCTGGAGCACACTAAAAGAGGCTTTCGAAGAAACTTTGGCACACGAAAAGGTGGTAACTGGCCTTATCAACGATTTGGTAACCCTTGCACGCGAAGAGAAAGACTATGCCACAGAAAACATGCTACAATGGTTCGTTAGCGAGCAGGTAGAAGAGGAAGAGTCGGTGCAAGAAATTTTGGATGCCCTCGACCTTATTGGCGATAAAGGACATGCCATTTATATGTTTGATAAAGAGTTGGGGAAAAGACAGGAGTAATGGTTAATTGTTAATTATCAATGATTAATGGTTAATGTGCAGGGTAGTTGGTGGTTAGCGGTTTTGCTGGCTGGTGGTTGCCCTGTTGCCTATTAGCTGCTGTCTTTTGCTATTAGATACTAGCAGTCAACTGTTCACTGTTTACTGTTCACGCACTACAGATTACGCGTCACGCATTACAACTCACCAAAACTCCTCACTCTTCATTCTTAATTCTTCATTCATAATTCTTGCCTATTCACTTTTAATTTTTACCTTTAAACTCTTAACTAAAAAAATCAATGAGCTACAAAGTAAAAAAACTAATCCTCTGCCTGCTACTAGACGGCGTGGGAATGTTGAGCTTTGCCATACCCGGCGTTGGAGAGTTTACCGACATTATTTGGGCACCCATTGCAGCCAAAATAAGTTACCGTATGTTTGGCAAAAAGCGCGGAAAATACACAGCCGCATTCACATTTATAGAAGAAATACTACCCATTACAGACGTTATCCCCTCGTTCACCATCTTCTGCATCCTATTCGATTGGATAGGCGTGGGCAAATCGAAAGAGGAAAAAATAGTATACAATTAAAACAAACAAAATGCTACACAAAACATTTACCTATTTGCTACTACTGAGCATCAGCCTCACATCGTGTGCACAGCCAGCACCACAACAAGAAACTGGGCTGCTATGGAAAATATCGGGCAACAAGCTCGAAAAACCGTCGTACCTCTTTGGCACACACCATCTTGCGCCCCTATCCTTTCTCGATAGCATCGACGGATGGGAAGAGGCTTTTATAGCTACACAGCAAACCATTGGCGAACTGGATATGAACAATACCGGAGAGATGCAAATGCAACTCATGATAGCATCGCTTATGCCCGAAGGATACGACTACGACACACTTTTGAGCGATGACGACAGAAATTTTTTAGACGAAACCCTAAAAGAATATGTGGGTGCAGGGCTCGAACAAATGGGGAGCATGAAACCCGCCATGCTAAACACCCTGCTATCGGTAATGATGTACAAAAAGTTTTACCCCACCGATGAAGAGGAGATGAGCATGGACGAGCATTTTCAGAAAGAAGCACGCGACAGATACCGCCAAACATTGGGCTTGGAGAGTGTGGAAGACCAGATAACCGTGTTGTTTGGCACACAATCTATTGAGCGTCAAGCCGAAGTGTTGATGTGCAACATCAAAAACATGGATTATGGCAAGCAGCAGATGGACAAACTGATGGATGCCTACTTTGCACAAGACCTCACAGCCATGGCAAAACTATATGAAGAAGACGACCCCAACAACCCCTGCCCCAGCGTAGAGGGCGAGAAAGATTTGCTAAACAAAGCCCGCAACGAAAAGTGGATGGAACGCCTGCCCGAAATGATGAGCAAAAAATCGTCGTTCATTGCTGTGGGGTGCCTCCACTTGGTGGGCAAAGATGGGCTGATACAGCGATTGCGGGATGAAGGATACAGGGTGGAGGCAGTGGTTAATGATTAATTGATAATGGGCGCAATGGTTGGCTATTAGTGGTTCTCAGAGATTGTAGCTGTGACCGACACGAAGAATCTCGTTAAATCACTGTTGTCATCTTGAACGAAGTGAAAGATCCTCTTAATAATTCTAGAACAGTTAGATAGATTCTTCACTTCGTTCAGAATGACAAAGGTTAGTCGCTTTTAATTTTCAACTATTAACTTTTAACTCCAACAACACCACATTCTCCACATGATGCGTATGCGGAAACATATCCACAGGCTGCACCCGCATCACCTTGTAGTGCTCGTCCAATAGCGCCATATCGCGGGCTTGTGTGGCGGGGTTGCAACTCACATACACAATACGTTTGGGATGAGCAAACAGTATGGTCTCTATCACATCGGTGTGCATGCCGGGGCGCGCCGGGTCGGTTATCAACACATCGGGGGTGCCGTGCTCTTGCACAAACTCTTGGTTCAATATATCTTTCATATCGCCCGCAAAAAAGAGCGTATTGTCAATACCATTTGCCTGCGAGTTGTGCCTTGCATCCTCTATAGCCTCCTCTACATACTCTATGCCGATTACCTTTTTCACATCGCGCGCCACAAAATTGGCAATGGTGCCAGTGCCGGTATAAAGGTCGTACACCAAATCGGTCTCTTTTAGCTGCGCAAAATCCCTCACCACTTTATACAGGTTGTATGCCTGCTCGCTATTGGTTTGGTAAAACGATTTTGGACCAATCTTAAACCGCAACCCCTCCATCTCTTCATATATACAATCGTTGCCCTTCCAGGTTATCACCTCTTGGTCGGTAATGGTGTCGTTTCGCTTCTCATTAATAATGTAAAGCAACGAAGTAATTTGCGGAAACTCGTCAGCCAAATGCTGCATCAGCATATTGCGCTTCTCTGCGTCGTCCTCAAAAAATACAACAATCACCATCAACTCGCCCGTGCTAGTGGTGCGTATTATCAATGTGCGCATCAACCCGGTTTGCTCGCGAAGGTCGAAAAACTCGAAATTGTGCTCCAAACAAAACGCTCGCACTGCGTTGCGTATCTGGTTTGACACATCCACCTGCAACCAGCATTTGTTGATATCCAACACCTTGTCAAACATTTTGGGAATATGAAACCCCAGCGCATTCATCTGCTTAAACTCTTGCTCGCTATCGATTTCCTCCTCGGTGAGCCAACGCTTATTGGAAAAGGTAAATTCTAGTTTATTTCTGTAGAAAGTAGTTTTGGGTGCTCCCAATATGGGCATCACCTCTGGCAGCTCCACCTTGCCAATGCGTGTAAGATTGTCCACCACTTGCTGATGCTTGTGCTGCAGTTGCAACTCGTAGGGAAGCATCTGCCATTTGCATCCGCCACACACCCCAAAATGCTCGCACACGGGCTCTATTCTATCTTTCGAATACTCAACAAAACGCATCACCTTGCCCTCGGCAAAGCTTTTGCGCTTGCGGTAGGGCTGCACATCCACCACATCGCCGGGTATGGCAAAGGGCACAAACAGCGTCATCCCATCCACCTTTGCTATCGACTTGCCCTCGGCTGCCACATCTATTATCTCTACCCCTTCATACACAGGCAGTTTGCCTCTTCTTCTTTTTCCCATCTCTTGTTGTTGTTTGGTTGTTTTGTTGATTTGTGGGGACAAATATACGATAATATTGTTGATTTGAGTGAGGGGGTGAGGGGTGATGGCTAACAGCTAAAACATAATAGCTAATAGCTAACAGCTAAATGTTGTTTGTGATTAAAAAGAAACAATATTTCAACATCTCATGCAACGTTTTCGGGCCACAGCCATCTACTGTAGTAGTTGAATCAAAATAATAACAACAGATTAATAAATTAAGAACAAAACGTTATGAAAATTTTAAGAAGCGCTCTCTTTGCACTGTTAGCCCTTGCAATATTTGCAAGCTGCAGTAGCGATGAGAGTAAAAAAAGAAACCTCACCCCAAAACTGGGCAAGGTTTCTCAAAATCACACTTTAATATCAACTACAATCCACCCTTATCGGATGGCCCTATAGTCATTCATCAGCACCGCTGTCCAAGTTGTGCCCTAGCTCTTCGCTCAGCTCCCCTTCCAGCTCATCATCCATCGCATCATCGTAGTAGAGCCCCATGGCTTGCATTTCCAGCTCATCATCTTCGGTGTAGTCTTCATCGGCGCCATCATTTTCTATGTTGCCTTCTTCGCCTTCAGTGGGCTCTCCACCCTCCTTCTCCTTCTGCTCTGCCTTGCGGCGATTGTTGTGCATGCGGATGGTGATAGACCTGTTGTACGAGGCGTTTAGCTCGTTCAGTTCGCCAATCAGCGTCTCGTAGTCCACTGTATCAGCAGCATCGGGGTCGGCATCACCATCATCCGACAGGCTCAACAGGTATGCCACTTCGATGGCTTTGTGCAAGTTTTCGATTGATGTGGCAAGCCCACGGGTAAGCGCCTGCGTTTTAATGCTAGGGCGCTTTGCCAATAGACTAATGCGCTTCTCCACAGCCTCAACAAACTCTTTTAGCACAGCTTGAATAATCATCACATCCTCAAGCATGTCCAGCTCTGTAATTATCTCCTGCACCTCCTCGTTGTTTTCCACCACATCCATAAAACCCGCCACCTTTTGTGTCAACTCCTTATCGTTTTTAGCCCTGTTAAGGTATCGCAAGTGTTTGTTAATGGCATTGTCAAGCGGATGTAGATCCATATCAGGATTGTCTTTGCTCAACAGGCGCAACTTTAGTTTAAACGCACTAATGTTGAGTTTTAGTTTGCTTTTTCGCCTATAGATTTTAAATCTTTCCGAGTCTATTCCATAGTCCAAGCGCAAGATTTCGATGTAGCGTTTTTTTGCAACCAGTTTGTCGTACAGTGCGCCAAACATCGACGTTTGGTGGTCGTGTTTTTGCACTATCCCCATCGTCATTTCAGCATAGTCTGCCATCTCCTTTTTTAGCAGTCTGCTTTGCGGAACTCTGATTATCTGCAGATTCCCATTGTTTGTTGTGTTATTCATAGTTATTCATTTTTTTAGCGTACCCTTGGCATCCCCACTTTTTTTTAGTTTTAGATAGATATCTAGAGCTCTTAGTGCGACGATGCCGGCTGGTACTGGTTTTACAATAAATTTTATATTCAAAGAGCCCACGTGCCCTATCTTCATGGCTGATAGAGCAGCATACCCTTTTGTATGCGTTGTTTTCATGGTAATTATTTCAAAGAACATCTATTGTGGTAGATTGATCGATACATTTATGAGTGCATCCACCGTGGTAGATTGCTTGCCAACGCCTGAAACTCTAAAACTACGCAGTAGATGGCTCATAAAAAGCTCGTTGCTACCATTTTCCACTGTTTTAGCACACATCCCAATCTCCAATTGGTGCTCACCTGTAGGTAGATGCATGGTTTCACGCAGTGTGTTTCAATTATCGGTATTGTTGACGTATTTTGGCTGCTATTTTTTGCATTTTGGGCAATTATTTTAGCATTTCCCCCTCTCATTACCGGTTTGCAACACAAAAGATGACATCACAATAATTTCAAACCACTTCTACCGTGGTAGATTTGATTTTCAACGCTCAATTGTCGAATCTACCGCCGTAGATTTGCTTGTAAAAAAGAGAGTGTTTCGGTTACTTTTCCTCCCTTTTAATTACAGTGCAAAGATACGAAATAAAAATGACAATTCGAGAAAATCATGAATTTATGTAATACTAATATTCATGATTTTGACTATAACTTTTAATACAACTCACAAGTGTATTTGTGGAGTGCAGTTCTACTGCTTTACAGTGCGCCCGTCTCACTCGAAAAGGCTGCGCGAGAAAGGCTGAAATCGTCAAAACTTGTTTCACTTCGAACAGAGACGATTTTTAACCGCCTTTCTCACTTGTTTTTCGGCTCGTCGGACGAGGTCCCTTTGCAGAGGAATTTTATCGGTACATTAATGCTGTACTTTTCTAAAAACCACGTGTAACA
>ERZ1032924.90-NODE-90-length-12644-cov-5.300739_pt1 | contig 12644 bp, 16 predicted proteins | sample MGYA00516956_ERZ1032924 | MGnify/ENA primary metagenome ERZ1032924 (study PRJEB33719, sample SAMN04262513) | wastewater metagenome | biome: rural village; feature: composting latrine chamber; material: composting feces with ash | place: El Salvador | collected... | reverse complement strand
AGACTGCGGACTGTCGTTCTGTTGCTTGCGGCAACCGTGCCCGTTGTCCTACACGCAGCGGAAACGAGAGTAGTTCGGGAAGTATTGGGATGGCTCTCATCAGCGGCTTTTCGTCCCTGGGCCGGTGCGGCATCATTGAGTGCTTGACCGCCAAGAGAAGGAGGGTGAACAGTGAGCGGACCCCGCGCGGCCTCTGACCGCGGTGTGCCCGGTGGGCGGCGGCGTGCCCGGGTGCTGATTGGAGAGGTCGGTTTCGCTTTGACCGCGGGGATCGTTGCGTTAATAACGATGACGTCTGCGACTGCCTCCAGCTTCCATCCGCCGCTGGCAAGCGGGGTGCGAGGGCTCCTTTCGGACATCGGGATTGTGCTGACGAAGGCCGAGTTCGATGTGGTTGCCAACGTCATCATGTTCGTTCCGCTGGGATTGTTCTTGGGTTTGATGTTGCCGGTGCGCAAGTTCTGGATCGGTTACGTGGCGTTGCCACTTGTCTCCGCCGCAATCGAGATAATGCAACTGTTTTTGCCGACAAGGGGAACGCAGATCACGGATTTTCTGGCGAACTCATTCGGCGCGTGGATTGGCCTTTCCTTTGCGTGGCTTATCGTGACGCTTACAGAGCGTCGAAGGTGAGGGCTCGACGTGGCTACTTACATGACGCGGCTACCTACATGTTGTGCCGCGTAGATTCCAAAGCCGCACACGCGAAACCTGGTCCGCCTGACAGCGGCTGGACTTGGGAACCACCTAGACGTTTCGGTGCCAACCCCGCCGCCAGAGCCCTAGCACGGCCCGCGAAGCAACCGCTCTTGCACTACGCGCACCAGCGCCGCACCGAGGGCAACCCCAGCGCCGATCCCAAGACTCGTAGCCACTGCAACCCCGAAGTGCTGCATGCCAGAGTGACCTCCCATTTCTCGGATAATGCCAAAGAACACCGGGATTCCAGGCAACAGCGCGCCGGTGACGCCCATCAGCGCCAACACCTGCATGGGATAGTCTGTGCGGCCAGCGATCAAGGCGCTCAGAACACCTAGCCCGGCAGCAGCGAAAGTGGTGGCCCAAAGCGGGGTGAGCCCCACAGTGTGAAGCAACAACTGGCTCACCGCCGCCGCAGAGGCACCAAGGAGGGCCGGCCAGGGCACCAGCGCCAACCGACCCCCATTTGCAAAGGCGTTGGAGATCGCACCAAGCGCCGAAAACACCAGAATCAGGTACCACGGGAAGGACGGGAGCGCGTCAAGGGTGGGGTGATCCATACCCAGCCACTCACCAAGACTAAACGTGAAAACTCCGCCAACAGTGATCCCCAAGGCAGCGACCGCAACACTCCCAAGGCGCGTTACCGATGAGAGGAAATCCGCATCCACCGCATCGGTGACGGCGCCAATAACTTGAGGGAGCGGGAGCAGCAGCAACCAGTTCACAGCGATTGCCGCCGCAGAGCCAACCGGATCAACGAATCCCACCTGCACCAGCAACGTTGCGAATGCCCCGGCCATGCAACTCTGGGCGATCACAACGAAAAGCCTTGGAAAACCAAGGCGGCCAATGCCCACCCCAAGCGTGAACACCAACGCCTGAATCAGGGCGGCCGAGGCCCACGCCATCCACGTGACCCCCACTTGCATACTGATGAAGAACGCAAGCATCGTAAGACCAGCACCGATCACCCACCACGGGGTCGTGGTCGCACGAAGTTGGCGGATCCGCTGCTCGGCTGTAGCGAGGTGATCGCGGCCCTCCTCGCCCGTCTTCCACCGCCTCGAGTCAGCAAGCACGGAGCGCGACAATACCGCCAAATCGGCGGACCGGTTACAGTCGATCAAGTCCAGCGAGTTTGCAGCTTCAGTGGCCGAGGAGGCCTGCTGGCCGGCTCCTTCTGCTTCCACTCGTAAAAGGAGGCCGAAGCTGTGCACCGAAACCTGATCCAGACCCAGCTCCTTGCCACTTGCCTCGATGGTCCGGCATGTTTGACCACTGGTCTCCCCCGACTCCAGGAGCCCGCACCCAAGCGCTACCAGGAAGTTCAAGCGGGCTCTGATATCACCAGATTCAAGCGTCCGGCTCTTTGCTTCGTCTGCGCGGGTCATACGCTGGTCCTAAGCCCCAAAGCAAACCACGTTCCCCAAAAAGCGGCAGATGGGGGCCGGGAATATCCCGTTCGAACTCGATCTGAAACCACCAGTCCATCAAGCCATCAGCAAAAAGGTCCGGGCATCCTCTCTACGACGTTGCGGGGCCCCAAACGAATGGCGCGCGTTCCCGCCGAGAAGCGTTTCACGTCCAAGAGAACTCTGGCGGCGTTAAGTTCCTGGGTTTTCTACGCAAAATGCTCCATAATCGCTGGAACCTGGTGGCCAGCGACGACCCTGTCAGTGCGACTATCACGGTCACCCCGCTGAGACCTGAGCGGCTACAGCGCAGCGGCCGACTGAACCGCTCCGGCGGAACAAGAGATCAGGTCCTGCGTCGCCGGTAGCGCTGTCTCGAGCTGCGCATCGGTTCCCTGCGCTCGGCCCTTCCATCTTTATCAAAGTGTTCAGCGAGTTCTGCACAGCCGTTCATGACAAGTTCAATCGGTCAGCGAGTTCCCGCGTGCTCGCACTTTCAACCTCCCCCAAAGTACGGTCGACACGAGCCTCGGCGGCGTGCCCGCGGTCCCCGGGGAGCGCCTATCACCGCCTGGCGTCGTGGGTCCAATCCGAGCCGAGGCCAAGCAGCACCCGGTCGGTAGTGATCAACGTCCGCCCAGTACCCACCGCCTGCGCAAACAACAGCCGATCAAAGGGGTCGTGCCGTACAAGATCGGGTTCATCAAGAAGGATCGCCGCCTGAGACGATGTGAAGGCGATCTGCTCCAACCCCATCTCCTCAAACACCCCGGGAAAAGCTTCGCCGCCAGGCAAATCGAGCCGACCAAGCATGTGCTTGATTGCTATCTCAGCCACAGAGATAGACGAGTAACCGACAGACTTCGCGCCGCTGATCAGCGCGCGCGAACTCGGACCCAGTGAGGCGCTGTCCGTGAATAGCCACAGCAGGGTGTGGGTGTCGAGCAGAATCACTCGTCATCTCCGTAGAACATCTCCCGGATCTCCTGGTTGGCTGAAACGAAGCTGTCCTCGTCGAACGTGTACTTCCCTTTCCCCAGACCGAAAATGACGGTCTTGCCGACATGGGGAACGATATCTACAACCGGTTTCCCGGCCCGCGCAACCGTTACTGACTCACCCTGCAGGACTCGCTCAATCAGCTGGGAGAAATGTGTCTTGGCCTCATGAATGTTGACTTGTATGTCCATGGACTAAGTCTAGTCTAGTCACGGATTAGGACAACCCAGCAGATGGAAATCGGCACGAGTGCGCCAACCGGCTGCCGGTTCTCAATAGCCCAGATTTGCTACTCCTCGGCCGTCACCACCTTGGTCCTCAGCTTCTCAAGTCTGCGAATGGCCCGGCTTGGGGCTCTGCCAGCCCAGCACGGGGTACAGCAGTTCACTCTGGAAGGCATTTTCGACGAGGGCGCCCCTGCTCAGAAGATGAATGCACCCTGGAAAACTCTGAGCAAAACACCCGGAGACCACCCGAGACCACCCCAAGGAGCCACTGCGCTGTCAAAAAGCCTCACGTAGGCGGCGTCCGCACCTTTGCGGCCTAGGGATTTCGGATAGTGGGGCCCTCTCAAGGTGGGGGCGTTACTGAAGGAGAGATCCAGCGATTGTGCCGCAACACGTCGACGTTTCAGCGATGAGTTCAAGGGTCAGTTGTGTCAGGAGGTGATTGCCACCTCGAAGCCGATCAGGGATATTGCCAATGCCTGTGGTGTTGGTTCAGAGATACTGCGTCGTTGGCTGATCAGGTACCGAGGAGCTAATGGTGGCAGCTAGGAAGAGCGCACTGTTCCTGAGCGCGTGCGGCTCAAAGACCTTGAGCGAGAGAATCAAGAACTACGAGCAGAGACGACTTTCCTGAAAAAGCCAGCGCTTGACTATCGCGAGGGAGCAGCGGTGGTGAGCAAGTACGAAGACATTGATTCCCAAGAAACGACCCAGCCGAGAAGAACTCGGTGGTGAAGATGTGCTTGTGGTTGGCGGTGTCTACCTCTGGTTTCTACGGCTGGCTCAAGCGGCCCCAGTCGGATACCGCAGCACACCGGGAACAGTTGGCAGAACGCATCCACCATTTCTTTGAGGTCTTGGACCGGACTTACGGGTACCGGCGTATCCACGCCGACCTGGCCTGTAAGGGCACCGAGTGTTCTCCTGAGTTTGGCCGCCAAATCATGCGTGATCAGGGCCAGATCACGCAACTGTTGTTGCGAACAAGGGGAACGCTGAAACACCGCGTTGCCAATGACCCCGCCATGTGACTCTGCGCTGTGACAACGAAGAGCCTTGGAAAACCAAGGCGACCAATCCCCACCCCAAGCGTGAACACCAAACCCTGAATGAGCGCGGCCGTGGTTGGGATTGTGGTTCTGGTTGCAATACTCGTCGCGGGGCGCATGCATCATTGATGCCACCACGCGTGGCGAGATCTGCCACACGCAAGTTTCGGTGGAAGCCTAAGTCGAAATGGGTGACATTTTCGCCCAGGACCGTAGCGTATCTGCGGCTCGAAGCCGTTGGTGACACGCTGCGCGGTGGGCAGGAGATTACGGAGGAAGGGGTTCCTGACGCCGCCCTCGTACAACGCACCAGCTACCAGGATCTTCGACGGCTGGGATTCTCGACGGCTGTGATTTTCGGCGACTAGGAGTCTTTTTGCACCGTGGCTCCTGCCGTGATGGCTTGGGGCACTTCGATGATGCCTCCAGTTTCGATGTCCATCAGTAACCCATAGATGGGGATCTCCGGGGCGATGAGCGGGCTGCTGCGAAGCCGGGTCACGTCGTTGACCAGTGCCTCCGGTTCACCGGTGATGGAGCGCCAGGTGATGTTCTCGGCAGCTTCGCGTGTCTCAGCGGTGCCGTCTGAAAGGTCTTCGAGCACTTCCTCGTCGCTACGCTGAGCCATCCCGCAGTTCGTGTGGTGGATGACGAAGATCGTGTCTACGCCAAGAAACTTCGTTGAAGCGGTGAGCGACCTGATCGCCTCCTGCTTCCCAGACATGGGCGCGGTTGGTCCAACCGACTCCGCGGTGGCTGACCAGCGCGCACGAGTATTCCTCGAACTTTCTGCGGCGCTTCACGACATCGGAAAGATCTCAAAACCCTTCGCCCGCCAGGTCGTTCGGTTAGCAGATCAGATGGCGGAAGAAGGCCTGGTGTCTGGCTCAAACCAGTCCACTGAAGCCAAGGAGAACCGCTGGATGAAGCACGCTCTCGCCGGGGCGGTCGCGCTCTCCAAGGTGGGTGAAGAACTCGGCTGGAATCCAGGCACCGTGGCTGGCCTTGCCACCATTGCGGGCGGCCATCACGGGACCCCTGTAAAGACTGCCCAGTTTGACCAGGCGCTGAACGACCGGCTGCGTTTTCTTGTGGATTCTGAGCCTTCTGGTCCCTGGAGGGACGCGCAGCGAGAGTTCGCGCTTTTTTCCCACAGGTACCTTGGCTCACCTGACCTTGCGGCTCCCGTCACCCTAACCATGCCCGCGCTAGTGTTGATTCAAGCATTGGTGATGATGGCGGACTGGATCTCTTCGCCAGCTGCTTATTTCCCGCTCACGCGGGGATGATCCCTCACCGGGTATGCCCATGAATCAATGAGCGCTGTGCTCCCCGCTCCCGAATAAAACCCGGGGTGAGTGCGAAGTAAGCTAGCCACTGGCAGCGGGGAGCCCTTTCCCCGAGCGCCAAGACCCGAAGCCCACACCCTGCGTGTGGGCTCCTTGCACGCACTGACCCGGAAGACGTCGCGCCACATTCAGATACGCTCGAATGGGGATGGCCGCCGTGCCGCCATTCAAACTACTCGTTTATTGCCTGGGCTCCCCTCCTGCTTCGCCAGGCAGTCACCAAGACGAGCGTTTGCGTCGACGCAACAAACGCAAGTACAGCGAACACGCCCATTGATCCCCCCGAATTGGCCCGCGCGTGCCCCTGCGAGGATCCGCACCAACAGTCCGAACTGCAGCAGTCCCCACCCTGCCGCACAACGCCGGGTGGTACGGATGCTCGGCCGCACAATCGCGGGAATGATTTCGGCGGAGTCGGGGCCGGTCACCACCGGTTGTGAACGTCCTCGGCCCAACCCGCGATGTTCTCGAAACTGATTTTGCCTCCCGGCAGGTCCGGGTGTGTGAAGGTGCCGGACCAGAGCCCGAAAGCTTGGTCCGTACGGTTCGAGAGCACAACCAGATTGGTCGATCCCTTCTTCACATGGAATGGCTGCAGGCTGGCATTGAGGCCTCCCCCACTGACTTTCCAGGGCTTCGTTTCATCTTCGAGGTCGTACTCCCACTTCAAGTACTCGCTGATCTTGTACAGGTGACCGTCAACGATCATGCCATTTTCGGTAACCCCAGTTCCGTCCGTCCACTGTCCGCCAACTTGAATACCGATGGTGTGGTCGCCCGACATGCCTGAGCCCGCACCCCAGTTCCACCTCACGTTGTGTGGCCAGCGCCCGCGCCCATGATCCAAAACAGCCCATGAGCCTTGCGGCACGTCATAGCGGGTTCCATCCACTCGCAACCATCCCGTCGCGGGTAGCGCGATGTCCTTGACCGTGTACTGGAACCGGTACTGGTTCCACGGCACAACAACTCCGAGGAAGTCGTGATTCTCCGGGCGCCGCACATCAATGTCGAACGCGAACAGCTCCTGGTCGTCCTCGGATAACCTCCCACGAAGTCGGATCTGGTCACCCTCGGTGTCGATGGAAATCAGGTACCCGTTGCCCTGGGCAACCGCCCTTCCATCACCAAGGGTCGGCGGCAACACCGAGGCGGGTGCCGGTGACGTGAACGCCTGGCCATACTCTTTGCCGGTGCTCCTGTCGAACACCCAGAGCTCGTTGACAGCGGCGTAGTCAATCGACGAAACGGTAAGGGCAATAATGTGCGTCGGTGTGATGACGTTCCAGTACTCCCAACGCTTATTACGCAGCCACCCGCGACTGCCAACACTGCCGACCCCAAATTTGCCGTCGACGCCCGAGGTATTCACCAACGCGCTTCTCGCCCATCCCACCGCCGCTGGATTCAACTTTCCTTGCCCATCGACGAGGGCTACGGGTTCGGTAAGCTCCCGCTCAATCACCGTCGTTGCAGGCTGGGACTGAGGCACAGGTAGGTCGCCTTCTCTTGTTTGATCTGTTTCCACAAGCCAGGGCTGTGCGCCGACCGTGTCGAAGGTTTCTCGCAGCGCATCGTTCACAAGCCGCACCGTGTCCTCCGGAATCTTGACAACCTCGCGATCGTAGGTCACCAGACCGTTGACTTCGTCCTCCACATCCGACAGCTGCGTGTAGACGATGGCTCCAAGCCCTCGTTTGACGGCTGGCACCAGACTTTCCATGTGCAGGTTGACAAAGGCATCTTTTAGTTCTTCGCCAGTCTTATATCTCCGGTAACCAAATTCGTTGTCACCCCAGTAATGCTCCGGCACCGCCCAGGCATAGCCGCCATATTCGGTGAGCGCGATTACTCGGCCGTCCTCCTGCCACTTGTCGGGCACCTTGTACTTACTGAAGTAGACGTGATGTGACAGCAGGTCGCCGGCACCCTGGTCATACCAGCCCGAAGCGTGATCAATCGGCCTGGTCGGGTCCCATTCGCTTACCTTTTCCGCGATCCGAGCCGCATCGAACTGTCCCCACCCCTCATTGAAGGGAACCCATAGAGCAATCGACACCACCCCGCGCAAGTGCTCGATCATTTCCTTGAGTTCGTTTTCGAACGAGGCCCTGCCCTCCGCGTTCTCGCGCGCAAAGAGCCGATATTTATCATCGGACATCTTCACCGGGACTACTGCCGGGACTTGGGTGACCGCCTTCGAATACTTTCCGCCCCCGTTGACGGCGTCTTGCCACACCAACATGCCCAGCCGGTCGCAGTGGTAGTACCAGCGCATCGGCTCAACCTTGATGTGCTTGCGAAGCATGTTGTAACCCATCGACTTCGCGAGCGCTACGTCATACTCAAGAGCCTCGTCCGAGGGCGCCGTATAGCCACCTTCAGGCCAATACCCCTGGTCCAACAGACCGACGTGCATGTAGGGCCGCCCGTTCAGCAACAGCGCCGATCGGCCGTCAGCCCGCTGTCCCACACCGAAGGAACGCATCCCGAAGTAGGACTTGACATGGTCCTGTCCCATCTGGACGTGGACGGGATAAAGGTAGGGTGCTTCCGGGGACCAAGGCTCGATCTTCGGGAGAGGGATGCTGCGCGTGATTCCAATGGGAACTTCAACTTCAACTAGAGGCCTGGTTGCCTCCGTTGGATCTTCAAGCTGCTCATCGGAACCGTCGTAAAGGCCGGGCTCAAACACGGTGACTCGTGCTGTCTGTCCTGGCATCGCTCCTGCCGCATCCAACTCGACCGTGACTGCCCCGCCCTCAAAGTCTGGGGTGAACAGTGCACGCTCAATGTGAGCGTCTGGAACAACTTCGAGCCACACGCTCTGCCACATCCCAGACTGCGGGGTATACCAAATCCCACCGCGGCGGCTACTTTGCTTCCCCCTGGTCAACCACGATCCATCCGTCACATCCCGCACCGCTACGACCAGTTCATGAACGCCGTCCCGTGATTGTGTGAGCGCCTCGGTAATGTCCACGTTTACCGGTAGATAACCGCCAGTGTGGTAGCAAACGTCAACTCCGTTCACCCCTATTCGGCATGACTGGTCAACCGCGTCCAGATGCAAGATGACACGCTCACCAGGCCCTGGTTCCAGTCTAAAAGTTCGGCGATACCACAGGGTTTCATCACCGGTCAGTGTCCTTTCGACGCCGGAGAGAGGAAACTCTGGGGAGTACGGCACCTCAATCACCCCGTCCCACACCGAAGGAGTATCGGTGGGGTCCGCAACCGCCAATGGATCCGCGGCGTCCAAGCGGTCCGGCAAGGGCGTCAGCGCGTAATCCCATGAACCGTTCAGATTCACCCACTGGGCCCGCTTCAGTTGAGGACGAGGATGGTGAGGATACCGGGGATCCACAGAACTATCGGAACTCACTTGGACACTGCCTTTCCATTGCGTTCACACGCCTTTGTCAAACATCAAACCCATGAGATCAGAGTCGCCTTGCGGGCACCCGAGTCTTCTTAGACCCCATTGTCGAGCACCCTCACCCACTTTCGGAAATGCTCGTCCCACGGCATGTTGTACCCGCGTCGCGGGCCTGCTGCCACATGGGACTGTGGCGGGGGTGGTTCTTAGCCGGTCATCGCTTGGAGGGTAGTGACATTGCCACCAAACCAGTCATGGCCCCAAACCAACAGGGTGCCTCGGGCCACCATCGATTTACTTGGCGGACACCTTCGCCATGCGGTATAGACGCACCACCGGGATGACGACGAACAGGACCACAACGGCACCGGCGATGAAGATCCAGGGCGTGGGGACTTGTTTGAGGACGCCGAGTTCCTCGTACGTCTCATTCGCATTACTTATGACCCGCGCGCCAATGAACGGGCCGACAACCATGGGGATGAGAACCACGAAGATCATGCGTAGTCCCTGAACCATTCCGACTCGGCTTGCGGGGGTCACGTCGCGGATGCTTGCTGCGATCGCCGCTGTTGAGATCAGGAATCCTGACATCATGATGGTGCCGGCGAGCATCACCCCGACCATGTCTCGAACAAAGAACATCGCTACCAAGCCGACAATCATGGTGAACGCTGCCGGAAGGATGACGTTCAGTTTCCCGAAGCGGTCAATCAGGCGACCACCGAGGACCGACGCCACTGACGCGAGCGTCAACACCACAGCCAAAATGATCGGATATGTGTCCAAACGCAAGAAGGCCTGCATGTAGATGATCAGGTACGGAATGAACACCTGGGAACCGATTCCTATTATGCTCGCGGCGGTCAGTAGCCAGTACAGGCGTGGGTACTGCCGGAATGTGGTGGGTCGCAGGCCGTAAAGGACGTCTTGAATGTAGTGCTTGTCCTTCTGCGGCGTGGGGTGGGATTCTTTCACGAAGAAGATCGCTGCGATTCCGATTAGGACGATGATGCCGCCAATCAGAATGAAGAACGTGTCCCATCGGCCGTCTTGCGTGAGGCCGTCCAGCAAACCGAACACGACTAGCATCGACAGCAGTGGCATCACGGCGAGGACCCCGTCAACGCGACCTCGGTTGGTCGGGTCGGTTGTGTCGGTGACCCACGCGTTGAAGGCTGCGTCGTTTGCGGTTGCCCCAAAGATCGACATGATGCAGTCAAGTACGATCACGGCAATGATCGCCAGCATCACAGCCTGCGCAGTCGGTGAGTGGCCGGGCACCACACCTACGCGAATCAGCCCGAATGCAGCGGTCGTGAGTCCCCAGAGGATGTACCCGATCACGATGAAGGGTTTCCGTCGCCCGACCCGGTCAGAAAGGGCACCCATAAACATTGCTGCCAGCGTCGCCGCAATCGCTGAGGAAGCAACGAGCGCAGCGATAACGTCTGGATTTTCCGTGATTGTGTTGTAGACGAACACGTTCAAATACATGTTCTCGATCGTCCAGGCGAGTTGCCCGACGAATCCGAGGGTGATGACGGAGATCCACGCTCGGAGCCCATACGGCGTTACCGGGCTGCCCGTTTCTTCAGTTCCGCGTGTTAGGTCAGCACCAGTTTTCCGCATCTGCGCGGCCAAATCGTCTTCTTGCACCCTGACAGTATAGTGCCGTTCCGGGTTCATTAGTGCAGGTCACAGTCTGGCCGGCATCGATGATCGCGCGGCATCCTCTGGGGCTTGAACTATCCGTGCGCCCTGTGAAACTGGCAGGAAAACGTGGGGAGTTCACTTGCCCTTTTCCAGCACTATCGTTACTCGGTCGATCGTCAGTGAACCGCCCCGGGTTCGGTGCCGGTTTCTTGCGAGAGTGGGAGGATCGGATTATGGCACAGAGGTATCCAAAGGAGTTGCGGGAGCGGGCAACGCGGATGGCGTTGGAGAGGCTGTCTGAGTACGGCAGCGCTTACAAGGTGGCAAGGGCGCTGGGACCGAAACTGGGCGTGAAGCATGAGGCGTTGCGCAGGTGGGTTGTCCAGGCCCAGATTGACCAGGGGCAGGCGGCTGGGACTTCCACAGAAACGCAGGCGGAGATCAGAAGGTTGCAAGCTAGGGTTCGTGAGCTTGAAGAGGCTAACGAGATATTGAAGGCGGCCTCGGTTTTTTCCGCGGGGGAGCTCGACCCCCGACGTCGCTGATCGTTGAGTTCATTGATCAAATGCGCTCAGTGGGCCATGGAATCGAGCAGACCTGTAAGGTCTTGGCCGACTACGGGATCAACTTCACTGCGCGGTGTTATCGGGCTGCTCGCAGTCGCCCCTGTAGCAAACGGGGTGTTATGGACAGGCAGATAATCAACATTTTGGAGGGATTACGCACCCCCGATGAGAAAGGGAAGACGCGTCCGGAAGTGTTGTACGGGGCCCGCAAAATGTGGCGGTACCTGCCAGCGTAATGGGTTCCCTAATGTTGCTAGGTGCACGGTAGAGCGCCTTATGCGCCAGTTAGGCATGCAAGGCATCGTTCGCGGCAGGCCGGTGCGCACCACGATCCCAAGTAAGGACGGGAAACGCGCTGGTGACCTGTTGAACCGCAACTTCCATACATACGCTCCTAATAAGGTTTGGGTCACCGATTTCACATATGTCCGCACCTGGGCAGGCTTTGTGTATGTCGCCTTGGTCATTGACTTGTATGCCCGCAGAATCGTGGGCTGGTCCGCATCAACAACTAAGGACACAACATTTGTTGAGGAGGCGTTACACATGGGAATCTGGACGCGCGCCCAGCAAGGACACCGCCGTCGACGGAACCTCTAGCTTGCTCGGCACACGCCTCGAAGAGAGTCGGAACAATCCGACTCGAGATCTGTCTTTCCCAAATCAAGCCGATGCTGCGCTGCAATAGAAAATGTCTTCCGCGATACTGCCCGTGCCTAGCGACGGTTCCCTCATTCAACAGACTCAACTACTTGCGCCCGTTAAAGAGGAGACCATCACACACCGGCCAAACCCGCGGTCGTGCACCGACAAACTGTCACTGAAATCTGTGACGGGCACTTTCTTTGGTGCGAGAGGAACTTCCTCCACATCCAAAAGGGGCAGGCATCTCGGCTCTCCGTGAACGAAACCGCGGCCACCGGAAACCTTGGCTCCGCTAGCCAGCACTCAACGGGCACTCACCCCAGCCGCAGCGTCGCCTTTATCGGGTTGTGGTCCGACAGTGCGGAATCAATGACCGCCCAATCGATGACCTCCACGCCCTCGGACACAATAATGTTGTCGATCGCCCGCTTCTGCGACGGCGGGTCCACGGGCCCTCGGAAGGTATCCCGAACCTCACGAGGCAACGCATTCACGATCTGGCAACCATCCAAAAAGGGATCCAGCTCTGACACACCCGCCCTGCTGTTGAAATCCGGTATGAGCACGCGGCACTCGTCCGCGTCTTTACCCATCGAAGCCTTCCACGACTCCACCCGCTGCGCCGTATTCCGCGCCGCATGTATCCACACGTTGTATGAA
>ERZ1032924.89-NODE-89-length-12665-cov-5.281205_pt1 | contig 12665 bp, 8 predicted proteins | sample MGYA00516956_ERZ1032924 | MGnify/ENA primary metagenome ERZ1032924 (study PRJEB33719, sample SAMN04262513) | wastewater metagenome | biome: rural village; feature: composting latrine chamber; material: composting feces with ash | place: El Salvador | collected... | reverse complement strand
CCTGGTTTGGGAAGTCCGCGGACCAAAGGATGCCGACGGACAGGAAGCCCCGGACCTTATGCCCCTACAACTATTCACGAAGCATTGCAACACTATTGGTTTATACACCTTGGAGTTGTAACCGAGTTAAATCCATGGGACTCTTTCAATCCAGGACGCTTAGATCAACATTTATATCCATTATACACAAAAGAGACTAAAGAGGGCACTTCAACAAAAAAAGATATTGTTGAACAGCTTCAATCTTTTTGGGTAAAATTCAACAACCACCCCTCACCTCCCAAAATGGGTGTAACAGCTGAAGAGAGCAATACCTACACCGACTTCTCGCTCATAAACATTGGTGGGGTGAAAGAAGATGGTAGCAATGCTGTAAACGAAATGTCGTATATCCTGCTCGACGTAATTGAAGAAATGCGTTTGTTGCAACCAAGCTCGATGATTCAAGTGAGCAAAAAAAATCCAGATAGGTTTATTCGTCGTGCTATAGATATAATAAAAACAGGGTTTGGTCAACCCTCAATATTCAATACCGATGGATTAATACAACAAATGCTTCATGCAGGCAAAAGCATTGTTGATGCACGAAATGGTGGTTGCTCTGGATGTGTAGAAACAGGAGCTTTTGGCACAGAAGCCTATATTCTTACAGGCTATTTCAACATCCCTAAAATACTTGAACTAACTTTGAATAATGGCTTTGACAAACGTACAGAAAAACAGATAGGTCTGCAAACAGGAGACCCTCTTAGTTTCAAGAGTTATGATGAGCTATACAGTGCATTCGAAACACAGTTGAAGCACTTTATGGATATAAAGATAACTGGAAACAATATTATCGAACGGATATTTATGCGCAATATGCCTGTGCCATTTTTATCTATCTTAATTGACGACTGTATTAAAGAAGGCAAAGACTATATGTGTGGTGGAGCAAGATACAACAGCAGCTATATTCAAGGAGTAGGATTAGGAAGTATCACAGATATGCTTACATCTATACGCTATAATGTATTTGATGAAAACAACATTACAATGAATCAACTCCTAGATGCCCTTGAAGCCGACTTTAAAGGATTTGAGGAGATGCAATACAAGTTAATTTACAAAACTCCAAAATATGGCAACGATGATGACTATGCCGACAAGCAAGAGGTAGATGTTTTCAACACATATTACAATGCCATTAATGGACATAAAACTCCCCGTGGAGGTCAATACCGAGTAAATATGCTTCCCACCACCTGTCATATATATTTTGGAAGCGTTATTGGTGCATCGGCAGATGGAAGAAAAAGCAAACAACCACTATCTGAAGGTATTTCACCTGTACAAGGTGCCGATGTAAACGGACCCACAGCTGTAATTAAATCAGCAGCCAAGATAGACCAAGTGAAAACAGGAGGCACTTTACTAAATCAAAAGTTCACCCCATCGCTCCTCGAAACAGAAAAAGGATGTCAAAGCCTTGTGCATTTAGTACGTTCATATTTTAAAATGGATGGACATCACATTCAATTTAATGTGGTTGATGCCGATGTTTTACGTAAAGCACAAAAAGAACCAGAAAAGTATAAAGACTTAATAGTACGCGTTGCTGGCTATAGCGACTATTTCAACGATTTAGGAGTAGAGCTACAAAACGATTATATCACGCGTACTGAACACGAATCTTTCTAAAGCAATACATATTGTACTGTTTCATGGAATCTCGCTTTACAATTAATCTTTAAACTGATAATCAAGATGAGTAAAAACAAATATATAATACCTCTTTTAGTTTTATTATCGCCATGTTTTATTTTGGCACAAAACATGAGTGACCTTTATAAAAAAGCCGACAATTACGGAGAGACCTTTAGATCAAAGTATTACTATGGGGCATACAATGCTCAGTCAATCGAAGACTCACACTATTTTACTTACTATACCAACACCCCAAAAGGAACAGAATTCTATTTAATTGATGCAGATAAAAAAGTTTTAAATAGTGCTTTTGATCAAGAAAGATTGGCAACTGCTCTTGCTGAAGTTTTGGATAAAGAAGTAGAGGCATACAAGCTTCCCATTAGCCAAGCTGTTTTAAACAAACAGTTAGACACACTCTATTTCAGCATTAACAATAAAGATTACTATGCTGACTTAATAAAATACGCTGTTAAAGAAAAAACAAAGAGTGGTGATACATCCCCCTACTATTGGGGCAGAGCTCATAAAGAAGATTTGGATAGAAAAGCAACATCTCCTGACGGAAAAAAAGATGCTTATATATCAGAAGGTAATCTTTGGGTAGAAGATATAGCTACGGGCAAAAAAACAAAACTGAGCAATGATGGGTCTCCATCAGAGTATTACTCTTCCAACATATACTGGTCTCCAGATTCAAAGAAAATAGTTAGTTTCAAGTATCGTCCAGGAGGAGATAGAAAACTGCTCCTCATAGCATCATCACCTAAGGACCAACTGCAACCAAAAACAGAAACTTGGGACTACGCAAAACCCGGTGATGCATTACCAATAAGGCGCCCTGTAGCTTTTTTGGTTGAAGAGAACAAAGCAATTCACTTCAACCTGCCTGATGCTGAAATGCAATACAACATACCCGATATTAGATGGAACAAAAATAGCGACTCTTTTACATTCGATTTTAATAAACGTGGACATCAACAATACATAGTATATCATGCTGACTTGTCGACCAGCAAATTACGCCCAATTGTAGATGAGAAAAGCAACACATTTATCTATTACAGAAATGTTTACAAACACTGGATTGAAGATAGCAATGAGCTGCTTTGGATTTCCGAACGAGACGGGTGGAGACATATCTATCTGATAGACACCCAAACGGGCAAAGTGAAGCGGCAACTCACTAAAGGAGATTGGGTTGTGAAAACTATTGTAAATGTCGATGAAGAGAAAAGAACCCTCCTCTTTAAAGCGTGTGGAATGGATGCTGGTGAAGATCCGTATTTCGAAAAATACTACTCGCTTAATATCGACAATGGAAAAATTGTATGTCTCACACCAGAAAACGGCAACCATATTGCAACATTTACTGCCAATTATCAATACATGCTAGACTCATACTCTAGGGTAGATTCATCTCCTACAGTTGTTGTTCGTTCTATTGCAAAAGAAGGCAAAGTAGTTTTCGAACCTAAAAAACAACCAAACATTGACGAAGCTGTTGCTGCTGGCTGGAAAGCCCCTGAAGTATTCACTGCCAAAGGCAGAGATGGAGCAACAGATATATGGGGTATTATTATTAGACCCACAAACTTCGACCCCAATAAAAAGTATCCTGTTATAGAGTATATTTATGCAGGTCCCCACAACTCATTTGTTCCCAAATCATTTTCTATTGAACACCATGGCAGCGCACTAGCCGAATTAGGATTTATAGTAGTGCAAATAGATGGCATGGGAACTGCCAATCGCTCAAAAGCATTTCACGATGTATGCTGGAAAAACTTGAAAGATGCAGGTTTTCCTGATCGAATAAAATGGATTGAATCAGCAGCAGCTAAATACCCTGAAATGAATATTGACAAAGTGGGTATTTATGGCACCTCAGCTGGTGGACAAAGTTCTACTGGTGCATTGCTATTCTACCCAGAGTTTTATAAGGTAGCTGTTTCATCATGTGGTTGCCACGATAATAGAATGGACAAAATGTGGTGGAACGAACAGTGGATGGGATATCCCATCGGACAAGAATACATTGACTGCTCTAATGTAGAAAACGCTCATCTTTTAGAAGGAGACCTTATGCTTATTCTTGGAGAGATGGATAACAATGTAGATCCTGCAAGCACTTTACAAGTAGTAGATAAATTAATTGAACACAACAAGGAGTTTGAGTTTGTAATGATTCCAGGAGAAAGACACTCTAGTGGTGGAAAATATGGAGAGAGAAAACGAAGAGATTTTTTTGTAAAACACTTACTAAACAGTGAAACCCCTATTTGGAATAGATAATAAAAACAATAGGCACAAAAAAAGGGCAATCATGCCCTTTTTTTGTGCCTATAAATAATTGATTTAAATACTTACACTACTCTTTCTCTTCTTGTAAAATCATAGCAGTATCCTGAGCAATAGTTAACTCCTCATCAGTAGGGATAACCACCACCTTTACTTTCGATGTTGGTTTGCTTATCACTGCCTCTCTCGAAAAAGTCGTATTGTTCAACTCATCATCAAGTTCGATACCCATATACTCCATATTTTCACAAACTGCTTTTCGCATTATTGGCATATTCTCTCCCACTCCACCAGTAAATACTAAGATATCCAACCCACCCAAAACAGCAGTATAAGAACCAACATATTTTTTGATTCTATAGTTATACATTTTCAATGCAAGTTGTGCTCGCTCTTCACCACGCTCTACAGCATCTTCAATTTCGCGCATATCCGACGAAACACCTGAAATGCCCAATATACCAGAAAACTTATTAAGCAACGTAGAAATTTCTTGTGTACCCAAGTGTTCTTTTTCCATAACATACGAAATAATACCCGGATCAATATCTCCACAGCGCGTACCCATCATCAATCCCTCGATAGGATTCATACCCATGCTGGTGTCAATAGACTCTCCGTTTTTGATTGCAGCAGCCGACGCACCATTTCCAATATGTGCAGTAATAATACGCTGTGAATCACTTGGTACATCTAGAAACTCGCATACTCTTTTCGACACATACCTGTGACTAGTGCCATGAAAACCATATCTACGAATATTATGCTTCTCGTACAATGAGTATGGAAGTGGGTAAAAGTATGCATAATCAGGTAAGGTTTGATGAAAAGCAGTATCAAATACAGCTACTTGAGGAGTACCTGGCATCAACTCGTTGATTGCATAAATACCTTTCAAGTTAGGTGGGTTATGCAAAGGAGCTAAATCTATACACTCCTCTATCATATTTGTCACCTCTTCATCGATAAGCACACTCTCGTTAAATTTTTCGCCACCATGCACAACACGATGCCCTACAGCATCAATCTCATCAAGCGATTTAACACATCCATACTTGTCGCTTATCAACACTCCAAGTATATACTCTATTCCGGCACGATGCTCCAACACTTCGCCTTCTAGCATCACCTTTTGTCCATCAGGCAATTCAAGTTTTAAAAACGACCCTGTTAATCCTATTTTCTCAACACCGCCCTGTGCCAACACCTCGTGTGTATGCATGTTGAACATTTTATATTTAATCGACGAACTTCCACAGTTCAATATCAATATCTTCATTTTTCTATTTTTAAATTCTTGCTAAAAAATTGCTTTATTTACACCAACGGGTTTATCACCTTCGTAAATATAAAAACCCTTACCGGTACGAACTCCCAGTTGCTGAGAGCGATACAGTTTCCAAAGTATTGGATTGGGTTTATATTTCTTATCACCATAGTCGTTAAACATTGCTTCCATAAGAGAAACAAGTCTCTCAACACCTACAATATCAGCCAATCGGAAAATTCCGAAACGCTGTCCATAAACCACGGTGAAAGTCCTGTCGATATCTTCAATGGTAGAAACACTCTCCAGTAAAATCTCACATGCCTCGTTTAGCATTGCCGTTACCAATCTGAGAGTAACATTTCCATTGCTTTCATTTATTTTATGTGGAGTATAATTGATAAGCTTTGCAAAAAGCATCACCCTATCACTTACCTCCTGCGAAGTGTACATACCACTTACAATTTCTAGAACATTTGCCCCAGAGTGCGATACTGGGAAGTAAAGACTAACACAACGCTCTTTGTGCTCAAGCTCTGCGGCAAGCTCACTTACAATTACTGTTGAGCCATTGGTTGCAATAATTGCATCGGGTTCTAAAACCTCCTCAAGCTTCTTGAAAATATTTTTTCGCAATTGAGTGCTTCTTCTTCCTTTCTCAGAATAACGACTACACTCTACAACAAAATCACATCCTTTAAAATCTTCGTAAGACAATGTTGGTTTGATGCGATTCATGATGCCTCTCTTCTCTGCTTGAGTAAGACCCCAATTTTCAACTTTTGTTGTTAACCCATCGCTCAGCTTTTCCATTACATATTCAATGCGCTCATCCGACTCCTCCATGAAAACCACGTCAAGCCCTGCAGATGCAGTTAGGCTAACAATATTTCGTCCTTCTTTTCCACATCCTACTACACCAATCTTCGAAAACAATGATCGTTTAGTGTCCTGAGCTGTCAAACTTAGTCCAAACTGCTCAAGCGGTTCTTTAATTAACTCACCCATATGTTTGATTTATTTATTCTTTTTATTTTCTATTGCTTGGTTGGCAGTTACTGCAACCATCCTGTAAATATCTTCAATAGAACAACCACGCGACAAGTCATTTACTGGCGCAGCCATTCCTTGCAGTATTGGTCCTATTGCCTCAGCATTACCCAGTCGTTGCACCAATTTGTAGGCAATATTTCCAGACTCTAAAGATGGGAAAACTAGCACATTGGCATTACCCTCCAACACACTTCCTGGAGCTTTTGAGTTGCTTACCGATGGAACAATTGCAGCATCTGCTTGAAGCTCTCCATCAATCATTAGCTCAGGTTCCATCTCTTTTGCAAACTTTGTTGCCTCCACTACTTTATCAACCATTTCATCTTTGGCACTTCCTTTTGTAGAAAAACTCAACATAGCTACACGTGGCTCATCTTTCATCAATGCACTCCATGTTTGAGCAGACGAAACTGCTATTTGAGCCAGTTCGTTTGCATTTGGATTAGGAAGCACAGCACAGTCAGCAAAAAGCAGTACACCATCTTCACCCAACTCTTTCAACTGGGTAAACATCAAAAATGCACCCGATACAACCCTTATACCTGGCTGTGTTTTAATAATCTGCAATGCAGGACGCAAAACATTACCTGTTGTGTTTTCTGCCCCTGCTATCTCACCGTCAGCATCTCCACTTTTTATCATTAAGCAAGAAAGGTACAGTGGGTTTTCAACAAGCTCTTCAGCTTTTTCAGGTGTCATACCTCTGTGTTTACGCAACTCGATAAGTAATTCAACATACTCATCTCTTTTGTCATGATCTGTTGGGTCTACAATTGTTGCTTTTGAAATATTGTGAAGATCCAAAGACTTCGCTTTTTCCTCTATCTCAATTGCATTACCAATGAGCACAATTTCTGCTACACCATCTTCAATTAAAGAGTTGGCAGCTGTTAACGTACGTTCTTCCAAGCTTTCTGGCAGTACAATACGCTGTTTATCACTCTTAGCACGAGCAATAATTTTGTCTATTAATTTCATAAGAATTTATTTTGATGTTTTTTGTATTAGCAGCTAATAATATAAGAATTAATTGCTCTAAACAATTCGATTCACACAAAAATAGCAAAAATAAAGCAGTTGCCATTTATTATAGCATAACAAATAGTGTTTTCATGAATTAAAGTTGCTTCAGTTACTGCTTTTATCTACAAAACCTTCATTAACTAAACCTCTAAACCACTCATTAAAATCGGCTTCAGAAGGAATATCATACTTCTTTCTTAGTCTATTTCTTCTTACCTGTACTGCTCTAATGGTGACAAATGTAAAGTCGGCAATATCTTTTGTTGAGAAATTGAGATAGGCAAGAGCACAAAAATAAAGCTCCGAGCTTCGAATGGATGGATTTAAGTTTCTCATTGCTGATACAAATTCTGGATAGCCCTTTTCAAATAATGGTAAAAACTCTGGACTATTGATCTTTGCCAATTCTACAATATCTTCATATATATTGCTCTCTAACTCTTCTTCCAATAGTTCTATTTTTTCTGTTGTAGATTCAAGCTGTCGATTCTTTCGCATTAGTCTTCTTTTGTGTCTTCTATTTCTGAAGATTAAAAAAACTCCTAGCAGAATTGTCAGAGATAAAAGCCCCACAACTACATAAATAAAGATTTTTATTCTGATTGAAGAGGCCTCATCTTTCTCCTTAACAATTTCACTTAATATAAAATCTGAAAGCATCTTGTTGTGTCTCTCTAGAGAATCACTTATAATCTTGTACTCCCTTAAATGATCTTTTGCTTCATCGATTGTAAGTTCATCGTGTATCAAAAGATCCGAAATTCTTTTATGGAGATACATTGTTTTATGATTAATATTTACATTTAAACTATGATTTAATGCTTCTTTATAATATGCAATAGCCCTCATGGTATCTCCTCTAGCTACCTCTAGATCGCCATATACTTGTAAAATATAAAAAAGAAGAGAAGAGTTACCATTTTGCATGTACTCAAGAGATTTATCTAATTGCTCTGCAGCCTCATCATACCTACCCAAGTTCTTGTAGAGCAACCCCTTATCAGCATATAGCGATATATAATAATAACTTCTGATACTATCGTTATTTATATCATTATTACTAAAGTGGTTCATTAACAGGTCTTGATAAACCTCAACAGAGTCGATATTATTTTGTTTAGCATATAGATGTTGAATATAGAAATAAGCCATAGTAATAGAGAGATTTCTCTTCTTCATATCAACAATATGTTCGGATACTTCTAGCTGTTTCAGATAGTATTGTTTTTCTAGGCTGTAAAGTCGTTGACTAGATGCTATTCGTCCTTTAAGCCTGTGTGTTTCTGCTTGAACAAATGCATCTTCCATAAAATAACTATCATCTTCAATTTTTTGGATGTATTCAAGTGCATCCATTTTTAAACCCACCTCTTGTAACACCCAAGCAATATAGAGATAAGAGTATATCGTTCCCTTTTGATATTCTGTTTCTAAAGAGAGTTGTAATGCCTTTTCAGACAATTTTAACGACTCAATAAACTTAAGTTCCGAAACCTGTTGAAAGGAAATTTTCAACAAGCTATCTACTTTATTTGAACTTTTATTTTGAGAAAATAATGGGGTAATTGAAATGGATAAAAAAATTATATATATTAACCTCATAGGTTGTATTCAATTAAATGTTAGTCTCTTAATAGAGTTAATAAACAGAGAGGTATTTACCCTCTGAAGTACTAATAGCTTGGCTATAGTTTTACTAAACAGAAAGCAAAACTTAGCTATCAACATCCTCTATAACAAGAAAGTTCCCATTCTCTAAACTTCTAAACCATTCATTAAAGTCTACTTCTGAAGGAATGTTATACTTCTTTCTCATTCTGTTTTTTCTTACTTGTACAGCCCTATTAGTAACAAATGTATAGCTAGCTATATCTTTTGTAGAAAAATTGAGATAGGCAAGTGCACAAAAATAAAGCTCCGAGCTTCTAATTGTTGGATCTAATTGTTTCATAGCAGCAACAAACTCTGGGTACCCTTTTCCAAACAATGGTAGAAACTCTGGACTATTGCTTTTTGCCAACTCTATAATATCTTGAAAAATAGTACTCTCAAGCTCTTCCTCCAGCAACTCAATTTTTTCTGTTCTAGCAGCAAGTTGTCTGTTTTTTATAATTAGTTTCCTTTTATTTATTCTGCTTCTTACAATTAAAAAAGCTGCTAACAGTATTAATAGAAGTATAAGCCCTGCTATCATAGACCTAAACAACCTTGCTTTTTTAATCGAGGCTTTGTCTTTGTCTTTAATAATGTTATCTAAAACCCTGCTTACAACCATACTATTATGACTTTCAAGCGAATCATTAAGTATAGCATACTCTCTTGCATGTTCTCTTGCTCTATCTATCAGAGTGTCATTTTCGAACATATAATCCGACAGTTTTTTATGTAGATTGCGTGAAGTATAAGTAGCACTAAGAAAGAGACTATTTTCTAATGCCTCATTATAATAAGAAATAGCCTTATCTATATTTCCTTTATTGGCTTCCAAGTCGCCAAGCATTTGCAATGTATAGTACCTATAAGGAATATTATACTTATCCAATATATCTATAGAATTATGTATCTGCTCAGCTGCATCATCAAATTCACCTCTATTCATATAAAGTTGTCCTTTACTAGCAAGGAGAGTGCTTATATTGTAATGCACTTCGTGCTCTTCAAATTGCGACAATTGTGTTTCTTGAAGCTCTTGATACCTTTGAATAGAATCATTCATGCCCTGCAATGCGTATAGATGCTCTATATTTTGATATGCCCATAGCTTAGAAAGCTCTCTCTTTTTAGGATCTGAAATATTTTCGGATAATGACAACTGATTAACAAACTCGCCTTTAGCTAGTGTATAAAGCTGTTGATTTCCATATACCCTTCCTTTTAGTCTGTGAGATTCAACTTGAGGAATAACCTCTTTTAAAAAAAAAGGCTCTTCATTTATCTCTTCAAGATAATCTAAAGCCTGCATATTTAATCCTATTTCTAACAATCAATAGTTCGGTAATTATTTGATTACTATTATGCGGCTTTAGTGCCATATACTAAGAGTTCTTTGACAAGTTTGTGATTTTTCTTTGAGTTTGGATTGATACCGAACTTGCTTATAAATAGTTCAATCATTAAATGATTGTGTAACATCAGTTTGGTGTCTGTGATAGAAAAGCTTTTTCCGTAGCCGTCTGAGTTTTGCCAGTGTGAAATCTTTGCGATATTGACTGCTGTTAGTGCGAAATTGAAGTGTGCGTACAATTTGTTTAGGCTTCTTGCCTGACAATGCGTAAGACCAGTGGCTTGCTTAGCATCCCGAAATTGGAATTCTATCAAAAACCTAGTATGATATATGTCCAGCACATCAGTCGGATTCGCCTCTATGTCTGTGGAGAAGATGATTCTTTGGATGACTTTTTGGTTTTCTGTGATCCTCTCTATGATAATGAGAATATTCCTTTCCAGTGCTACAGAGTTAACCACAGCATAATAGCAGGGTTGACCTTTATAGTGGAATGTTGTAAAGTGCGAGTGATCTATATTCTTGAGGTCTATTTTTCCATCGTACTTTTTTGGTCTTCCTTTTCCTTTCTTGGGTTCTCCCTTGTAGATATACCTAAGATTTGCATTGTTTTGAAGCCGGCTCACAAGATGAAAGCCCAGATCTCGTACTCCCTGTACAAAGGGATATTTAGAGAAGAAAGCATCAGCTACTATGATATTGGATATTTCCAATAGGCTGTCTTTCTTCTTGGTAATCACATAAAGATACCAGTCAAGCAGGCTCTGAAACATTTGAGAAAGGGATTTGGTAGGAGGTGTTTGTACAGCTTCCAAATGTAGGGCTATATGGTTGTCTATATCAATAGCAGCAACCCCCATTAGTTCAAGACCTCGTTTGACGGATTGAGCACATCCTGACCAGAAACTTCCCATATAGGGGGTTTTCTTGCCAGACTTGGATATATAACTGGGATCAATAGCAATGGCACGACGTCCTGACAAATTATCTTTAACCAGATGGGAATTGAACTCCATAAAGTCGAACGGCTTTTCAAATTGTTGACGAAAGCGTTGCTCCCCATGCCGACTATATCTGCCTAATTGAAGAAAACAAATCCTACCCGGGATGCTCATAAAAAGTAAAAGCGTCTCAAGGAGAAAATCACGTCGCCACTTGTTTAATGGGGCGGAACACTTGGTTAAAGTAGACATTATGATAAAGCTTAATTGCTTATGAACCTGATTTTTCATTGCTTTTGGATGAGTGGAATTATCCATAAAGATAATGAAAATCAGGGGATTAAGCAAGAAATAAATGACTTATATTATTGATAATCAGATGCATAAACGAAAGATTAACGAACTATTGTTATAGGACACTACCACTTAAATTGACAAACTGTGGAGTTACTTACTTCTTCTTACAAAAAAAGACCAACCAAGTAGCATATTAACTACATGATTGGTCTTTCAACAAACAAGTAAAACACTAATACTTGTAAAAACCTTCTTTAGTCTTTCTGCCTAATAGATTAGCTCTAACCATTTTTCGGAGTAGGGGATGAGGACGATATTTGTCGTCGCCGAATTCAATATGGAGCACCTCCATAATTGCAAGGCAAACATCCAAACCTATAAGGTCTGCCAATTCAAGAGGTCCCATGGGATGTGCTGCACCCAATTTCATAGCACTATCTATTTCGTCACGTGATGCTACCCCTTCAGCAAAAACCCCTATCCCTTCGTTTACTAATGGAATAAGTATTCTGTTTACTACAAATCCTGGAGCTTCGTTCACCGTTGTAGGAATTTTTCCAATCTTTTCAGCGAAACTATAAATAGTATCGTGGACTTTCTCATCAGTTAATTGACCTTTTATCACTTCCACCAACTTCATTGCATGAACAGGATTAAAAAAGTGCATTCCTATTACTCTTGCAGGGCGATTAGTGGCTGCTGCCATCTCGGTAATTGATAATGAAGAGGTATTTGTCGCTAAGATAGCTTCAGGTTTACAAACCTTGTCTAATGATTTTAGCACCTCTTTCTTCAATTCCATGTTTTCGTTAATGACTTCTATTGCTATATCGCAAGCTTTACAGTCATCGTACCTAAGTGTAGTTTTTATACGATTGCTAATAGCATCTTTCTCTACCTTATCAATTATTTTTTTATCAAGTAAAAAGAGTAGATTTTTTTCTAGTCTATCTTGCGCTTGTGATATAGTTTCGTTATTGTATCCTTTCCATATTACTTCGAAGCCCGATTGTGCAATTGTTTGTACAATACCACCGCCCATTACACCGTCACCTACTACACAAATATTCATTTTATTCTATTTTTCAAATAT
>ERZ1032924.88-NODE-88-length-12739-cov-12.159098_pt1 | contig 12739 bp, 15 predicted proteins | sample MGYA00516956_ERZ1032924 | MGnify/ENA primary metagenome ERZ1032924 (study PRJEB33719, sample SAMN04262513) | wastewater metagenome | biome: rural village; feature: composting latrine chamber; material: composting feces with ash | place: El Salvador | collected... | reverse complement strand
CGCGATCGGATAGCCGATCAGAAGACACAGCACCGTCGAAATAAACGAAACGCGCAGCGAACTCCACAAGATCCCGAGATACTGCGGCGTCAGGAAACGGTCGAAGTTTGTCAAGCTCAGTCCGCCCGCCGGTGTCGTAAAGGCAAAGTACAGCACAAGCAGCAGCGGCACCATGATAAAGATCAGCAGATAGGCATAGTAGGGGATCGCCGTGCGCTTAGGAAACATGGGACTTCCTCATAATATGAATATACTCGGGAATGATCGATATACCGACCGTATCGCCGGGCTGCCGCTCCATGTGCATTTTTTCTCACGAATAGAAAGGAGACCCCTCGTGGCAGAGCGAAAAGGCATTGAATTCTTAAGAAAAAAACTAAATCAGCGCTCCACTAGGGTGCGCCTCAGATACAAACAATATGACATGAAATACCTGGACAGAAGCCTTGGGCTGACGATTCCGCCTGCATTGCGTCAGCAGTACCAGGCGACGCTAGGCTGGTGCGCAAAAGCCGTGGACGCGTTGGCCGACCGGTTGGTGTTTCGGGAATTTACCGATGATTATTTTGGATTGAATGACGTATTTCTGTTGAACAATCCGGATACGCTGTTTGACAGCGCAATCCTGTCGGCGCTCATCAGCTCCTGCTGCTTTATTTACATCAGTCCCGATGCGGATGGAGTGCCCCGCCTACAAATCATTGACGGCGCCAACGCCACCGGGGAGATCGACCCGATAACGGGCTTGCTCACAGAAGGCTATGCGGTGCTAAGCCGGCACGAAGACGGTCGACCAAAGGCAGAAGCGTATTTTGAGCCCGGTCGAACCACCTACGTCAACCTGGAGGACAGCAAGGCACGTGTAGAGCAAGTGACAACGCATGCCGCTCCGTATCCGCTTTTAGTTCCGATTATTCACCGACCGGATGCCATGCGTCCCTTCGGCCGCTCTCGAATCAGCCGAAGCGCCATGTATTTCCAGGCAGCCGCAAAACGAACCCTGGAGCGGGCGGACATCACCGCGGAATTTTACAGCTTTCCGCAGAAATATGTTGTGGGCTTAAGCCAGGACGCAGAGCCGATGGACACCTGGAAGGCAACCATATCCTCCATGTTGCAGTTTGAGAAGGATGCAGACGGAGAGTCTCCAAAATTAGGACAATTTACCCAGCCTAGTATGAGTCCTTTCACCGAACAGCTGAGAACCTTAGCCGCCGGATTCGCCGGAGAAACGGGCTTGACGTTAGATGACTTAGGATTCGTCACAGACAACCCTTCCAGCGCGGAAGCCATTAAAGCATCCCACGAAACCTTAAGAGTCGCGGCGAGAAAAGCCCAAAGAAACTTCGGCAGCGGGTTTTTAAATGCCGGCTACTTGAGTGCCTGCTTACGAGACAACTTTGCCTATCAACGGTCACAGCTGTACATGACAAAACCAAAGTGGGAGCCAGTCTTTGAAGCGGACGCATCCACGCTGTCCCTCATCGGAGATGGCGCCATCAAAATTAACCAAGCGATTCCCGGATATTTTGATGCGGATACGCTGCGGGATCTTACAGGATTTGACGGGGCAGAACGATGATAAAAAACGACATTGTCCCGGGGCTTTTGGAAAAGCTGCAAGCGGATTTTGAAGAGTCCATCCGTAACGATGCCGTGTTGAATGGGATCCTGGAGAAGATTCGAAAGGGGACCGCTACTTACGCGGACGCCAACATTTTTTCCGTAGAGGCAGGCAAGATTCTTTCAGAGGTTTATAAACGGCATCTTCTTGTAGCCGAACTGCCTGATGGACGGCTATACTACAATATTGCCAAACGGATCATGAACAGCACCTTGAAACAAAATCATGCATTAATCGCAAAAACCGCAGCGGATGTTCAAACCATCTTAAACCGCTCGGCGAATCTGGGGCTTGTGGGGATCCAGGCAAAAGTCAATCAGAGCCGAATCGACGGTCTTATTACCCGAATTGCAAACACAGAAGACCTTGAGAAAATTACCTGGCTTTTTGAAGAACCGATTGTAAATTTTAGTCAAAGCATCATAGATGATACCGTCAAAGCAAATGCGGACTTCCACGCAAAAGCGGGTTTGCGGCCGAAAATTCACCGCAGAGAAGCTGGCAGCTGCTGTGACTGGTGCCGGGAAGTGGTCGGCGTTTATGAATACCCGAACGTGCCGAAGGACGTTTTTCGGAGGCACCGGTTTTGCAAATGTACGGTAGATTATCATCCTGGTGACGGTCGCAGGCAGAATGCCCACACAAAGAAATGGGTTGATCCGGAAGAAAAAGCAAGAATTGAAGAACGAAAGCAAATTGGATTGGACATTTTAGAGAGGGTAACGAAGAGGCGATGACAAAACGAATCGGCAATCAGTCGTCGACGCAGTCGGTCCTGCTGCCGTTTCGTGAAAGTCGATTTCAAGAGGCGGTCGATCTGTATCAAAGGTCCGGCCGCACGGTGCACGACTGGCAAAGCGGCCTGTTAGAGCCCATTTTAGCCACCAATGATGAAGGCCTTTGGGTGCATACAAAATTCGGTTACAGCGTACCCCGCAGAAACGGAAAAAACGAAGTGGTCGCCATTCGGGAGCTTTTCGGTCTTTACCTTGGACAGAATATGCTCCACACGGCCCACCGAACGACAACATCCCATGCTGCATGGGAACGGCTATGTAACATCCTGGATAAATCAGGCGTTGACTACAAATCCCTCCGCGCAACGGGACGGGAACGCATCGAGCTGGAAGAAACCGGCGGACGCATCGAATTTCGTACCCGAACGACCACAGGCGGCCTGGGGGAGGGTTTTGATTTACTGGTTATTGATGAAGCCCAGGAGTATACAGAAGATCAGGAATCCGCACTGAAATATACCGTAACGGACAGCGCGAATCCGCAAACGATCATGTGCGGGACGCCCCCAACACCATTATCCAGCGGAACGGTATTTCCCGAATTACGTAGACAGGCCCTGGAAGGCGGGGCGGAAAACACCGGCTGGGCCGAGTGGTCGGTGGAAGACGAAGAAGACCCGTTTGACCGGGAGCTATGGTACAAAACGAACCCGTCCCTGGGGCTGATCTTCACGGAGCGCAGTGTTTCCGATGAGATTGGCAGTGATATTATTGATTTTAACATCCAGCGGTTAGGCCTGTGGCTGAAGTACAACCAGAAATCTGCCATCAGTCAAACGGAGTGGGAACAGCTAAAAGCGCAGCAAATCCCGAAGTTTAAAGGCAAATTGTTTGCCGGGATTAAATACAGCCACGACGGCCAAAGCGTCGCACTAAGTATTGCCGTCAAGACCGCCACCGGCAAAATCTTTCTGGAAGCCATTGATTGTCAATCAGTACGAAATGGAAATGATTGGATCCTGGCCTTCCTGGCGAAAGCAGATTTACAAAAAGTCGTTGTGGATGGAGCTAGCGGACAGCAAATTCTGAAAGCAGAAATGAAAGACTTGCGACTAAAAGCACCGGTTTTGCCGACCGTAAGTAACATTATTGTCGCCAACGCAAGTTTTGAGCAAGGGGTCTACAAACAGACCATCGCCCACAGGGCGCAACCTTCATTGACGCAAATCGTAAGCAATTGCGAAAAACGAAACATCGGCAGCAACGGGGGGTTTGGCTACAAATCGCAAGTAGAGGATTATGACATCGCACTGATGGACAGCGCGATACTCGCTCACTGGGCTTGCAGCGAAGCCAAACCAAAACGCGGACAAAGAATTAGATATTAGGTTTAATCAATCGCGCTTCGGTGCGATTTTTTAATACAAAATTACCGCCCACTGGATAGTGTGGGACCGCAGAAGTGGGACTGGCCACAATAAAAGGACAGCGGAGAAAGGACAGGAAATGGACCTAAAGACAATTTTAGGAAACGTAGAAAATCACGAAGAGCTGATTCGTCAGATTGAAGCGGAGGTAGGAAAAGAATTCGTTCCGAGAAAGGAATTTAACGAAAAGAATACCGCGCTGAAAAATCTGCAGCAAGAGCTCGACACCACAAAAGCAGGCCTGGAAACCTTAACGAACGAGAAAGCGACCCAGGAAAAGACGGTCGCAGAACTGAATGCCAAAATCTCCGGATACGAAGCAAATGCGCTAAAGGCACGGATTGCCCACGAAATGGGGATCCCCTATGAACTTGCCTCGCGCCTGTCCGGAGAGGACGAAGACGCGATCCGTGCAGATGCGGAAAGTTTGTCCGGCTATATTGCCGGCAAACAGGCCCCGCCCTTAAAGGATCCGGAACCGAAGGTTGACGGTGAAGACGCGCCTTACAAGGCGGTCCTACAAAATATAAAAGGAGACTAACATTTATGGCAACGGAACTTTCTAGAGGAACACTTTTCGACCCCAGACTGGTCGGAGACCTTATCAACAAAGTAAAAGGGAAATCCTCGCTTGCGGTGCTCTCTGCATCGGAACCGATCCCCTTCAATGGACTGAAAGAATTCACATTCACGATGGACTCTGAAATTGACATCGTGGCAGAAAATGCTGCGAAGTCTCACGGAGGCATTTCGATCGATGCACAAACCATCATTCCGATTAAAGTAGAATATGGCGCGCGTGTGAGCGATGAATTCATGTATGCAGCTGAAGAAGAGCAGATCAACACATTGAAAGCATTTAATGATGGTTTTGCTAGAAAGCTGGCAAAAGGTCTTGACCTGATGGGGATGCACGGGATCAACCCTCGCACGGGCACGGCTTCCACTGTAATCGGCGACAATCATTTTGACAGCAAGGTGACGCAAACTGTAACTTACTCGGCAGAACAAGTAGAAGCAAACATCGAAGCCGCCATTGCTTTGGTACAAGGCGCTGAAGGCGAGATCAACGGTATGGCAATGTCCCCCGCACTGCGATCGGCTCTGGCAGCCCTCACTACTGCGAACGGCGAAAAAATGTATCCGGAACTCGCGTGGGGCGCTTCTCCAGGCGCAATTAAAGGCCTGAAGGTTGATATCAACTCCACCGTGAGCGCGGGCGATGTAGACCATGCGATCGTGGGCGATTTCGCCACGATGTTCCGATGGGGTTATGCAAAAGAAATTCCGATGCACATCATCCCCTACGGTGATCCGGACAACTCCGGCAAAGACCTGAAAGGCCATAACCAGATCTACATCCGTGCCGAGGCATACCTTGGATGGGGCATTATGGACCCGGCAAGCTTCGCGCGGATCATCGTAAGTGAGTGACGGTATGATTTATAAGAATAGAAAAACAGGGGCTTCTTTTGAGAGCCCCTGTAAGATCACCGGCGGCGACTGGGAAGAAGTGAAAGCGGAAGTCGCTGAAGAACCCGAAGAAGAGATCCGTCTTTCAGAGCTCACCGTCTCCAAGCTAATAGACTTGGCAGAAGAGCTGGAAATTGACTTAGGTGACGCTACTAAGAAAGATGATATTATCGCCGTCATCCTGGAAGCGGAGGAAAGCTCCGCAGAGTAGGAGGACCTATGAACTTCGCAACCGCACAAGATGTAATCGATCTTTGGAGGCCACTAGAGCCAAACGAGATCCCCCGAGTAGAAGCTCTGCTACCGATCATTTCGGACAGCTTGCGCCTCGAGGCAGAAAAAGTCGGGAAAGACCTCGATATGATGATGTCCAGCAGCCCGACCTACACGAATGTGCTGAAGTCCGTGACTGTGGATGTCGTGGCGCGTACCTTGATGACGGCGACCGACAAAGAGCCGATGGTGCAATTTTCTGAATCCGCACTCGGGTACAGTCAGTCGGGAACTTTCCTGTCCCCTGGCGGAGGCCTGTTCATCAAGAACTCTGAGCTGGCCAGACTAGGATTGCGTCGTCAGGGATACGGCACAATCGAACCGTATGGCACAGATTATGGCGGGTGGCCGTATGGCGAATCTTAAAGGCATCACAGTAATCCTGGTAAACAAACAAAAAGTCGGAGAGGATCCTTTTGGGGGTGCGATCTACGAGGACATAGAAATACCTGTCGAAAATGTCCTCGTCACCCCCACCCTCTCAGATGACGTGATCAATCACCTGAATCTCACCGGTCGCAAAGCAGTCTACACACTGGCGATACCCAAAGGCGACACAAATACCTGGGAGAATCAGGAGGTGCGCTTCTTCGGAGAAAGCTGGCGCGTGTTCGGAATCCCGGTGCAAGGCATTGATCACCTGATCCCACTTGACTGGAATAAGAAAGTAACGGTGGAACGCTATGAGTAAAAAATTTAAGTTTGTACTAAACACCGCAGGCGTTCGTGAGCTGCTGCAGGGGCCCCAGATTCAAGCCGTCCTGACATCCTATGCTTCCAACATTCGGGCAAGAGCGGGTAGCGGATACAAGCAGGACGTCTACGTCGGACGAAATCGGGCCAATGCCATGGTCTGGCCGGACTCTTTTCTTGCACGGCTGGATAACAAAAAAAGCAATAAACTGCTGAAGTCGGTGCGCTGATGATTGAGCTTATTATCCATCAACACCTGAAATCCGTTCTGGAAGAACCTGTCTATATTGGACACCCTGACAACGCCCCCCCGCGGTTCGTTCTCATCGATAAAACCGGTAGTTCAAAGACGAATCGCCTTCCATCTTCCACCTTTGCTTTTCAGTCCTATGCGGAAAGCCTCTATCAGGCGGCCGTGCTAAATGAAAAAGTAAAGGCGGCCGTCGAGAGCATGGAAGCGCTGCCGGAGGTTGGCAAGGTTAAGCTTAACTCTGACTACAACTACACGGACGAAACCACAAAACAGCACCGCTACCAGGCGGTGTTTGACATTTTCCATTACTGAAAGGAGTCACTATGACAGACACCAAAAATGTTTCGTACGGCAAGCCAAAGGTCGGCGGTGCTATTTTCTCGGCACCGCTGGGAACGACGCTGCCTAAAGACGCCGTAACTGAATTGGACCCAGCCTTCAAAAGCCTGGGCTATGTATCCGAGGATGGGCTCACTAACGAAAACAGCCCTGAAACCGATACAGTAAAAGCATGGGGCGGCGACACCGTGCTTACCGTGCAAACGGAAAAACCGGATACCTTCACCTACACGCTCATCGAATCAACGAACGTAGCCGTGCTCAAAGAAGTTTACGGGGCCGATAATGTTAGTGGCGAGCTTGCGACCGGCATCACCATCAAGGCTAACAGCAAGCCGCAGGAAGCCCACGCAATTGTCGTGGATATGATCATGAAATCCGCTCTGAAGCGCATCGTCATCCCGAACGGGGAAGTGTCCGAAATTGGTGAGATCGTATACAAAGACGATGATGCTGTAGGGTACGAAACGACCCTACAGGCACTACCAGACGCCGAAGGGAATACGCACTATGAGTACATCGTGGATCCTGAGGCGGCGGCGGAGTAATGCTAAAGGGAAAAACAAAATCCGGGTTCAAGTACGAAATCTCGGACGAATCGCTAAATGACTATGAACTAGTAGAACTACTCTCCGAAGTAGACGAGAATCCACTCCTGCTACCCAAACTCATAAAAGCCCTCCTGGGCGAGGAACAGAAACACAATCTGATCGAGCACATTCGTACCGAAAGCGGCGGCGTCCCCATGGATGCGCTGGCGGATGAAGTCGCCGAAATCTTTCGAGAAGGACGCCAAACAAAAAACTCCTGATCCTTTCCAGAATGCTAAAAAACCAAGACGCGCTGATCTGTGACTTCGCAGAAACGTACCATATCTACGACTATAAGAGGCTGCCGGCTATGCTGGTGGCCTCTTTGGCTGCCGGACTGCGTGAGAGCTCGCGCAGTCAGATGATTCTGGCCGGCCTGAAAGCCGCGCCGGAGTTTCTGCTGTTGGCAGGTATTGTAGATCGATTGAGTTGGCTTGTGTGGTCGAAAACCAAGGATGCACAAAAAGGCCACAATCCGCCGAGGTCTATCATGGATGGACTTGTAAGTCAGCAGAAGGAAGTAAGCGCGTACGCCTCTGGAAAGGATTTTGAAAGTGCACGTACCCAAATCATGAACCGCATCGCAGAAAGGGAGGCACAATGGCCACAGAACTAGGAAAAGCATATGTGCAGATTGTCCCGTCTGCCAGAGGCATTTCAGGAAGCATTACAAAAGAACTCAGCGGTGAAGCAGATAGTGCAGGCCGTAGCGCCGGATCAAAGATCGTAGGCGCGATCAAAGGTGTACTGGCCACGGCCGCCATCGGAAAAGCGATCGGCGCATCGCTCTCGGAAGGAGCGGCCCTGCAGCAATCGCTAGGCGGAGTCGAAACGCTCTTTAAGGGATCGGCAGATAAGGTCAAAAAGCACGCCGAGGAAGCGTATCGCACAACAGGTCTGTCCGCCAATGCTTACATGGAGAATGTAACCGGCTTCTCAGCCTCTCTCTTACAGTCACTGGGCGGCGATACAGAAAAGGCATCGAAGATCTCCAACATGGCCATGATCGACATGGCGGACAACTCCAACAAAATGGGAACTGCTATGGGCAGTATCCAAGACGCCTATCAGGGGTTTGCAAAACAGAACTATACCATGCTGGACAACCTTAAGCTGGGATATGGCGGGACGAAGACCGAAATGGAACGCCTCCTGGCCGATGCCACGAAACTCACCGGCGTCAAGTACGACATTAATAACCTTTCCGATATCTTCGAGGCGATTCATGCAATTCAGAATGAGATTGGAATTACCGGCACCACGGTTCTCGAAGCAGAAGAGACCTTTACGGGGTCTTTCAATGCAATGAAAGCGGCCGCACAAAACGTCCTTGGTACGCTCGCTTTGGGCGAAGGATTGCGACCGGCTCTGGAAGGTTTGGCGCAAACCGTCGCTACATTTTTATTCGGGAACTTTTTGCCGATGGTTATGAATATATTGTCGAGTCTGCCGTCGGCCATCGCCATCTTTTTTCAAACCGCCGCGCCGTTGTTTATGGAGGCGGGTGGGCAATTCCTTGCGAATCTTAGCACAGGAATCTCGACAGGACTTCCGACTCTCATGGCGCAGATAACTGCGATCGTCACAAATATAGGTACCTGGCTTACTACGAGTTTTCCAGCAATCATGCAAAAGGGCGTGGAGTTAATAACGAACCTTATCGACGGAATCATCATAGCGATTCCACAAGTCGTTTCCGGTATAGGTCAGCTAATAGCTCTTATTGGAAGCACCTTAGCGCTTGCTCTTCCTACTCTTATGCAAGCCGGGGTTACACTACTCACGAATCTTTTAAGTGGAATTGTATCGGCGATACCTACCGTGCTAAATGGCATCGGTACATTGATCTCCTCAATCGTAACTACCATTGGCACACTCGTCCCGATTTTATTTGCTAAAGGCGTGGAATTAATCACTCAATTTGCAACGGGGATTTTGCAAAATCTGCCCGGACAAATTACGAGCGTAGGTGATTCACTGAACTCCAATTTCCAAACGATTCTGGATGCGGTCTTCCGAATCCTATCCGATGTCATGCCGGAGATGCTCGACAAAGGATTTGAAATGCTGTCGAAATTGGTGCAAGGCGTCGCAAAAAACATCCCCGCAGTCGTTCGCGCAATTCTGGAGGTGGTCACGAAACTGATCACCACGCTCGCGCAGAATCTTCCGAAATTCTTGGAAAAAGGCGTAGAGCTAATTGAACGCTTGGCACGCGGTGTATCGCAGAATTTGCCGACGATCGTGTCCACTATCGGCACTGTCTTGCAAGAAGTAATCATGGAGATCGTCCGACACCTGCCGCAGATCTTACAAAAAGGCGCAGAGCTGATTGGAGAGTTGGCTGCTGGGTTGCTGCAAGCAATCCCCCGCGTTTTATCTGCAGCGGGTCAAATCCTCCGCAGTCTGATCTCAAGCATAGCCGGGTTTGTCGGGCAGATGGTGTCTGCTGGATTCGACCTCATGATGGGCTTAGCACAAGGCATCGCCGACTCGGTCGGCAGAGTCATCGGCCGGGCGATCGAAGCCGCAAAAGGGGTGGTATCGGCCGTCCAAAACTTCTTCGGTATCCGCTCCCCCTCCAGAGTCTTCATGGAAATTGGAGCTTACATCGATGAAGGGCTGGCCGAAGGGATTGCAGACAACACCCGACCGATCACGAAAGCCATGGACGATGTCAGTGCGCTAACCGAACGATCTTTTGAGTCTGAGATTGCTATGCGCGCCGCCGCCTCTACGTCCTTCGAGAGTTCTGGTCAGATTGATTCAGAGGGAGCAAGAATCGGCCAGATTGTCCAACTGCTGGAAATGCTGCTTCGAAAGAACGGCCATGTATATATCGATGGCGACACGCTGATCGGCGTAATTCTTGACGAGGTGGACAAACGGCTTGCGGACAAGCAGGATGTCACAGACTTAGCGTATGGAGGTGTGTAATGGTCACCATCGAGTACAACGGAAAAACCAACAAGCAGTTCGACCTGGTTGTGACCGACTTCGACCAACGCAAGCGCCCAGAAGAGCAAATCGAAGTCATCGACATCGAAGGGAGAAACGGATCCCTGGTGGATCGTCACGGGGTGTATCGCAGCTACGAACGCAACATCGAAATGGTGAATCTGACGGAAGATAAAAAGCCATTGGTGCATAAGTGGCTGTCCGGACGGGGCATCTTGCGCACCAGTGAAGATCCGGCGGGCTTTTCTTTCGTAGACGTGATCGACACGATAGAGCGAAAATATATTGGCGAGCGACACAGCTTCATCACCGTTACGCTCCTTTGCGAACCACACTTCTACCTGGATGCTGGAATGCTGCCGATCGAAATCACAGTGGCGAAATCACTCATGAATATAGGCACGGATATCGCGGAGCCACTTATCAAAGTCTATGGCAATGGGAATGGCCAGGTGCTCATCAATGAGCAAGTCATCCCCCTTACAGGCATCGATCAGCACCTGACCATCGACACCAAGCTGCAGATCGTCCACAAAGATGGCCTGCCTGCAGGCCGTAAAATGTCTGGCCCCTTCCCTGTCCTGGAAGAAGGACAAAATTTAATCTCCTTCGCCGGAGGAATCACGAAACTTGAACTCACACCGAGGTGGCGCGAATTATGATTCGACTGTATGCAAAAAATGAAACTGAGTTCGGCCACAACGAAACCATTCTGCAGCCGATCCGGTGCGAAGTCACGGAAGAAGAAAACGGGCAATTCGAGCTGGACTATGAGTCACTACCGAATCCTGACATCGAAACCGGAAGCATCATCGAAGCACCAACGCCTCGAGGGATGCAGCTTTTTCGCGTTTACAAACCGAAACACTCGCTCCGAAAAACAAAAGCCAAAGGCAGACACATCTCTTACGATCTGATGAACAACTGGCTTGAAGATGTGCGGCCCACAGCTACCACCGGATCCGGAGCTGTCGCATCAATCCTTGGCGGCACCCTTTATCCTCATCGATTTAGCGGATCGTCCACAGTGGCTACTGTTGCGACCTCTTATTACGTCCGGAAAAATCCAATACAGGCGCTAATCGGCGCCGACAACGCGCTTGTTTCCCGCTGGGGTGGTTATCTCCGGCGGGATAATTTTGTATTAGAGCACATCCCCTCCGGACGCGATCTCGGCTACGAAATCCGGCATAGGAAGAATCTCACGGGCATAGAGATGGAAGTGGACGACAGCAAGGTCGCCACCAAGCTCATGCCCACCTGGGTGGCTGAAGAAAACAATGTAGTACAATATCTGCCCGAGAAGTACATCGACAGCCCGCTGATCGGCGCTTACCCTACGCCCCGGGTCGCCGAATTTCGAGTCAGCATTCCGGAAGGCACGGCAGACCCTGCCGCCTACGTCCGTGCTGAAGCACAAGCGCAATTCAGCGTACACAATGTCGATCAGCCCCTCGTTAACTACAAGATCGACTTCGTGGCATTACAGAAGCTGCCGGAATACAAAAACTATGTCTGGATCGAAGAACTTGATCTGTACGACATCGTGGACGTGATCGTGGATAAAATGGGGATTCGGATATCATCATCTGTGATCCGCTACACTTATGACTCTATCAAGGAACGCTACAAGTCCATCGAGATCGGAAATTTCTCGAACTCGCTTGCGAAAAACACAGCGGCCATCGTAAGCCAGGTGGACTCGAAAATTGAAGCGAAGTCCGAAGAGCTGATCGCGAAGCAGCTCGAAGCAACCCGGAAGATCACCGGCGTGAATGGCGGGAATGTCCTGATGCGCTTCGATCAGACGGGCAGACCGTATGAAACGCTCTGGATGGATACGGACGATGTGGCGACGGCCAAGAACTTGGTCAGGATTAATAAAGCGGGCATTGGGTTTTCGCAAAACGGAATTGACGGGCCTTACAGCGTGGCGATCACCAATGACGGGCATATCGTAGCAGACTTTATAGACTTAGGTACACTCAATGCGGCAATCATCAAAGCGGGTGTCTTTGCGGATGCGAGTGGGAAAAATTATCTGAATATGGAGTCGGGAGCGTTTAACTTCGCAGACAAAATCTGGTACGACCCGAACACCAACCAATTCAGGATCGATGCTGCCCTGCTTGTAGATGAGATCAGTGGGACGGACTTAAAACTTGCCGGAAAAAACATCACCTTGGACGGCAACACGACGGTGCTCGGAACTTTCTCTGTGCCGGGTAGTTCTCTTTTTGGCACGATCAATGCGAACACTATCAACGTACGAAATCTCAACGCAGACAATCTTAACCGCGGCACGGTAGAGCGCCCGTATGACTATGGCCCGGTCGATATCGGAAGCGGAAACTACAACCTCAACGGAAACT
>ERZ1032924.87-NODE-87-length-12796-cov-5.699317_pt1 | contig 12796 bp, 5 predicted proteins | sample MGYA00516956_ERZ1032924 | MGnify/ENA primary metagenome ERZ1032924 (study PRJEB33719, sample SAMN04262513) | wastewater metagenome | biome: rural village; feature: composting latrine chamber; material: composting feces with ash | place: El Salvador | collected... | reverse complement strand
TTCGATGTTGGCTGAGATATATTTGTAATATTATAATATAGAGAGATGGACTGTTAATCAGCGTACTCAGTTGGCCGACTTTGTGCCTGCTGATATGAAAGAGTGGACCAAGAATAACTTCTTCGACAAAGTGGTGACACATGCCAATGCTTCTTTGACTGCGCAAGCTGAATTGGAGCAGACTGAGGTGAAAACCTATAAGGCTGTTGTAAATTTGAAGAGAGAGTCTCGTGAGTTCTATCCCACCATGTTCGATTTCTTGGCACTGCGTGCTTTAGATATATTGAAAGGGGTGGATAGTGACCAAGATTTGAGTCGCGCATTGAGCAAAGCAGGTATTGATAAGAAGGCTTTGTTTGCACCTAGTAATGAGTTTGTGGAGTTATTTATTCAACCAGATTCAACCAATTATAATTTCCATGTGTTTGCCGTTTATCAAAAGTTACTCTCTTCATTGCAACGTCGAGGCTTAGATAAGTCTGTAGTACTTGTAGAGCTAGACAAAATGAACTACTTGAGACGACTAGACTCGGCTTACAAACTGTATGCATTTGATGCATTGCATCAGCTGTTGGATGAGTGGAAAGAAAAAGATTTCAGTGTGGAGATAGTGAATGAAATGATTCCTTTTTATGAAACACAAGAGGTGGGTGGTTTTATGAGAGAACAAGAAGGGGTGAAAAACCATCCAAAGACAAAGGAGTTGTATAATTTATTGATAAAAACAATTGCAGCTTTTCCGAATTATGAGCGAATCAATCTCTTGAAAAATAGATTGCCAAGTATTATCAATCCTGTGTTTTCTGTAGAGGGCGAGAAGTCGTTCACCTTATTGGGCAAGAAGCAGTTTAGTGTGAATTACAGGAATATCAAGCAACTCAAGGTTAAGTTATATAGCGTCTCTTCGCCTTTTTGGATGCAAGATGACTATTACAGTAACGCCCAATGGAAGAATGAGAAGAAATCATTTGTAAAAGAGATTGTTGTTTCACTTAAAAACGATGAGCCTTATACATTTTACGATGACTTGTTTATGCTAAGCATCAGCGAGCCGGGAGCTTATATGTTGGAGTTTGAGGCAGACAAAAAATTAGACGCTAATGTTTCATCAGATTATTACTTTTCTGTTACCAACTTGGCTTCGTTTTCACGTTCCACATCCGATACTAAACGCGAGATATTTGTGGTGAACCGCACAACTGGCAAGCCAGAAACCAATGCAAAGGTGCATATCTATCAAAGACCCAATAGAGCACACAATATTAAACCTATATTATTGAAAACCATTCCGGTGAATAGCTCTGGGTTGGCCGTGTTTGAAGGTGGTTCCAAAGAGTACTCATTGTATTATCATGCTGTGGTAGGCAATGACAATGGATTACCATTGACTAGAATACTCAACAATTATTATCAGCGAGCAGAGCCTGATAAAGACAAAATAACCGAAACCATTTCTGTGTTTACCGATAGAAGTTTGTATCGTCCCGGGCAGGTAGTCCACTTTAAAGCAATAATAGCCACTACTAAAGATTATGAGCACAAGGCTACTGCTAATAAAGCAATGGAGGTTATTCTTTTTGATGCTAATAATCAGGAGGTGGCTAAGCAAACTTTAACTACCAATGAATTTGGATCTGTGGGGGGTGAGTTTGTGCTTCCTCAAGGTTTACTGACTGGTCGATTTAGTATTAAAGCAGTCGATAGTCAGACCTACTTTCAAGTAGAAGAGTACAAGCGACCCACGTTTGAAGTGACCTTCGATAAGATAGAGAAGACCTACAAGTTTGACGAAGAGATTACACTGAAAGGTAAAGCCGAAAGCTTTTCGGGTATTCAATTGCAAGATGCAGAAGTGAGCTACACTATAAGACGCCAAAAAGCTTGGTGGTGGAGATGGGGTGGTGATAGTGCTGAGCATTATAGCGATGGCATGGTAACTACTGACGATAAAGGAAGGTTTGAAATACAATTCACTCCACAGCTGACGGATGCTGATGATGGTGTACATGCTATTTACTCATTTACAGTAGAGGCATCGGTTACAGACTTAAATGGAGAAACGCAAGAGACAACTTATATCATTACGGTGGGTACAATATCGATGGTGCTATCTATAGATATGCCCGAAAAGATGGAGAAGGATTCGCCCAACGAAATAAAGATTGAGGCAAAAAACCTTGATGGGAACGACATCAAAGCAAAAGGAACTTATCAACTGTTTGTCTTAGATGACAACGATTCCATTCAACAGCAAGTGAGTGAAGGCTTTTTTGAAACTGGTGCTCAATCGGAATTGAAAGATAAACTAAAGAATAACCCATCGGGCAAATATAGAATAAAGTTGAGTGCTGAGGATGATAGAGGCAACACTGTGACTGCTGAAAATGATGTAATTGTGTTCTCTTATTCTGACAAGCAACCACCTATAGCAACCAATGAATGGCTGATGATAAAAAGCAGTGCTTTTAGTAAAACTAAACCTGCTGAGGTGATCTTGGGAGTGAGTGACAGGGGTGTGAATGTGCTCTATGAACTATGGAAGGGTGATCAGTTGCTTGAACGAAAATGGATAGTATTGAATAGTGAGAATCGTTTGTTTACTATTCCTTACAAAACTGAATATGCTAATGCTGCTACTCTGACATTGACTTATGTGAAAGACGATAAGTTCTACACGCATAATATTGGTTTGCATGAAGAGGGAGAGAAAACTGATTTGAGCATTAAGCTGGATGTTTTTAGAGACAAAATATTGCCAGGTGGCAAAGAGGAGTGGCGTATAAGTGTAGCCAATGCTAAGCAACAACCAGCACTGGCCGAGGTGTTGGCATCGATGTATGACTACTCCCTTAATAGTATTTATTCAACTGCTCCCTGGATGTTGCGATTGCCAGGAGGTAATAGATTCGTTAGCGCACCCATACTGTGGCATGACAATTCGTTTGGCAGGAATGCTGTAAGAGGATACAAATCGGTATCGCATCTCAATTATAAGAACTTTGAGTTTGATGCGTTTGATTGGTTTGGGTTCTCTTTCTACCGTGGATATAATCAAATTATGGTGCGTAGTTCTGCTCAGTCTAAGCAAATGGAGGTTGGATCTGTGCCATCTGTTGAGGAGGTTACAGAGGAGTTATATGTGCTAAGTGAGGATAGGGTATTGAGCGAGAACTTTGCAAGTGGTGTTGTTTCGCTTCCAACCAGTGAGGGAGCCCCTCAAATAAGAAAGAACTTCGATGAAACTGCTTTCTTCTACCCACAATTGCGCACCAATGAAAAAGGAGAGACAGTGATTGCCTTTACTGTGCCCGAAAGCAATACCAGATGGCATTTCCGTCTATTGGCGCACGATAAGAATATGAACAGCGCAACGAAAGAAGCATTTTCTGTGTCGCAGAAAAAAATGATGGTGACGCCCAACATGCCTCGATTCTTACGTGAGGGAGATACAACATCCATCTCTACCAAGATATCTAATCTGTCTGATGAGGCATTGGATGCTTCGGTGACAATCACTTTCTTTAATCCTATGACGGATGAGGAGATTACCACCCTAGATGTGGCGGACAGAACACAACAGGTTACTTTGGCAAAAGATGGTTCATCTAGTGTCGCATGGTCTTTCGTAGTGCCCGATGACAGTGATGTGATGGGTGTGCGCATTGTTGCTCAAAGCAATTTGTTTAGCGATGGCGAGCAACATGCTTTGGTAATATTGCCCAACCGTATGTTGGTGACAGAGAGTATGCGTATAGATGTGAATCGCAATCAAACAAAGCAATTCACTATGGACAAGATGATTAATCAATCGTCGAGCACCTTGCAAAACTATCGTTTGACACTAGAGTTTGCTTCCAATCCTGCATGGTATGCCGTTCAGGCACTGCCAATGCTAAGCGCTCCTGATAATGACAATGCGGTGAGTTGGTTTGCTGCTTACTATGCCAATACTTTGGGATTGCACATTGGCAACCAATACCCTAAAGTGAAAGCCATGGTAGATGCGTGGCAAAAACAGGGTGGCAGAGCAGAGACATTGTTATCCAATTTGGAGAAAAGTCAAGAGTTGAAGAACGTATTGCTGGAAGAGACCCCGTGGGTGTTAGAAGCCAAATCGGAGGCAGAGCAAAAACAGAAACTATCGTTGCTGTTCAACTTGAATCGCTCAACAATGCTAACGCAAAATGCTATTGAGAAGTTGAAAGAGTTGCAGCACAAATCGGGTGGTTGGACATGGTTCAAAGGTTTCTGCCCCAATGTGAGCATTACACAATATATATTGTATGGTTTCCATCAGTTGCACCAATTAGAAGCTACCACATTTACCAATGAGTTGCGCACGATGCAAGCAAAGGCTATTTCTTTTATCGATACAGAAGCATTGCGCTGGTTTAAGGAGTGGAAAAAGAACAACAAAGATTGGAAGAAAGCAAAATCTATATCAACGTATCAATTGGAATACTTGTATGTACGCTCTATGTACAATCAGTATCCTTTGAACGATGAGGTGAAGGAGATGAATGACTACTATTCTTCTATTATCGAAAAGAATTGGACAGATTTCAATCTCTACCAACGTTCGTTGATATCAATATTGATGCAAAAGCAGGGCAAACAAGAAGTGGGACAAGCCATTCTGAAATCGTATCGTGAACATGCTGCCAACAGTGAAGAGATGGGTATGTATTGGGCCAACAACCGTGCATCGGTATTTATGTCTCAATCGGCAGTGTCGGTGCACACCTTTATTATGGAGGCATTCCGCATGTCGGGAGCTAAGGAGAGTGAGATGGACAATATGAAACGTTGGCTATTGAAGCAAAAGCAAACCCAATTGTGGGAATCAACTCACGCTACGATGGATGCGGTGTATGCATTGCTCAGCACAGGGTCGGATTGGTTTGCAGGGGATAGCGAAACAGCTATTTCAGTAGGTGATAAATTGGTAGAACCCGAAAGTAAAGAGTTGGGAACTGGCTATTTCAAACAATCGTGGAGTAAAACCGAGATTGAACCTGTTATGGGTAATGTAGCTATTGCACAAAAAGGCAATACGCCTGCATGGGGAGCGCTTTACTGGCAATATTTCGAAGATTTGGATAAGATTGAGGGCACATCAGCATCGCTAGATGTAAAGAAAGAATTGTATAAAGAACAAACTACTGAATCGGGCAAACAATTGGCGCAAATTACAGAGGCGAGTCCCCTAAAAGTTGGTGATAAAGTAGTGGTGCGATTGACAGTGAGAGCCGATCGTGACTTTGAGTTTATACATTTGAAAGATATGCGTGCTGCTGCTTTTGAACCTGTTAGTCAGCTTTCTGGAGTTAATTGGCAAGGCGGTGTTATGTACTATCAAACATCTAAAGATGCATCCACTAATTATTACTTTGATGTGTTGCCTAGTGGCACTTATGTGTTGGAGTATGAGGTGTTTGTGAATAGAGTGGGTAGTTACTCAAATGGCATTACAACTATACAGAGTATGTATGCGCCAGAGTTTACATCGCACACCCGAGGCATAAGAATTAATGTTAACCCAGATTAAACAGTAGCATGTTTTAAACGGTTTTGTTATTTTTGTGTCTGTAAAACAGATAGAATTAATGAGAGCAATCAAAATATGATTGCCTAGCATATATAAAATAGAAGATTGATGAAAAAGATAAGTGTTGTATTACTTTTTAGTTTTGTGATGAGCGGACTATTGTTTGCGCAAAAACCAGAAGTGAAGTTTAATAAGGATGTACACGACTATGGATCGGTAAGGGAGGAGGTGGAGGTTGCACTCTCAGAGTTTGAGTTTACCAATACAGGTAAAACTCCTGTTGTAATTCAACGTGTTATTACTTCTTGTGGTTGTGCTGCTCCAAGTTACACACGTGAACCGGTTTTGCCTGGTAAGAAGGGTAAAGTGAAAGTTGCCTACAACACCATACATCGTCCTGGTACTTTCCGCAAAAGTGTACGTGTTTATACCAATGTGCCTGATACGGTCTATACACTTACTATAAAAGGACATGTGATACCCAAGAAAAGATAAAAAACAATTGCTTTAGATTGTTATTAAGTGCCGAATAAAGTATCTTTGTTTTAAAGACTTTATTCGGTTCTTTTATATAGTATTCGTAAGAAAAGAATATACACAGTGTTACTTTTGCTTTTAGAATAGTTATTTACTAAAGTAAACTTGCTCGTTTCATCTTGCCATGGTGGGACGAAAGATTCTGATAAACTGAGGCAAGTATCATTATATCTTTTTTTTATCAAAGATTTATCAAGTAAGAGTGTTCTTGCAAATTAAATTATATAATAAGCACATTAAACTTAAACGGCATTATGAAACATCATGAAGAGAAAACAAAATATTTAGGTCTCAATGTAAGTAAAGGCATTGAAAGGCCGCCAACTATTAATCCTTACTTAAAATCGAAACAGCAACGTAAAGATTATACAGCTGATGAATATGTTGATGAGATTTTGAAGGGTAACATTACTATGCTCAGTCAAGCTGTTACACTTATTGAGAGTTCGCGTGCGGATCATCAGAAAATGGCTCAAGCTATTATAGAAAAATGTTTACCACATGCAGGTAATTCAATTAGAGTGGGCATTACGGGGGTTCCAGGTGCAGGAAAGAGTACATCTATAGATTCTTTTGGTGTGTATTTGGCCAAGCAAGGTAAGAAATTGGCTGTGTTGGCTATCGACCCATCAAGTGAACGTTCGAAAGGTAGTATATTGGGAGACAAAACACGCATGGAGCGTCTAGCAGTATTAGATAGTGCCTTTATTCGACCCTCACCCTCAGCAGGCTCATTGGGAGGTGTAGCTCGCAAGACACGCGAGAGCATAATATTGTGCGAAGCTGCAGGATTCGATTATATATTTGTAGAGACAGTAGGGGTGGGACAGTCTGAAATTGCTGTACACTCTATGGTCGATTTTTTCTTGTTGATACAGCTAGCTGGTACCGGTGACGAGTTGCAAGGAATTAAGCGAGGTATTATGGAGATGGCAGATGGTATTGTTATCAACAAGGCAGATGGTGACAATATTGGTAAAGCAAATATTGCTCAAAATCATTTTAAAAATGCATTACACTTGTTCCCACCTGCTGAGTCGGGATGGACACCTGATGTGCTTACCTATTCTGGATATTACGATTTACGTATTGCCGAAATATGGGAAATGGTAGATGGTTATGTAGAGTTTGTGAAAAAGAATGGCTACTTCGATGTGAAGAGAAACAGACAATCTACCTATTGGATGTATGAAACTATTAATGAGCGCTTGCAAAATGATTTTTACAGGAACGAAAAGATAGAAAACTTGATGCCAATATTAGAGCGAGAGGTGTTGGGCAACAAAAAAAGCTCTTTTATTGCAGCAAAGGAAGCGATAGATGCGTATTATGGCGATTTGTAGTATTATATTGCAGGAGTAGCTATAGTAAATGCAGCAAAGGTTTTGTATAAGAAAAAGCTGTTTCAATATATTTTGAAGCAGCTTTTCTGTTTTTTGTAAGAATGTAGTTGTATATTGAGTTTAAATGATTAAAAATGGCTTTGTTAGCTTTCAATTTAAACTTTATTGAGAATAAAACATAAAATTGCTATGTGGAGTTTGCAATTCAGTAAATTATTTGTACTTTCGTGATTCTAACATAGAATATATCAAGTGGTTTCTTTTTTCAAAACTCATAAATACCTTATCGATAATATAGATCCGATTCTATACCGTAGATACTTGATGGACAAGATAGATTGGTCTCATCGATTAATAGGTATAAAAGGCTCGAGAGGTGTTGGTAAAACAACATTCTTGCTACAATACGCTAAGCAGTATTGTGGGAGTGGCGATAAAAGGTGTTTATACATCAATTTAAATCACTTCTATTTTACAGAATGTTCATTGGTGAGATTTGCCAAAAAGTTTACAGAGTTGGGTGGCGAGACTCTATTGGTAGACCAAGTTTTTAAGTATCCCAATTGGTCTCAAGATTTGAGAAAGTGCTACGATTTGTATCCAAATTTAAAAATTATATTTACAGGCTCTTCTGTGATGAAGTTGAAAGAGTCCAATCTTCATATAGGTGATGTTGTTCATTCATACAATTTGCACGGCTTTTCATTTAGAGAGTATGTAGGGGTGATGACAAATGTTGAGTTGCCTTCTTACTCTTTAAGTGAAATTACTAGCAACCATAGATCTATAGTTACAGGTATTATCGATAAGGTAGATATAGATAAGCACTTTACAGATTATATACATCATGGGTATTATCCGTTTTTCCTTGAAAAACGGAATTATTCGGAGAATTTACTTAAAACTATGAATATGATGTTGGAGGTTGATGTTCTCTATATTCAAGAAATTGAACAAAGTTATCTTACTAAGATTCGTAAGTTATTTTATTTGCTGGCAATTCAGTCACCAACATCTCCAAATGTTAGTCAACTTAGTAATGAATGTGGTATTTCACGTGCTACTGTTATGAATTATTTAAAGTATTTACAAGATGCACGATTGATAAATATGCTTTACAAGGTTGGGGTGAACTTTCCCAAAAAACCTAATAAGGTGTATATGAATAACACTAATATTGTATTTCCAATTAAACGAAACGGAGTTGATTGGCAGGCTTTGTGCGAAACTTTTTTTTACAATCAATTAAATGCATTAGGAACTGTAAATAAATCAGGGCGGAAGGGTCAGTTCCTTATAAATGGTAAATATCATTTCAAAATAGAATTACAAAATAAAAAAAATGCGAAAAGTCAATCACGTTATGTAGTAGTAGATACTAAGCAAAGTGAGGATGAAGGTTCAATTCCTATATGGCTTTTTGGTTTTTTGTATTAATTGTCAGCAAGCAAACAGCTGAGTTAATACATAAGAACTACAATTATAATAAATAAGATTTACAATTATGGCTAAACAAAAAAACTTTCTAACCTGTGATGGTAATCAAGCTGCAGCTCACGTAGCATATATGTTCAGTGAGGTTTCTGCGATTTACCCTATCACACCATCTACAACAATGGCAGAACATGTTGATGAGTGGTCTGCAGGCGGACGCAAAAACATATTTGGGCAACCTGTAAAGGTTCAGGAGATGCAGTCTGAAGCGGGTGCTGCTGCTGCAATGCATGGTTCGCTTCAAGCTGGAGCTCTAACTACTACTTTTACAGCCTCGCAAGGTTTGATGCTAATGTTGCCTAACATGTACAAAATGGCAGGTCAGCTTTTGCCAGGTGTTTTTCATGTTTCGGCACGTGCTCTAGCAGCTCAAGCGCTTTCAATTTTTGGCGATCACCAGGATGTGATGGCTGCTAGGCAAACAGGTTTTGCCATGTTTGCTACAGGATCAGTACAAGAGGTAATGGACTTATCTGCTATTGCTCACTTATGTGCAATAGAGAGTCGTGTTCCCTTTATGCATTTTTTTGATGGGTTTAGAACTTCACATGAAATCCAAAAAATTGAAGCTCTTGAAATGGAAGATTTAGAGCCTCTATTAAATAGAGAAGCTTTAGCAGAGTTTAAAGCAAGAGCTCTTTCTCCAGATGCACCTGTAACAAGAGGAAATGCTCAAAATGATGATATTTATTTCCAAACCCGTGAGGCTGCAAATCCATTTTATGAGGCTGTTCCTGGTATTGTAGAGAAATATCTAGATAAATTAGCAGCTATTACTGGTCGCAGATATGGTCTTTTTGATTATTACGGAGATCCTGAGGCTGACCGTGTTGTTATTGCAATGGGGTCTGTTACAGAGACCATAAAAGAGGTGGTTGACTACTTAAACACTGTTGATAAGAGAAAGGTGGGTGTAGTGAGTGTTCATCTATATCGTCCATTTAAAGCTGAAGCTTTACTGTCTGTTATACCAAAAACTGCAAAAGAAATTGCTGTTCTTGACAGAACTAAAGAACCCGGTGCTCAGGGACAACCTTTATTTCTTGATGTGCGTAATGCTTTTTATGGCAAAAAAGATGCTCCTAATATTGTAGGTGGTATATATGGTTTGTCGTCAAAAGATACAACACCAGCTCAAATATTGGCAGTTTACAAAAACTTGAAAATGCCAATGCCTAAAAATGATTTTACTATTGGAATAAATGATGATGTTACATTTAAATCTCTTCCTTTAAAAGAGGATATTCCAATGGATCCAAATATCTATGAGGCTAAGTTTTATGGTTTAGGTTCTGATGGTACAGTGGGTGCAAACAAAAACTCTATAAAGATTATTGGTGAAAACTCCGACAGAATGGTTCAAGCCTATTTTGCATACGACTCTAAGAAGTCTGGAGGTTTTACAGCTTCACATCTAAGATTTTGTAAAAAGCCTATCCGCTCGACCTATTTGGTAACAACTCCAAATTTTGTAGCTTGCCATGTTCCTTCTTATCTTAAGTTGTATGATATGACTAGAGGACTTAAAGAGGGTGGAACTTTCTTACTGAATTCAATTTGGCCTAAAGAAGATATTGGAGATCATTTGCCAATCCATATAAAGAGATATTTTGCTCAGAAGAAAATTAATTTCTATATAATTAATGCTACTAAAATAGCTTCTGAGATTGGTTTAGGAAATAGAACAAACACTATTTTGCAATCAGCATTCTTTAAAATATCAAATGTAATTCCTTATGACTTAGCTGTGGAGCAAATGAAAAAATTCATTGTGAAATCGTATGGTCGTAAAGGTGAGGAGATTGTTAACAAAAATTATAAAGCTGTTGATAGAGGAGGTGAATACGAGAAAGTAGATATTCCAGAAGAGTGGGCTAATCTTAAAGATGATGCTGAAAAGGTAGCTGATGAGGTGCCTGCATTTATTAAAAACGTTGTTCAACCAATTAATGCTCAGCGTGGTTACGATTTACCTGTTTCTGCATTTATTGGTCGTGAAGATGGAACTTGGGACAATGGAACTTCAGCTTACGAGAAAAGAGGTGTAGCCGCTTTTGTTCCTGAATGGGATGCTGAAAACTGTATTCAGTGTAACCAGTGTGCTTATGTTTGTCCACACGCTACAATTCGACCATTTGTGTTGGATGAAAAAGAGCAAGAGGGCTTAGGTGAAGATGTTACTCTTTTAAAAGCTCAAGGTAAGCAATTTGAAAATATGGGATTCCGTATTCAAGTTGATGTGTTAGACTGTTTGGGTTGTGGAAACTGTGCCGATGTGTGTCCTGGAAGAAGAGGAGAAAAAGCATTGAAAATGGTTCCTATCAGCACTCAACTAGAGAATCAAAAGAATTGGGATTACATGACTAAGAATGTAACAAGTAAAGCTCACTTAGTAGATGTGAAGCTGAATGTGAAAAACTCTCAGTTTGCTAAACCTTTATTTGAATTTTCGGGTGCTTGTTCTGGTTGTGGTGAAACTCCATATATAAAACTTGTTACCCAGCTGTATGGCGATAGAATGATGATTGCAAATGCCACGGGTTGTTCTTCAATCTATGGAGGTTCTGCACCATCCACTCCTTACACAACAAATGAAGAGGGTAAGGGACCAGCTTGGGCAAACTCTCTGTTTGAAGATAATGCCGAGTTTGGGTTTGGTTTTGTTATTGCAAACGCAAGTATGCGTCGTCGTATCGAAGATTTGATGAACGAGGCTCTTGTACAGAATGATTTCTCTGATGAGCTTAAAGGTCTGTTCAAAGAGTGGATCGAAAATAAAGATGATGGTGATAAAACAAAAGAGTTGCAGCCTAAATTGATATCGTTACTCAAAGCCAACTCTACTCCACTAGCTGCAGAACTTGCTTCACTTGAAAGATATATGGTGAAGAAGTCTATCTGGGTGTTTGGTGGTGATGGATGGGCTTATGATATTGGTTTTGGTGGCTTGGATCACGTTTTAGCAATGGGTGAAGATATTAATGTGCTTGTACTTGATACAGAAATTTACTCTAATACAGGAGGGCAATCTTCTAAATCAACTCCATTAGCTGCTGTAGCTAAATTTGCAGCATCAGGAAAACGTACTCGCAAGAAAGACCTTGGAATGATGCTCACAACTTATGGTTATATATACATAGCTCAAGTTGCGATGGGTGCAAATCAGAGACAGTTTCTAACTGCTCTTAAAGAGGCTGAAACTTACAAAGGACCTTCTATTATTATTGCATACTCACCATGTATAAGTCACGGACTGAAAAGAGGAATGGGTAGTGCACAATGGGAGGAAAGGCAAGCTGTAGAGTCTGGATATTGGCACTTGTGGCGTTACAACCCAGCATTAGAAGAGGAAGGTAAGAATCCTTTCATCATGGATAGTAAAGAGCCAGATTGGGATAAGTTTCAAGATTTCTTGAGTAGAGAAGTGCGTTATACTTCACTTGAAAAAGGATTCCCCGAAGAGTCTGAAGAGCTTTTTGCTGCAGCAAAAGAGAGTGCGCAGTGGAGATATAGATCTTATCAACGAATGTTGGCAGCAGATTTTTCTGTTGCAGAAGCAGAAACTGAATAAGCATTCTAGAAATGTAAACTAAATAAAATTATAACAAAAGCGACCATTATTAGTCGCTTTTGTTATATGTATTAATCCAATAAAAAATGCTATCTTTGTGATTAAAATTAGGCTGTAGCAATGAGAATCCAAATTATAAATGGTCCAAACTTAAATCTTCTAGGTAAAAGAGAGCCAGGGGTTTATGGTAGCCAGTCTTTCGACTCATATTTTGAGCAATTGAAGAAACTGCACACTCTTTTGGAAATCGATTATTATCAATCGAATATTGAAGGGGAAATTATAAACAAAATACAAGAAGTT